>Ga0206129_10000674_pt1 | contig 51303 bp, 37 predicted proteins | sample Helgoland_Spring_8_FD_148616 | JGI IMG/M metagenome (GOLD analysis project Ga0206129, IMG submission 148616) | Pelagic subsurface seawater microbial communities from Kabeltonne, Helgoland, North Sea - Helgoland_Spring_Bloom_20160502_2 | ecosystem: Environmental > Aquatic > Marine > Epipelagic ...
GTAGCCCGTAGGGGAGTCGAACCCCTCTTTCTAGGATGAAAACCTAACGTCCTAACCGATAGACGAACGGGCCATTTTTTATGGTTGCAAATTTAAAACGAAATAATATACCCTGCAACCCTTTTCCGTTAATTTTTATTGATTTTTTTTATATAATTTTCTTGACATAAAAGCAGTTTCTTGAATATGCTGATTAGTAGGCTTTAGCGAATAACACCCTTTGAACTGAGGGTTTTCCAGAAAAAACACAGCTTCCTTCTTTGGACACCGAAGCATACGGAATACATCGTATTGTTGCCTTTGTAGCTTTCTTTATTGCTTCTTCAGATTCGGATGTTCCGTCCCAATGCGCCGAAACAAACCCCCCCTTGGTATTGAGGATTTCTTTAAAAGTTTCAAAATTGTCTACCTCCGTGATGTGATCGTCTCTGTAATTTGCCGCTTTTGTAAAAAGTGTTTCTTGAATCTCCTTGAGCAAATTCGGAATTACTGTTCCAAGTTCAGCGATGGGTTCATAAGACTTGGTCAGGGTGTCTCTTCTTGCCAGCTCTATTTGGTTCTTCTCTAAGTCTCTTGGACCTATTGCAATGCGTAAAGGAACTCCTTTAAGCTCATAGTCATTGAACTTGAATCCTGGCTTCACATTATCGCGATCATCAAACTTAACACTCACTCCCAGATCAAGCAATTGCTGTTTAACGGCTAAAGCTACTTCAGCAATAGCTGCCAATTGTTCTGCTCCTTTGTAAATAGGAACAATGACGACTTGTATGGGTGCTAAATTTGGAGGTAAAACTAAACCGTTATCATCAGAGTGGGTCATAATGAGCGCGCCCATTAGGCGGGTCGATACGCCCCAAGAGGATGCCCAAACGTGCTCCAACTTCCCTTCTTTGGATGCAAATTTAACGTCAAATGCTTTGGCAAAGTTTTGTCCTAAAAAATGAGAAGTTCCAGCCTGTAAGGCTTTTCCGTCTTGCATCAGTGCTTCGATACAATAGGTCTCCTCTGCCCCAGCAAAACGTTCACTTTCTGACTTCACTCCCTTAATGACAGGAATTGCCATAAAATTTTCTGCAAAATTGGCGTAAATATCGTTTATCAAAATGGTCTCGTCTAAGGCTTCTTGTCTCGTTGCATGGGCGGTATGCCCTTCTTGCCACAAAAACTCTGCAGTTCTTAGGAATAAACGGGTACGCATTTCCCAACGCACAACGTTCGCCCATTGGTTAATGAGAATTGGCAGGTCTCTGTAGGACTGAATCCAATTTTTATAGGTACTCCAAATGATTGCTTCACTGGTAGGTCGAACCACAAGTTCCTCCTCTAATTTAGCGTCAGGGTCTACCATTAGTTTGCCCGACTCATCTGGATTGTTCTTAAGACGGTAATGGGTGACTACCGCACATTCTTTTGCAAATCCTTCGGCATTCTTTTCTTCAGCTTCAAAAAGGCTTTTAGGCACCAATAAAGGGAAGTAGGCATTTTGATGTCCGGTTTCTTTGAATTTCTTATCCAACTCAGCTTGCATTTTTTCCCAAATGGCATAGCCATAAGGCTTGATTACCATACAGCCTCGTACCGCAGAGTTTTCTGCTAAGTCAGCTTTAGTAACCAGTTCATTATACCATTTGGAATAATCTTCCGATCGTGTTGTAAGTTTCTTTGACATTAGTTTGAAATAGAATTAAACGATGTGCTCTTTAAAATATTGAGGTGTAAAATTAATTGTTTTCATTTTGTTTTACCTACAAAAAAATGAATGTTATCTGATTTTATTAACCTGAGTAAATCTTATGGAAAGATTGGACTAGGGAATTAGAGTAAAAACACAGTTCAATCCCGTCGCTTTGTGTAATCTCTTGGATAAAATATTCAGTGAATGCTTATCTAACCTTAGTATTTTGATTGCTGGATTTCGAAAACATTTACTTCTTCAACAACCAACTGCTCGATTGGATTTTGTCGCCTAGTCCATCGACCAAGGATATTCCCAATTGATCACAGATTGGTTTTTCCGGTATACTGCTATTGGTTTGATCTCCACCATTGGCAAAACTTAAGTCAAATTCGTTGCCAAAATCTAGCGCAATTTTCTCAATGGTTTTACATACGGTTCGGTCTTGATCTACAGAAAGTATACAATGATCTACCGATTTTATATTAGAAACGATACATACGCGTTCTTGTTCTTCTTGAAATTCAGCACTCCCCTTTAAAGCCCTTTGATGATCATTGTTAACAATCACAAACAACTCATCGGACAAAGCCTTCGTTTTATTTAAATACTCGATATGCCCTTTGTGAATGGGATTAAAATATCCCGAAACAATCATTCCTTTTTTCTTATTCATTTTTTAAGATTTTATCTACCAAAATCGTCTTGTACTCGGATGATATCATCTTCATCCGAAGGGTTATTTATATCGGTGTGCTGCCATATTTCTGCAACTATACAAGGCTCATCCAAGCCAATTATCCTGTGTCGTTCTCCTTGCTTTAAAACAATTTGATCGCCTTCATTATACACTTCCATTTTGGTTTCAGTATCATCAATACTTCTCACAATACCCGCTGAGCCTTGGAATATCTGCCAAATTTCTGCTCTTCGGTTATGATACTGCCAAGACAGTCTGGCTTCTGGTTTCACAATCAAAATCTTAGGGCTCAACTTCCCTCCTATTTTTAGTGTATCTAGATCCAACCCTTCAAAAAAGTGATTAGAAAACTCTTGGGCTTGGCTTTCATTGATGACAAGAAAACCTCCCCAGGGTCTGTTGAAGTCTTTTGAAATGATTTTAAAACCTAAGGATTCGATAAGTCGTTCTATTTTTTTAAACATTTTTTTAGAGGGCTATTCCTGATTTTTTTATAATGCACTGAAGACAGAATAAAATTATTAGTCACATTGCATATTCTAAATACTAGTGGTACTTATAACTTAAATAAAAACCTCAAATTCAGAAGTCTACTGCTATGCAAAAATAGGGAATTCAGTTTTATTTTTAGATTGTTTTTAGTAGTTCATTGGCATTTCAATTAAAATGAATCTTGTGGGTCTGTTACGCGAAGATTATAAGAGTTCATTTTTCTGGCACAGAATTTGAAATAGTACTTTATAAACCACAAGTTGTACTTCTTTTAATTTACTTTTGTTAGAACTGCTAAAACTGAATATTATGAAAAATCATCCATCAACTTCGATCTTAAGAACTACATTTCTTATTGTTTTTTCTATTTTTCTGTATTCTTGTGGTAGTTTTCAACCTACTTCCTATTACGCTACTGATGGCATTTACAGTAGTGATCAACAATTTCAAAATACGCCTAAAAAACAAGCACCCAAATCGACTGAATACTCTCAATACTTCAATGAAAAATCTAAAGAATATGCATGGGATGAATCTGCAACTGATGTGTATTTAACAGATGTCGACAACTATACAGGAAACCCTGCAAACGCAGCACAAGCCCCCCAAGGACAGTGGGGAAGTGCACCGCAAAGCACCAATGTATATGTCGTTGGTGGTCCTTTAGATAATCGTTTTAACTACTTAGACTATGACCCCTTTTTCAACAATGGTTTCCGTTTTGGTTTTGGAAATTTTGGCGGTGGCTTTTACGGTAGTTTTGGAAGAGGATACAACCCTTATGGTTGGGGATTTTACAATCCCTACTACGCTCCCTATGCCTATGGTTTTTATGACCCTTATTTTTATGGAGGTTACTTTCCCTACAACCCGTATCGTAGATTCAATCGCTTCAATAATAGAAATTTTAATCGTGTAGCTAGAAATAGCATTCAACCCAGAAGAAGATCCTATTCTAATTCTCGACGCGGGTCAGTAAATACTTCAAGACGATCCAACTCCAATGCTTCAAGAATATCTGCTACTTCAGTACGACGAGGAAATATTGGTTCAAGAAGCACAAATACTGTTGCACGGGTTCCGAATTTAATTCGAAATTCTTCTAATGTATCGCGAAGTAATGGCGAAGAAATTCGAAACTATGCTCGGCGATATGTTACTCCAACGAACAACAACATCATCATCAACAATAATTCTTCTCGCTCACAAGCAAGGAGACCCAACAACGTCAATTCAGGGTCGAACTCGAACTATTACAAACCGAGAACATCGCCTTCGAGAAGTAATAATTTCAACTACAATAACAGTAGTAGAAGTTCTAATGTTCGAAGTTCAAGCAGCAGAAGTTCGAGCAGCAGAAGTTCTGCTGCAAGATCAAGTTCTAGCTCCCGTTCATCGACATCAGGTAGAAGAAATTAACAACCATACTCATTCCAATTAAATCCTATGAAACATTATTTCAAAGCCATACTAATGCTTTTTTTTGTCACTTCAATGAACGGGCAAACTTTTCAAGATATCCTGAGATACAGTACGTCTGATCTCAACGGAACTGCTCGTTATACGGCAATGGGGGGTGCTTTTGGAGCCTTAGGAGGCAACTTTAGCGCTCTTCAAAACAACCCAGCGGCAGGTTCTGTATTTGAACATACCCAATTCAGCATTACGACCAGCTCCATTCGAAACCAAACCAACGCCACGTATTTTGGAAGCAGTTATGAGACTAACAATAAAGACTCTGAATTTGACCAAGTAGGTTTTGCTTTGATTTTAAAGAATACGGAACAGAGTCCGTGGTCAAAGATTGGTTTTGCCTTTGATTACCAAAAAACGGCTAATTTCAATAATGTTTTTGAGGCGGATGGTTACAACACAACTGGAGTCGATCAATACTTTTTGAATAATGCTCAAGGTTTTGAGTTGAGTAATTTTCAAATTAGATCGAATGAAAATGAATCAGATTTATATTCATTCCTCGGAGAAAGTGTTGGTTTTGATGCTCAACAGGGATTTTTAGGCTACCAATCATTCATCATTGATGCATTAGCCGATGAATCAACAAACACGGCTTATATAAGTAATGTAAGCCCAGAGTCAGAGGGGTATTTTCATGAATATGTAACTCAAAGAAGCGGTGGGATCAAAAAGTATACTTTCAATTTTAGTGGAGAATATTTAAACAAGTACCATGTGGGTATCAACATCAATTCCCACAAATTAGAATATCGTGAGTTAAATAATTTTTATGAAAGTAATTATTCAAACACCTCCACTCTCAATACCTTTCGTTTTAACAATGAGCTTCTGTCTTTTGGCGATGGGTTCTCTTTTCAAGTGGGCGCAATTGCTAAACTGAATAAGCAGATTCGATTCGGATTAAGCTATGAAAGTCCTACTTTGTTCTCTATCAAAGAGGAAACCACTCAGTTTGTGGCAAGTAATGATGGGAATAATATTACAATAGAACCTGATGTAATCAATATTTATCCCGAATATCGCTTCAAAACCCCATCGAAGTACAGCGGAAGTTTTGCCTATGTTTTTGGACTAAAAGGATTGATCAGTGTTGACTACACTCAAGTAAACTACGATAAAGCACAATTCGACGAACCTAATGATGATTTTCTAAACCAGGAAAACGAGGTCATTATTCAGAACGTAAATGCAGCTGGTGTCCTCAGAGTTGGTGGTGAATACCGCTTTGGAAATTGCAGTATTCGTGCCGGATATATTAAGCAAGGTGCTACTCTAAAAAACTTTGATAACAGCAGTTCTACCAAAAGTATTGGCGGAGGAATCAATTTTGGAGGAAGCTCCCTAGATTTGAGTATTGTAAGCAGTGAATTTAGAGGCCAACAACAACTTTTTTCTACGGGTCTAACAGATGCTATTGATCTTAAAAGAGAACGTTTTACCATCGGATTGACCTACACGCTTAAATTATAATAAAACTCCTGTATCTAAAAAGGGATATGCTCCAAAAAATCTAGCATAAATGATTATCTTTGTGAGACTTTAAAGATACTATGATAGTGAATAATTCCTTAGAAGAAACGATCGATGCTTATGGCGATGATCATGTAGGTAGTAGTGCTACCACGCCCTTACGTGCTAATGCTTTTGAGCTCAGCAACCCAAAAAAGGTAGAATTAATACAAGAAAAAGTTGCGGAAATCCTCGAAATTCTTGGGATGGACTTAACAGACGACAGCATTAAAGGAACTCCAAAACGGGTTGCTAAAATGTATGTCAATGAGATTTTTGGTGGGCTCCACCCCGACAAAAAACCAAAAGCTTCAACTTTTAGCAACAAATATAAATATGGTGAAATTCTCGTAGAGAAAAACATCACCCTATACTCCACTTGTGAGCATCACTTACTTCCTATCGTTGGTAAAGCTCATGTAGCCTATATCTCAAAAGGTACCGTAGTTGGTTTATCCAAGATGAATCGGATTGTACAATACTACGCTCAGCGCCCACAAGTACAAGAACGTCTTACCTTACAAATTGTAGAAGAACTCAAACAAGTTTTAGGCACAGAAGATGTGGCTTGCGTTATAGATGCAAAGCACCTATGTGTAAACTCTAGAGGGATTCGTGATATTAGCAGTAGCACGATTACTTCAGAATTTGGAGGGCTATTTAAAAAGAAAGAAACCAAACGCGAATTTTTGGATTATATCCAACTCGACACTGAATTCTAATGCAGCAGCTTTCTGTATACAATTCCCTCAGCGGAAAAAAAGAAATTTTTACGCCCATCACACCTAACTATGTGGGTATGTATGTTTGCGGTCCAACGGTTTATAGTAATGTACATTTAGGTAATTGTAGAACCTTTATGTCATTCGATTTGATCTACCGTTACCTAAAGCATTTAGGGTATAAGGTACGCTATGTCCGTAACATAACCGATGCGGGACATTTAGAAAATGATGCAGATGAAGGCGAGGATCGAATTGCAAAAAAAGCACGCTTAGAAGCAATTGAACCTATGGAGGTAGTTCAGCGCTACACCGTTGATTTTCACAATACGCTTGCAAAATTCAACAACCTTCCACCGAGCATTGAGCCAACGGCAACCGGTCATATAATTGAGCAAATTGAAATCATCAAGACCATCCTTGAAAAAGGGTTTGCCTATGAAATAAACGGTTCTGTATATTTTGATGTGCTCAAGTATAACGAAACCCATAACTACGGAAAACTTAGTGGTCGTAAGATTGAAGATCTCATTCACAATACACGAAGCTTAGAAGGTCAGTCGGATAAAAAAAGTTCACAAGATTTTGCGTTATGGAAAAAAGCAGAACCAAAACACATCATGCGATGGCCTTCACCCTGGAGTGATGGTTTTCCAGGATGGCATTTGGAGTGTACAGCGATGAGTACAAAATATCTTGGGGATCAATTTGATATCCACGGAGGCGGAATGGATCTGAAATTTCCCCACCACGAATGTGAAATCGCTCAAGCCGAATCGATGACCAACCAAGCGCCTGTAAACTATTGGCTACATGCTAATATGCTGACTCTTAACGGTCAGAAAATGGCAAAGTCAACCGGAAACAACATCCTTCCAGACGCCATGTTTTCTGGAGATAATGATATTTTCACAAAAGCATTTACTCCTTCGGTAGTTCGGTTTTTCCTTTTACAAGCCCATTACAGAAGCATTGTAGACTTGAGTGAAGATGCATTATTGGCTTCCGAAAAAGGGTTCAATCGTCTTCAAGAAGGCATGCAGACGCTGAAACAGTTAACACCTTCAGCGGTTACTACTACCTTTGATTTTAATGCTTGGGAGACCAAGTGTTATGCAGCAATGAATGATGACTTTAACAGTCCAATTCTTATTGCGCAACTTTTTGATGCCGTTCGGTTCATTAATGCAGTTAAAAATGAAACAGCAACAATCTCTGCAGACGATCAAGAGAAATTATCCAATAAAATGGGTGAATTTGTTGAAGACATTATGGGTATTGAATTGGATGGATCTGAAAATCAATCCGCTGTAAACACAGCCCTACAGGGTACTGTATCCATGTTGATCGACATTCGGAAAACTGCGCGTGACAATAAGGATTTTGCTACTTCAGATCGTATTCGAGACGAACTCCTTGCACTGGGCGTTCAACTGAAGGATGGCAAAGATGGAACAGGATTTAGTCTGTAACTGGCACTCTGGAAATGAGAAAAATCGCGATACTCCCTTTTGTACTCCTCATTAAATTTTATCGTTCCTATATATCGCCACTAACACCTGCATCGTGCAGACATACACCCACCTGTTCACAATACAGTCTTGAGGCTTTTGAAAAACATGGTCTATTCAAAGGTTTTTATTTAACCCTTAAACGTGTTTTAAGCTGTCATCCTTGGACCAAAGGAGGATATGATCCTGTTCCGTAAACTTGGAGATAAATTCATAAAAAATAGCTACTTTTAACCAACTAATATAGACGCATATGCTTTTTTCTAAAATACAATGGGCACCTTCTGACACTTTATTTAAAATTGGAGGTTTTGGGGTTCATTATTACAGTTTAATGTTTGTTGTTGCATTTTCAGTGGGTATATACCTGATGAAGAAAATGTATGAAAAGGAAAAAGTATCTGTGGATTATGTGGAACCCCTGCTTTTTTATGTAGTCATAGCTACCGTTCTTGGAGCTCGACTGGGAGAAGTTTTTTTTTACAGTTGGGATTACTATCAAAATCACTTAATCGAAATTCTTTTACCCATACGAGCTTTGGAAGGTTCCAGCTTTTTATTCGGCTTAATCGATGGATATGAATTCACAGGATTTAGAGGATTAGCGAGTCATGGAGCTACCATTGGAATTTTGATTGGCTTGTATCTTTATCAAAAACAATACAGTTACAAACCTTTAATTTGGATCTTAGATCGACTGGTCATTCCTGTAAGTTTAGGAGCAGCATTGGTTCGTGTTGGAAACTTTTTTAACTCAGAGATCGTTGGAAATTATACAGATAATAATTTTGGGGTTGTTTTTCTTAATCGAGGAGAAATTGCTCCCCGACATCCTGCACAATTGTACGAAGCCATCGGATATCTAGCATTATTTTTCTTGCTACGTTATTTATACAACAACAAAGTAAAGCGACCCAATGGATATTTATTTGGACTGTTTTTTGTTGTGCTTTTTAGTGTTCGCTTTTTAGTGGAATTCGTAAAAGTAAGCCAAGGTGGTTTCGAAACCTACATTCCGCTTTTATCCACAGGACAATGGCTGAGTATTCCCATGATCCTTTTTGGTCTTTTCTTTATGTTTAAAAAATCAAAATCAAACCAATAAACCATGAATCCCCTCGATCTTTTACGTTACCCTACTGGAAAGTTTGTTTGGCCAACTGCGCAACTTTCTCTCAAAGATAAAAGCAAGGCACTATCCATTTTAAAGGATTTTCCGAAACTTCTTAAAGAAGAAGTAAATAGTCTAAATGAAAATCAATTACGAACTCCTTACCGAGAAGGTGGGTGGACCGTTGCTCAAGTTGTTCATCACTTAGCGGATAGTCACTCCCACGCATACCTCAGATGTAAACATGCACTCCTTGAGGATACTCCAAAAATAAAAGATTATACTGAATCGGATTGGGCAAAACTCGACGATGCTTCCGCAAGTGACGTTTCCCCTAGCCTATCCATTATCGATGGTATCCATAATCGATGGGTAAGCTTATTCAGTAAACTTTCGAGCTCTCAAATGGAACGTACGTATTATCATCCTAAAGGTTCCAAAGAATACCCACTATATGTAGTGCTGGCGATATACTCATGGCACAGTATGCACCATCTTGAACACATACGGGTTCTTAAGAAGAGTTTTTAAATTCTAATACCAAAAAAAAATCACGACTTACATCGTGATTTTTTATATTCAGTAAAAGCTTAAAACTTATTCTTTTAAAGCCTTTTTATTTTGTGTGTCATACATTACGGGAGTAGCAATGAATACAGAACTGTAGGTTCCTACAATAACTCCAATGATCAAGGCAAACATAAAGCCTCGGATAGATTCACCGCCGAAAATAAAGATGGCCAATAATACCAATAAGGTAGTCAATGACGTATTCAACGTTCTACTTAATGTGCTGTTTAAGGCAGCGTTAACCGTTGTATCCAATTCCCATTTCGTATGTTCATTTGTAAATTCTCGTATGCGGTCAAAAACTACTACCGTATCATTCAGCGAATAACCAATTACGGTCAATATGGCGGCAATAAATGCTTGGTTTATCTCCATGCTGAAGGGCATGATAGAATAGGTAAGAGAGAAGATACCCAAAACGATTAATACATCGTGGAAAACAGCTGCTACCGCTCCCAAAGAGAACTGCCACTTACGGAAACGCAGTAGGATATAAAGGAATACTACGATCAAAGATCCAAAAACGGCTAGGTAGGAGTTTTTCTTAATATCATCAGCAATCGTTGGACCTACTTTGATAGAAGACATAATTCCCACGGTCTTAGAATCCGAACCGTTTACAAATTCGTCATAACTAATTCCTGCAGGAAGATAAGCTTGAAGACCAGCATAGAGCTTTTCGTAAATCTCTACATCAATTGCAGTTCCTTCCTCATCTACTTTATATTTAGTAGTGATTTTCAACTGATTATCGTCCCCAAAAGTTTTAGCTTCTACACTTCCAAAAGCACCTACAAGAACGCTTTCAACTTCAGTTGGGTTTACTATTTTATCGAAACGAACAGTATACGATCGACCTCCAACAAAATCAACACCTTGATTTAAACCATTAAGAGTTAAAGAAACAAGACTTGCTACAATTAAAACTCCTGACACGATATAAGCTGTTTTTCTTTTTCCTAAGAAGGTGATGGCCATGTTCTGGAACAACCCTTTAGTTGAAGCGGTTGCAAATGAAACTAGTTTTCCTTTTACCGAACGTGAGTCGATTAAGAGTCTCGTAATGAAGATTGCCGTAAATAAGGAAGTTGCAATACCAATCAATAAGGTCGTTGCAAAACCTTTAATAGGACCCGTACCAAAAACAAATAAAATCAAGGCCGTTAAACCGGTCGTTATGTTGGCATCCAAAATAGAAGACAATGCATTATCAAACCCATCAGCAACAGATTTCAATTGTCCTTTTCCCTTCTTCAGTTCCTCTCGAATTCGCTCAAAAATCAGCACGTTAGCATCTACCGAAATACCGATTGTTAATACAATCCCTGCAATTCCGGGTAAGGTTAATACAGCGCCTAGACCCGCTAAAATTCCAAAGATTAGTAAGATATTCAATACTAAGGCAACATCAGCAAATATACCGGAAGAACCGTAGTAGAAAATCATCCATAGTAATACAATGATCAAGGCAATTCCAAAAGAATAAATACCACTCTGAATCGCTTCTTTTCCTAAGGAAGGTCCAACAATTTCTGATTGTATGATGTCTGCTGAAGCAGGGAGTTTACCCGCTCGTAAAACATTGGCTAAATCAATTGCTTCATTCAAGGTAAAGCTTCCAGAAATCTCTGAACGCCCACCTGATATTGCACCCTTAGAAACTCCGGGAGCGGAATATACAGTATTGTCAAGAACGATGGCAATATTACTTCCTTCTTTCGATGCTTTCCCAGTCATAGTCTCCCAAATACGCGCGCCTTTAGAATCCATTTGCATGGATACCGAAGGCTGCCCAACTTGATCGTACGATTGTAAAGCATCTACTATAACCCCACCACTTAAAGGAGGAACTCCTTCACGATTTGATTTTAAGATATATAAGTCAACTATTTCAGATCCCTCTTGTTCTTTTCCCCAAGCAAATTCAACATAACGGAATTGTTGTGGCAATAATCTGCGAACTTCTGGAAGGTCTAAATATGCCATTACAGTATTTCTGTCTTTTTTGGCAAATTGAGCTAAAACTGGTCCTCCTTGGTATCCGTATCCTTTGACTAAGTCTAAAAGTGGGTTCCCAGCAGCAACAGTAGCCGAATCTTTTGCTTCAACATCTGCTAATAAATCGTCAATAGCAGAAGCTTCTTCTGTTTCTACTTTATTTTCATTTACCCCTTTTTCAATCAACAAATTGTTGGCTGCATAGAGGAAATTTAGGAACTGATCGTTTTTATAGGTTTCCCAAAACTCAAGTTGTGCTGTACTTTGAAGTAAATTCTTAACACGTTCTACATCACGAGCACCAGGAAGTTCAACTAAGATTCTTCCAGAAGTACCCAAACGTTGAATGTTGGGTTGTGTTACTCCAAATTTATCGATACGTTTTCTTAATACTTCAAAAGCCGAAACGATAGACTCATCAATTTTTCGGCGAATGATTGGACGGACTTGGTCGTCAGTCATCTCAAAATTGATGACATCACTTAAAGTTCTGTTTGCGAAAATCTCAGGATTTGCTAAAGTAGTTTCGCCTTTAATAGCGTCAAAAGCAGTAAAGAAAGACTCAACATATGGAACGTCAGAGCTTTTCTGAAGTAGGTCAGCATCGTCAAGTGCTTGATTGAAGGTTGGGTTTTTGGTATAATCCGCCAATCCTTTCAAGATATCTTTAACTGAAATTTGAAGAATCACGTTGATTCCTCCTTTCAGGTCAAGACCTTTGTTTAATTCTTTTCCTTTGGCATCGTTGTAAGATGAGAAACCATATAGTGGTAAATTTCCAATTGAATCAAGGTAATTCGTTTCGATTTGTTCTCTGAGAGCAACATAGTCGGTTTGGTCTTCTGAAACTCTACTGATAGCGTAAGAAGAAGCTTTATCTTCTTGGCCACTTGAAATGAAAGTAAAAGAAAGTTGGTAGATGCTAACGATTCCAAAAAGGATCCCGAAAACTTTTATTAGTCCATTATTCTGCATTAGTTTGATTTTTAAGCGTGTTAAAGGCGAGCAAATATAAAATATAAGCTAAGATTTAACAACTTTATAGGATGGTTTTGTATACAAAAAAACCGCCAAAGGGGCGGTTTCTTCTGATTTTTGATAAAATGCTATACATTACTGGACAAAGCGTCGTTCATTGCCCTTACAGCAAGGGCGCTTTTCTTGAATTTTTCTTGTTCGCTTGCGTCGAGCTGAATATCCAAAATTTGTTCAACACCACCTTTTCCGATGATACAGGGAACACCAATACAGATATCGCTTTCGCCGTATTCTCCTTCGAGATATACAGAACAGGGAATCATGCGTTTTTGATCATTGATGATACTGTCAACTAAGTAAGCTACCGATGCTCCGGGTGCATACCAAGCAGATGTTCCCAGAAGCTTGGTTAGTGTTGCGCCACCTACCATAGTAGCCGCTGCAACCTCTTCAAGTGCTTCAGCCGATAAATGATTGCTCACCGGCGTACCGTTATAACTGGCCAAACGGGTTAGAGGAATCATGGTCGTATCTCCGTGACCGCCAATCACCATTCCTTGGATGTCGTTAGCAGGCTTGTCTAGTGCTTTGGATAAATACGTTTTGAAACGAGAGCTATCTAAAGCGCCGCCCATCCCAATAATTCTATTTTTAGGAAGACCTGTTGCTTTAAGAGCTAAGTAGGTCATCGTGTCCATTGGATTAGAAACTACAACGATGATTGCTTCAGGAGAGTGTGCTAGTATACTTTCTGCTACTGATTTTACTATTCCAGCATTGATGCCGATCAGCTCTTCGCGCGTCATCCCAGGTTTTCTTGGAATTCCAGAGGTGATTACAACAACATCGCTATCTGCAGTTTGGGTATAATCGTTGGTTACCCCCGTAATTCGGGTGTTGAACCCTAAAGTTGTTGCCGTTTGAGTAAGATCCAATGCCTTTCCTTCTGCAAATCCTTCTTTGATGTCCAATAAAACAACCTCGCTAGCAATTCTTTTAATGGCAATGTACTCGGCACATGAGGCACCTACATTCCCAGCTCCTACTACGGTTACTTTCATAATTTATGTGAATTTTAGTTTTTAATAAAAATTTATACTACTATGTTAAGCGTCAATGTTTGCGTAAATCGCATTTTTCTCTATGAATTCTCTTCTTGGAGGGACTTCATCCCCCATCAGCATAGAGAAGACTCTATCGGCTTCGCCTCCGTTATCAATTGTAACCTGGCGCAAGGTTCTGAATTCAGGATTCATGGTAGTGTCCCACAATTGCTCAGCATTCATTTCTCCAAGTCCCTTGTAACGTTGTACAGAAGTACCTTGTCCAAACTTCTCCATTAGTGTTTCGCGTTCTTGATCGTTCCAAGCATACTGCTTCTTAGCTCCTTTTTTAACTAAAAACAAAGGAGGGGTAGCAATGTATACATAGCCCGACTCAACCAATTCACGCATATAACGGAAAAAGAAGGTTAAAATTAAGGTAGAAATATGACTCCCATCGACATCGGCATCACACATGATGACTACTTTGTGATAACGAAGTTTTGTTAGGTTTAGCGCTTTACTATCTTCTTCAGTTCCAATGGTTACTCCAAGTGCTGTGTAGATGTTTCGAATTTCTTCGTTTTCAAAAACCTTGTGTTGCATGGCTTTTTCAACATTCAAAATCTTTCCTCGTAAAGGTAAGATGGCTTGAAAATTACGGTCTCTTCCTTGTTTTGCAGTTCCACCAGCCGAATCTCCCTCAACCAAAAATACTTCGCATACAGCGGGATCTTGTTCAGAACAATCCGAAAGTTTCCCCGGAAGACCACCACCACTCATTACGGTTTTACGCTGTACCATTTCACGAGCCTTACGGGCTGCATGACGGGCTTGAGCAGCTAAAATTACTTTTTGAACAATGATTTTAGCATCGTTGGGGTGTTCTTCTAAATAGTTTTCCAACATTTCAGAAACTGCTTGAGAAACTGCAGAAGTTACATCTCTATTTCCTAATTTGGTTTTGGTTTGTCCTTCGAACTGAGGTTCTGCAACTTTCACGGAAATAATAGCGGTTAATCCTTCGCGGAAATCGTCACCACTGATCTCAAATTTTAATTTATCCAATAAACCGGAACCGTCTGCGTATTTCTTGAGCGTAGAGGTCAATCCTCTTCTAAAACCGGCAAGATGAGTTCCACCTTCGTGGGTGTTGATGTTGTTTACGTAAGAATGTAAATTTTCAGAATAAGACGTGTTATAAATCATGGCAACCTCAACGGGTGTACCGTTTTTCTCTCCTTCAATTGAAATTACATCTTGAATGATTGACTCCCGAGAGGAATCCAAAAAGCGGATGAATTCTTTGAGACCTTCTTTAGAATGGAAAACTTCACTGACAAATGCTCCTTTATCATCTTTATTTCTTCGGTCTTCGAGTTTGATGGTAATCCCCTTATTTAGATAAGAGAGTTCTCGCATTCTACTAGCCAAGGTGTCGTAATTGTATTCTAAAACTTGTTGGAATATCTGAGGATCTGGCTTAAAAGTAACCGTTGTACCCCTTTTATCAGTAGTTCCAATTTCTTTGACAGGAGCTACAGGCTTTCCTCTTTCGTATACCTGTTCATAGACTTTTCCGTCTAAGTAAACAGTAGCTGTTAAAACTTCAGAGAGTGCATTCACACAAGAAACTCCTACCCCATGTAAACCTCCAGAAACCTTATAGGAATCTTTATCAAATTTACCTCCAGCACCAATTTTAGTCATCACAACTTCCAAGGCAGAAACGCCTTCTTTTTTGTGCATACCAATTGGGATACCCCGTCCGTTATCCTCGGTGGTGATCGAATTATCTTCGTTAATGATCACAGAAATCGTGTCACAATGCCCCGCAAGGGCTTCATCAATAGAGTTATCGACTACTTCATAAACTAAGTGATGTAATCCTCGAACGCCTACATCTCCGATATACATTGACGGGCGCATTCTGACGTGTTCCATACCCTCTAGGGCCTGAATACTATCAGCTGAATATTGTTGTTTTTTAGGTTCTTCGCTCATTGTTTTTTTTAGTTGAGAATCCTGAGATTCAGAGTACTTTCAAATATACGAAAACAGCCTTGTTTCGACCAATAAAACCAACTTCAAACCCTTGAAGTTATTAACATTTTGTGTAAGAAAAGTGGGATTAATTAAAAACAAAAAACCCTTGAAAAGTCCAAGGGTTTTTAGGTGAGATTTTTCGCCCTATTAATAGGCTTCATCGTGAACCTGAGACACAGCTCTTCCACTCGGGTCATTCATATTTTTAAAGGCTTCATCCCACTCCAAAGCTATGGGAGTGCTGCAGGCTACAGAAGGCACCGAAGGCACACACAAAGCTGCTGTATCGCTCGGGTAATGCTCTTCAAAAATAGAACGATAGTAAAATTCTTCTTTGTTTTGAGGGGTTTGGATTGGAAATCTATGATGTGCGTTTTTCATTTGCTCATCGCTTACATTATCTTCTACTACCTCTTTCAAAGTGTCGATCCAGTCATATCCAACCCCATCAGAAAACTGTTCTTTTTGCCTCCAGGCTACACTTTCTGGCAAGTACTGCTCAAATGCCTTACGGATAACCCATTTTTCCATACGATCTGAGGTTATCATTTTATCAGATGGATTGATCCGCATTGCTACATCCATAAATTCTTTGTCCAGAAAAGGAACACGCCCTTCTATACCCCAGGCTGCTAAAGATTTATTTGCACGCAGGCAGTCGTATTGGTGAAGCTTATCTAATTTTCTAACCGTTTCTTCATGGAAATCTTTTGGAGTGGGCGCCTTATGGAAATATAAATACCCTCCAAACAACTCATCAGCTCCTTCTCCCGAAAGCACCATTTTAATTCCCAAAGCTTTTATCGCTCGAGCCAACAAATACATGGGTGTAGATGCTCTTATCGTAGTAATATCGTAGGTTTCTAAATGATATACGACATCGCGTATCGCATCTAAACCTTCCTGAATTGTGAATTTCACCTCGTGATGTACGGTGTCAATATGCTCAGCTACTTTAGCAGCAGCTGCCAAATCAGGAGATCCTTCGAGTCCAACCGCAAAAGAATGCAATTGTGGCCACCATGCTGCCTGATCATCATCTGCTTCAATGCGCTTAGCTGCGTATAGTTTTGCCAAAGCCGAAGTTACTGAAGAATCCAAGCCTCCTGACAGTAAAACCCCATAAGGAACATCACTCATCAACTGACGGCGAACTGCGGCCGCTAGAGAATCGTGTAAATCATCAATACTTGTTTCGTTATCTTTTACAGCATCAAATTCCATCCAATCTCTAGAATACCAATGCACGGGAGCTTTTGTCTCACTAGTCATGTAGTGTCCAGGAGGAAATAATTCGATTTTAGTACAAACCCCTTCTAATGCCTTCAATTCGGAAGCAACATAGAAGGTACCGTTTTGATCCCAGCCCATATACAACGGAATAATTCCCATATGATCGCGGGCAATAAAGTATTCATCTTTAAGTGTATCGTATAAAGCGAAACCAAAAATACCATTCATCTCATCAATGAAATTGGGTCCTTTCTCTTGATAAAGTGCTAAAATAATCTCACAATCCGATGCTGTTTGAAAGTCATACTTCCCTTCTAGTTGTGCACGCAATTCTTTGTGATTGTATATCTCGCCATTGGCAGCAAGTACAAAGCGTCCGTCGGAACTAAGTAGGGGCTGTTTTCCCGAAGTTGGATCTACAATTGCCAAACGCTCATGCGCCATAACGGTATTATCATTTGAAAAAACGCCACTCCAATCCGGACCTCGATGCCGAATACTTTTGGACATATCCAATACCTGTGAACGTAATTTATCTGAAGATTGTTTCAATTCGAAAGCGCAAACTATACCACACATAATTATTATTTTTAAGCAAATATAGCTTTAAAATAATTTTAATAAACTTAAATAGCTTGTTTGATTTAAATTATAAACAAAAAATAGAAAATTAGTATAATATTTTAAAAAAATAGAGTTGGTTTCACTCAAAATAACAAACAATCTTAATCCCTACAACTAATTGGATGCACGATAAACCATGTCTCCATTAACAATTGTGGCAATAACTTCGACCTGGGGTACTTTGTGAATATCAAGATTCATAATATCCTGTTTTAAGATTACCATGTCTGCATATTTTCCTACTTCAATGCTGCCTTTAATTTCTTCTTCAAAATTAGCATATGCTGCCCATAGGGTCATCCCCTTTAAAGCTTCCATTCGAGAAAGTGCATCACCCATCTGAAATCCACCCTCAGGGAGTTGTTCCTTCGTAGTTCGTGCTACTGCAGCGTAAAACGTTTTTAGAGGACTAACATGCTCCACTGGGAAATCTGTTCCTAGTGCAACCTTACCAGACCAATCGAGTAGGCTCTTGTATGCATAGGCGCCTTGCATTCGTTCTTCCCCTAGACGTTCATCCGCCCAAAACATATCACTGGTGGCATGAGTAGGCTGAATTGAAGGGATTATCTTACTTCCAAAAAACTCACGGTCTTCTGGAGAAACAATTTGCGCATGCTCAATTCTCCAGCGAGGATCAGCATCTATTGTCAATGCTTTTTTATAGGCGCTCAATACTTCATAGTTTGCCGCATCTCCTATGGCGTGGGTATTCATCTGAAAGCCTTTTTTTGCCAATACATCTGCAAGTGCTTCAATTTGATCAACTGGAGTAACAAAGGATCCGTGATTTCCAGGAGCATCTGAATACTCTTTTTTCAAGGCCGCTCCTCTACTTCCAAGCGCACCATCCGCATATACTTTTACAGAGCGAATATTCAATCGTTCCGTTTGAGTGGGTCCTTGCTCTAAATAGTGAGCTAAATTTTCAGGGGTATTGCTAATCATCCCATAAACTCGGATATCTAAAACGCCCTCTTGATGTAAACGCTCGATTAACTCTAGCTGCTCTCGGTCAAGACCAGCATCATCGACAGTGGTTAAACCGTTTTGAAATGCAATGTCTTGAGCTGCTAATAAAGCGGTGGTTTGTTGTTTTTTCGTCGGCTTAGGTAGTGCTGCATAAACCAAATCCATCGCGTTATCTATCAACACACCTGTCAATTGGCCTTCTGAGCGAACGTATACGCCTCCATCCACCGTTGTAGTTGAGTCAATACCTGCCAAATCTAATGTTGCTTGATTCACCAAAAGTGCATGTCCATCGACGCGCTTTAAGGCGATTAATTGATTTGGAAAACGCTGGTCTAATATGTCTTTTGTGGGGTACTCTTTTACTTCCCAGGTGTTTTGATCCCAACCTTGACCTAAAACAGGGATACCGGGATGTGTTTCTACATATTGGGCTACCTTATCTACCACCTCTTCGAAACTCTTTGTACCGCTTAAGTCCAATTGCTCTTGCAGTAATCCGAAATTATAAAAATGACAATGGGCGTCAATAAACCCTGGATATACGGGAAATCCATTAAGGTCGACTACACTTCTAGCGTTGTATTGATTCAATAAATCTTGACCACCTACAGCTATAAACTTTCCATCTTTAACAACTACTGCGGTTGCAGTATCGAAGCTATTGTTTACCGTATATATTGATGCATTATGAATGATCAAATCCGCATCATACGAGCTGCAAGAAATGAATAAAAGAAAACAAAAAATAAGGGAAAAAGGAGTTCTCATTTGTAATGATTTTAATAAATAAAAACAAATGTAAGCTAAAATGACAGTAACTAGTAGAAGGCAGTTTTATATATTCTCAAACAATTCTTTGATATCGACATTCAAAGCGATTGCTACTTTGTATAAAGTTTTAATTGTTGGGTTCGTTCTTCCAGCTTCAATACGCTGCAGAGCACTTTCTTCCATACCAGCGGAAGATGCCAGGGCAGCTTGAGTTAATTTAAGCTGTTTACGCAATACGCAAATTCGTTTACCAACAATTTCTTGAGGCCTATCTCCTTCATGATTCTCCATATGCAATCTATTAAAAAAAATAAAATTAATGGTAATTTTGTGTATGGAACACATCAAATATATTTAATCTCATGTTCACAATACTTTTGTGTGAATTTAACTAAAATATACAAGGCTGGAGTTAAACAAAGGGTTTTGTTTTACAATCAATTGAACGGTTCAAAGATTTAAATCAAAGTTGTAACGGATTCCAGAAAGAAACCTAGTCCCGTAGACTTGATAGTTTGCCCATCGGAATTGGGGAGCATCAAAAATATTTTCACTTTTAACGTAAAATTCCCATCGATCATTCAACTGATAGCTAATGCGTATTTCCGCATCAACAAAAGATGGAAGGTCGACAACAGTTTCACTGGCTCGATCCAGTGGTTGATTGATGAAATAATTTCGATAGGAGTGTTTCCTTACGCCCCAATAAGTTGCATTCGATTGCACAAATAACTTTTGTGCAATCTTGATGTTTGCTTTGAATTCGAACTGAAGTTCCGGCAAATTCCAAGCTTCCTTAGGTTCAGAAATAATCAATGGGTCAGCTTCGTCTGTAACCGTATAATCTCTCCAATGCGCTTCTAGAGATAAAGACCCTCCATTCTTAAACGCAGCTAAAACGGAAACATCTAAACCGATTTGCTCGATTTCTTCGTACACAACCTCAAATGTATTTGCATATCGAAAGGCAGTATAATCAGTGTTTCTTTCGTCAAACACAAAGCTTTTAAAAAGTGGCGTATTAGTAGCCTTTTGATAATGACCATTAATCGCGAACTCCCAACCGGAAACAATCTTGGTTCTCAAACCCAATTCAGCAGTGTAAGGCACTTCCGTATTCTTCAATACGATGGCTGGTGCGGTATATGGGTTTCTATTTGTAAATGCTCTAAAACTATTTTGATTCAACGCACCAGAAACCTTAAGAAAAGGAGTGAAATTTCCTTTTTTGGGCTTGTATGAAAGATCCAGAAGTGGTAAAACATACAGCTTAGCTTCTTCAAAATCATCTCCAAATCCATACGCTCCAGTTGCTCCAATTTTAAATTTAAATCGGTTGGCTCCAGAACTAGCAGACAGCGCCATTTGAGAAACCCCCGATGCAAACTCAGTTGCTTCAGTTGTGTAATAGTCTGAGGCAAATTTGTTATTTAAATAGCGAAGACTGGGTTCTGCATTGATTGCAATTGAACCAATTGAAACTTGAAACTTAGCATTCAAAACCAATTCCAATTCATTGGTTTCAAAACTGTCTGTTGTCAAATGAGCTGTTAAATCTGCATCTTTTAAAACCGTATCAAACCATTGCCAATGCGATTGTATTGAAAGGTATTTCAGTTGTTGTTTCGGATCTAAATTTTCAAGAATAATGGGGTCTATTATTGGATTTTGAAGTCCGTAAAAATTCTGACTGTGTGTACGGAAAGACACCTGAGAATGAGAAGAAAGCGTATTGGAATTGTAATGGTACCCTAAATGAATGAGTGTACTGTTTTGATTAGTAGCCAAAATAGGTTCAGGCAAGTCTTTTAAAAGACCATTAAACCGAACCAACCAGCTTACTTGTTGTCTGCGATCTAAATTAAGTAGCGCCGCATGATCCAACAGGATGTTATTAAAATTTCCAAACGCTGCACTAGCGGTAGCGTTATATTTTGGAGTAGCTTTCTTTTTCTGAAGCACTTTAGCAGATCCTTTGGTAGGAATAAAAGTAGAAGCAACAGGCACAGAAGAAATAGAGTAGGTTACTTTTCTTTTTTCTCTGCCAATGGAATCCATAACCTGAGGCTGCTCTCTAATTTTAAAGACTTCAGACAAACTCGGTGTGTATGACTTAATAACGGTCACCTCCTGCACACCCAGATCTTCCTCTTCTTCCTGACCAAAAACAGTTGAGAAACTAAAAAGCAAACCGACCCAAAAGCTGGCCTTGATCAATTTTATATTAATTTTCATTTTCTTCTTCAACTTTAATGGATGAATTGTTTTTAGATTCGATTGCCTTTAAATTCGCTAAATCCAATTGAGCTTGCTTTACTATTTCAGGGAATTGTGTGAAATTAGTTATTATCGATTCTAGAATAAAGGATGCCTGAAAAGCGTCGTCCAATTGATAGAAATTTTGAGACATCAACAATAAACTCTTGGCACCCCATTCAGGATAATTTCCAAAATCTTGCGCTATTTTTTCGATCAAACGATTGGAAGATGCGTATTCGTGGGCTATATGTTTTTGCTCCGCGTTGAAGTACAGTGCCTCAACTGCCAATGCTGCATCTGGAGCTTGCTCAAGAACAGCATAGGCTTCAGCTGCTTTCTTTATATCTTGAATTGCTACAGCAGCGCGTGCCAAAACACGATAAGCATCCCATTTTATTTTTTGCCCTAAGGACTGCAAAACAACAACCTTTTCAGCGTAGGCAATCGCATCAGAAAACTGTTCTTTTTCATAGTAAATCTGCATTAAGTTGAATAAGGCATAGCGCTTGTTTTCCTGAAACTGAGCCAGCTCTTCCAAAGTCTTCCAATAAGGTAAAGCATCTGACTTTTGCTCATTATTCACTAAAGCTTGTGTTATTCGAACCAGCGCCTGCTCAGAATACTCATGAGTAGGCTGCTCCAATACCAAGGCATATTGTTCTCTCGCTGCGGTCCATTCTTCATCTTGAAAATAAAGTTCAGCAGACAAAAACTGAGCCTGTAGCTGATTTGCTCCTTGGGGATAATTTTCCAAGTAAGAAGTTAATGCCTTCTGGGCTGCTTTTTTCTTGTTGTCATTGAAAAGACGTTCTGCTGCTGTAAAAGAAGCACGTTCCAATTCGTTGTCTTGAAGAGTAACTCCTTTCAATTGTTTTACCCAACTAGCAAAAACGTCAACTGCTGCTAAATCAATTGAAATTTCCTTAGCTGTCTTTAGTCCTTGTTGCGCAACTTCTTCATTCGGATATTCCTGAACCAACTGTTGCAATACGCGCATGGCTTCTTCTAAAGATTCTGCGTTGTACAAAATCAAGCCTTTATTCAAAAGAGCACGAGATCGGTAAGGACTTTTTGGGAAGTTGTTGGCGAGTATCTCGTAGGTTTCAACAGCCTTGGACGTATTGTTTTCGCGCGTATAGGCAAGGGCTAACTCAAAATATGAATCATCTAGAAGGGATGTTTTTGGATAATCTGAAATCAATTGATTAAGTGCCTCAATTTTTTTTGGGTTTCGTTCTACAAAACCATAGCTCAATGCTTTTTGATACAGGGCATACATTCCGCGAGAAACATCCATTTGAATGGCGCCCTCATAAGATTCCATGGCTGGCCAATATTTTCCTAAAGCAAAATGACTATCCCCTAAACGCAATAGTGCATCCCGCTTATAGGAAGCATTTTGCTTGGTAGACTTGAGGTAGGTTTCAAACAAAGCACGTGAACCCTCGTAATTTTTTAATTTAAAATTTGCATAGGCCAAATGATATGACAAGTGCTCAACCCCTGATACTTTCTTGGCAAATGGGTGACTTTTAAAATAGTATAATTCTGAAATTACAGTTTCAAAATCACTCAATTCGTACTTCGCTAATGCCCTCCAATACAAACAATTTGCTTCGATTGTTCGATCTACTTTATTTTTTAAAGCTTCATCAAAATATGTTATGGATTCCTCAAACAAGCCGCTTTGAAATAAGGCAATCGCTTTTAAATAATTTACTTTTTGTAGAGCAGCGTTAAATTGACTTCCCGATTTTTTCTTTAATATTTTTAATGCAGCTGCATAATTTCTTGAATTCACATAGGAATCAATTAGAAGTTGTTCGATCTCAACACCAGCTTTGTTTTTTGGGTATTGTTCCAGAAATGAAGCCAATAGTAAGGAGGTGTTTTCGTATGCGTTTCCGATTTCATAACTCAAACGGGCATAGTTCAACAAAGCATCTTCTGCAATTACAGTATCAAAATTTAAAGCCGATGCGCTTTTAAAGGCATTAAGTGCTTGGGTTTTTTTATCAGTTTTGAGGTAACAGTCGGCTAAGTGGTAGTAGGCGTTTTGTGCTACCGCATTAGCTCCAGAAATAATCTTATTGAACTGCATGATGGCCTTCTCGTATTCACCCAAGCGATAATGGGTATAACCCAATTGATAAAAATCAGTATTGGACCATTTTCCACGTTTGCCTTTGTAGACCTCTAAATAAGGAAGCGCTGAACGGTAATCTTTTAAATTGAAATAGCTTTCGCCAATGATTTTAGAAAGTTCTGACGTTTGATTTTCATTAGCATTTACCAAACTTTTTCTTGCCAAAGCAATTGCTTTTTCAAAGCGACCCAATTTAAAATTCATATCAGCCTGAAAATATCCAACCGTTGTATCGCCTTGTTCTGTTGTAACTTTGTTGAAATTCTCTACTGCTGCGTCGTAATCTTCCAACTGATACGCTATATAACCCAAATAATAACTAGCATCGTAACGGTATTGGGGTACCTCCTCTACTTTCTTAAATAATTTTTCTGCCTGCTTATAGCGTTTTGTGGCAAACAGGGTGTATCCTTTATTGAAATAATAATCACCCCTTTTACTAGAAGCTACATCGGTGTCTTTGATTTTAGTAAACCACTTGAGCGCATAGGTATATTTTCCGTTTTGAAAATAATACGAGGCCAAATCATAATATGCCGTTTCGGTTAAATAGCTCGTAGGATTATCGATCATAAAAGCGGCTAATTTCTTTTCTGCCCCCGGGCGATTCAAACGTAAATCTGTTGAAATTTTATAAAAATCAGCTGTAGTGGTTAGGGGTTGTAGTGTGGGATAAAAATCGACTAAACTTAAATACTGATTTACCTGTGTATAATTGTCGGATGCAAAGAAATAAGAAGCTTGTGTAAACGGGACTTTATCTATCCCCAATTGTGCATTAGTCACTGAAAAAGATGCAGATACAAACACAAAAGTGATGATGAGGATTTTATTGCAGTAGGCTTTTTGCATACGATAAAGGTAAACTTAAGTTCTTAATTTTAAACGCTCGATTTTTTTTAAACGTATAAATTGTCAACAAAAAATTTCAACACCCACATTTTTCCTATTTTTACAGGACACGAATAATCATACAAATCATTCAAAAAGAATTGACCAATTAGAAAGCCATATGAAACTTCCCTTAGTTCAGTTTAGAAACGCAACCATCATTCAAAACAACCAAACGATTTTGAGCGATGTCAATATCGAAGTAGAACAAGGTGAATTTGTTTTTTTGATTGGAAAAACGGGGACAGGGAAAAGTAGTTTAATCAAAACTCTTTACGCTGATCTTCCCCTTCAATACGGCACAGCTCAAGTATCGGATTTCAATCTTGGAAAAATAAAGCAAAAAGAAATTCCTTTTTTAAGAAGGAAGCTGGGTGTAGTGTTTCAAGATTTTAAATTATTGTCGGACCGTTCGGTTTATGACAACCTCAGCTTTGTTCTTAAAGCAACGGGCTGGAAAGACAAAACTGAAATAAAAAACCGCATCGAAGAAGTACTTTCTTCATTAGGAGTGGCAGAAATTGCATCAAAATATGCCTTTCAGATTTCTGGAGGAGAACAGCAACGTGTGGCCATAGCCAGAGCATTACTCAATGCTCCTGAACTTATTATAGCTGACGAACCTACTGGAAATCTAGACCCACAAACAAGCCTAGAAATCATGGAAATTTTTAGAGGTTTACATCAACAGGGAATGACCATCATCATGGCGACACACGATTATAATATGATCGTGAAATTTCCTGGGAAAATACTGCGTTGCGATGATGGGAAAATTTACGAAGTTGTACAAAAAAACGAAGCCTAATGCATAGGCATTAGGCTTCGTTTATATTAGAACATATTTGGGGTTTCTTATTTTCCCGTCATTCTTTTTCTTTGATTTTCGTCAAGATATACTTTCCGTAAACGTAAACTTTTAGGAGTTACTTCTACATACTCATCTCCTTGAATATATTCTAAAGCTTCTTCTAATGAAAATTTAATCGGTGGAGCCAAACGAACTTTATCGTCCGTTCCAGAAGAACGTACATTCGATAATTTTTTGGTTTTCGTTATGTTGACAACCATATCGTCTGCTCTTGAATTCTCACCAATCACCTGACCCGTATAAATTTCTTCGTTAGGAGCAACAAAGAATTTTCCACGCTCTTGTAACTTATCTAGAGAATAAGGAATTGCGTTTCCTTTTTCCATTGAAATAAGCGATCCGTTGTTACGCCCAGGAATTTCACCTCGGTAGGGTTGGAATTCTTTGAACCTGTGATTCATAATTGCTTCTCCAGCCGTAGCAGTAAGCAATTGATTTCTTAAACCGATAATCCCTCGTGAAGGCATTAAAAATTCACAAACCATACGCTCTCCTTTAGGCTGCATACTCAACATCTCTCCTTTTCTAAGAGTAACCATCTCGATTGCTTTCCCAGAAACGTGTTCAGGTAAATCAATGGTCAATTCTTCGATCGGTTCGTGTTTTCTACCATCAATTTCTTTGATGATAACCTGTGGCTGCCCGATTTGAAGCTCATAGCCTTCTCTCCTCATGGTTTCAATTAAAACCGACAAGTGCAAAACACCACGCCCAAATACAATGAATTTATCAGCCGAATCTGTATTCTCCAAGCGCATTGCTAGGTTTCTTTCCAGCTCTTTTTCTAGACGATCCTTGATGTGTCGCGATGTAACAAACTTCCCGTCTTTTCCAAAAAATGGAGAATCGTTGATCGTAAACAACATACTCATTGTTGGTTCGTCAATAGCAATTGTGGGGAGCGCTTCTGGTTCAAGAGCATCTGCAACCGTATCTCCGATTTCAAAATTCTCTAATCCAATGATGGCACAAATATCCCCTGCTTTTACTTCTTTTACTTCTTTTCTTCCCAAACCATCAAACAAGTTCAATTCTTTGATTTTTGCTTTGGTTATGGTCCCTTCTCTGTCAACCAAACTCACAGCCATATTGGCTTTAAGCGTTCCACGTTGTAAACGTCCAATAGCGATTCGGCCTGTGTAGGCAGAAAAGTCAAGGGAGGTAATGAGCATTTGAGGAGTCCCCTCTTCTACTTTTGGGCTGGGTACGTGTTTCAATACCATGTCTAGAAGTGGTTCAACATTTTCTGTTTGCTCTTTCCAGTCTTCGCTCATCCAATTGTTCTTGGCAGAACCGTATACAGTTGGAAAATCGAGTTGCCATTCTTCAGCGCCCAATTCGAACATTAAATCAAAAACAGACTCGTGAACTTCTTCTGGAGTACAGTTTTCCTTATCTACTTTATTGACAACAACAATGGGCTTGAGTTTTAAGTCAATTGCTTTTTGGAGAACAAAACGCGTTTGTGGCATTGGGCCTTCAAAAGCATCTACCAACAACAAAACACCGTCAGCCATATTCAATACCCGCTCTACTTCCCCGCCAAAATCGGCGTGACCAGGGGTATCAATGATGTTGATTTTGGTGTCCTTATACATTACCGAAATGTTTTTAGAAAGGATGGTTATACCACGCTCCCGTTCTAAATCATTATTGTCCAGAATTAAATCCCCGGTATTTTGATTGGTTCTGAAAAGTTCGCAATGATGCATAATCTTATCTACCAAGGTAGTTTTACCGTGGTCAACGTGTGCAATAATTGCAATATTCTTAATTTTGGACATAAGTCTGTATTTTTTTAATCGCGCAAATATAGCCTTATATATTAAGCTTTCGGCTAAAAGTTTCAGGTTTCGAATTCTACGTAGATTCAACTAAAAACTTTACTTTTGCAAAAAACATTTTATGGACTTCTCTAGACTCCCAAATATCAACCACCCAAACAGTGATCAATTCTTTCTGTTAGCAGGGCCTTGCGCTATTGAGAGTGAAACAATGGCATTTGAAATTGCTGAAAAAGTTCTGACGATTACTGACAAGTTGAATATTCCATTTGTTTTTAAAGGGAGTTTTAAAAAAGCAAATCGAAGCAGAATTGATAGTTTTACAGGAATTGGAGATGATGTAGCGCTCGAAATTCTTCAGAAAATTGGACAACAATTCAATATTCCAACCGTAACTGATATTCATGAGGCGTCGGATGCCGCCAAAGCTGCTGCCTATGTCGATGTGCTTCAAATTCCTGCCTTTTTGGTAAGACAAACCGACCTGGTGGTTGCTGCGGCAAAAACAGGAAAAGTTGTAAACCTCAAAAAAGGGCAGTTTATGAGTCCTGAGAGTATGCAATTTGCAGTTCAAAAAGTAAAAGACAGCGGAAACGATGCTGCTTGGATTACCGATCGAGGAACCCAATTTGGTTATACCGATCTGATTGTAGATTTTAGAGGTGTTCCTGCTATGCGCTCAATCGCACCAACGGTATTGGATGTTACGCATTCCTTACAGCAACCCAATCAAGCATCTGGAGTTACCGGTGGACGTCCGGAGTTGATCGAAACAATTGCCCGTGCAGGAATTGTAAACCAAATGGATGGTTTATTCATAGAAACCCATCCCAATCCGACAAAGGCGAAAAGTGATGGCGCCAATATGCTTTCACTAGATTTACTGGAAGGAATGCTGGGAAGACTGACAGAGATTCGAAAAACTATTAATCAGTTTTAAATAAATAGTATACTTTTACACCCTGCTTTTTAGCAAAGCAGATTCTTTGAAATAATGGGGTCGACTGGTTTTGACAGCGAGATCAATCGAACAGTTAGCATGTCGAGTAATGAATCACATCTCGTAAAACTTGGATTCAACATTTAACAGGCGAAGATAACTACGCTCTAGCTGCATAAGCGACTGAATTACAGTAAGTCACTAGCCATGTCTCAACTAGGTTGAGAAGCCGGATGTCTCTTGAAAGCCCTTGTTGGCGGCGTTCAAACCAGAGGCACCATAAAGGTCAACATCGAAGTCTGAAGGTTCTGGTCAGATTTTTCAATAAAGGAACTAAGGAGTGTATGGGCGGTTTTCAGTCAGTACATTTTCGAAAACTAAATGAAAACTAAACATGTAGAAGACTTTTCTATTGCTTGTATGGACGAGGGTTCGATTCCCTCCGACTCCACTATTATTTGCAGAACAACTGCTTATTTAAAAACCTACCGAAGTTTACTTGGGTAGGTTTTTTTTAATAATCAGCGCCTTTGTACCGTCCAGTATTCTCTAATCATTTAAAAATAGAACTGAGTAAACTTTTCGTAAACATTAATTCTCCTCAATAATGAGCGGTTCAAAGTTTTTCACAATGTCATTAACAGCCGCAGCGTTGCCTGTCATTTCCCACTCGCCCAAAGAAAGCGGGATATTACCGATACTGCTTAGTGTATCGAAGAAGTTTTTTAAACTAAATTCTTGTTCGCTTTTTTCTTTCTCCAATGCAACTTCGGTCATTGCTTTTTCGAGTAAATATTTCCCTGTAATATAACTTGTTCCGTACCCAGGTTGACGAAGATATAAATGCTGCTCAAAGATTAGAAGTTCTTTTTCTGTTTTCATCCAGCCTCTAGGAGTATATTCAGAATGGATTTTTCCGGCTTCTTCCATAGACATCATATTGGCGTGTGCATACAAAGAGCCTAAGCCTCGGGCTGCTCTTTGAGCGATCAAGATGTAGACAATTTCTCGAGATCTTGGGCTTTCTTCATACAGCCCAGCCTGCATAAACATCTCTTCAACTGCAGTTGCCATACCCTCATTACGAGAATCAAAAATATTATACAACATAGCGTCTTTTCTCAATGGATTTTTGTGAGGCTTTTGATCCATCCTTGCGAGCTCAAACCAATGGTAAAAATGAGAGTAGAGGGGTTTTGGATCATAGTGGGCTGTTATCCAAAAGAAATTTCGTTTATCCGCAGGAATAAAACTCCCTAAATGCGGTTGGAGGGCAGATGTGAAATAGTCTTTTACAGTAACAATCTCGTTTTTATCCAAAAAACTAATGAGTTCTACAGCTGATTTTTTTGCTAATGCATTGTAAGCTTCCGGAGAATCCACATCAATTAGCAGTGGTAAGTCTCTGTTTCGATGCTCTTCTAACTTTAAGGAAGACCAAGCCCGAACTAGCTCACGTTTCAATAGCATGACCTCATCTTCCCAACTCAAAGGGACCAAATGCACATTCTGCTGATACCAAGTGTAGTGCTTCTTCCCTATTCCAGAGGGTCCATTTTTGTTTGGAATTTGACTTGTTAGCCAAGCAACAAACTGTTCTGTCGAGACAATGGCATTGTTGATACTTGTAGATAATTCGTCATCCTCAGCAACTCCTGCATTAGCCCTTATGCTTTCCAAAACTTCAATTTGTTCTTTGATGTCTCGTATTCCAGTAACCCATAGGTCACGCGCATTGCCCGTTAGGTTTCTTTTTGCCTGCTCTTGAAGTAATGGAATGAGTTTAAGTGACTCCATTAAACGAACACTACTTTTTTTATCCAATGGGAAAGTATATTGCCAAAGCTCTGTTGTTGCGTGATTTGTTGGGCCTTCGTGAGCTGGAACATCACTTTTGTACGTCCAAATTGATTTATAATACGCTGGATCTCGTTGCCATGGTTTCAATACTTTATAATTAAAAATATAACCATTCATTTCTGCCCAAAGCAAATGCCAATCGACTAGATGACTCACCGTCCACTTATCTTTTTGCAATCCGTCAAGTGTGGTTTTCAATTCTAAAAAAGTATTCCATCGAAGATCAAATGCTTCTTCAGAATAATCAGGCACACCGTTTTGAAGCGGTGGAATTTCAAAAGAACGCCAGGCACGAAACAAAGAAACGAGCTCCTGTTTAGCATCATGCTCTTGTTCTTGAGCTATTGAATTTTGAGTTAAAAAGAGAAGTAAAAAACCTAAAAGTAAGCTCTTATTTTTCATAAAATAGTATTTTGATGTGCTCTTGTTTTTGATGGCAAAACCGAGTGTTTGATTGTATTTGTCTGATCATAAATGTAACATATTTTAACTATATTGTAGAAACTAAGAAAACAGAACAATACATGCGCTTTATAATTTGTGTGCTTTTTTGCTTGAGTCTTCCTTTAAGTGCTCAAACACTAAACTTTGATACCCTTGAAAATCTAAAGATCCGAAATGTTGGCCCGGCTAATATGAGTGGTCGAATTACTTCAATTGATGTAGTTACTGCTAATCCAAAAATAATTTACGTTGGAGCGGCTTCGGGAGGTGTTTGGAAATCCGAAAATGGTGGATCGTCCTGGATAGCTGTTTTTGACGATCAGCCTACTCAAAACATTGGTGCTGTAGCGATACAGCAGAGCAATCCTGACGTTATTTGGGTTGGAACAGGAGAAGGAAACCCAAGGAATTCCATGAACTTAGGTGAAGGGATATTCAAAAGTATAGACGGAGGGACATCATGGGAGTTCATGGGGTTGAAAGCAACCAAAACCATCCACAGAATAATCATTGATCCGAACGATCATAATACCATTTATGTCGGTGCAATGGGAGATCCATTCTCTAAAAATGAGCATCGTGGGTTATACAAAACAATTGATGGAGGAGAAAACTGGACTAAAATTTTATACAGTAATACATCCTCTGGAATTGCTGATTTGGTCATGGACAAATCCAATCCGAAAAAAATATTTGCAGCCCTATACGATCATCACCGTACCCCCTATTCTTTTGTTTCAGGAGGAAAAGGTTCTGGACTCTTTGTAACCGAAGATGCGGGCACAACTTGGACTGCCATTGGGCCAGATCAAGGTTTCCCTGAAGGGGAATTGGGCCGCATTGGAATTGCAATTGCACCTACTAATCCCGATAGAATTTACGCCAAAGTAGAGGCTAAAAAAAATGTTTTAACTCGAAGTGATGATGGAGGTTCCACCTGGATTGTAATCAATGAAAATCCAAAATTCACAAACAATCGCCCCTTTTACTTTCAAGACTTAGCGGTGGACACGGCTGACGAAGATCGTTTATACAACATTTACCAGCCCCTTTCTGTAAGTTATAATGGCGGTAAAACCTTTGACACCACCCCCATGATTCCTGCGGATGAAACAAAAGGTATTCATGCAGATTTTCATGCCATGTGGATCAATCCAAAAGACGCGCAACACATGATCATTGGTGGAGATGGTGGTTTGGGAATATCGCATGATCATGGTACAAGTTGGTATTTTCCAGAAAGTATTCCTGTTGCACAGCTGTATCATGTAAACGTTGATTATGAAACACCCTTTAATGTTTATGCCGGAATGCAAGATAACGGCAATTGGTCGGGGCCAGCATACACCTGGAAAAGAGGTGGAATCAGAACATTGTACTGGCAATATTTAGTTGGAGGGGACGGTTTCTATATTGCACCTGACAAAGAAGATGATCGGTTTGGATATGGAACTTCTCAAAACGGAGACTTATATCGTTACGACAAACTAACCGGATACTACCAAAGTATAGCCCCACAGTCTTCGCCCACAAAAGCTCCTTTACGATTCAATTGGAATGCAGGCTTTGCAAAAGATCCTGATGATGAAAAAACTGCCTACTATGGCTCTCAATTTGTACATAAAACAGAAGACAAAGGAGCAACATGGCGTGTGATTTCGCCGGATTTATCGACCGACAACAGCAAACATCAAAAGGATGATTACGGAGGTTTAACACTGGATGTTTCAGGAGCTGAAAACTACAACAGCATCTTGTCTCTTGAACCCAGTTATTTGAACAAGGATTTGCTATGGGCAGGAACGGACGACGGTCAAATTCATCTAACTCAAGATGGAGGTAAAACATGGGAAAACCTAACCGATCGAATCAATGGACTCCCAACCGAATCGTGGATTGCTAGAATTCATGCCTCTCGCTATAACGAAGGTACTGCTTGGATCGTGGTCAATAATTATCGGAAAGGCGACTATGCTCCATACCTATTCAAAACAGAAGACTACGGTGCTAGTTGGTCTCAAATAGTACAAGAGGGAGATGTTGTGGGGTATGCGCTTTCTTTCATTCAAGATCCTGTTGAAAAAAACTTACTTTTTTTAGGAACAGAAAACGGTCTATGGGTCAGTATCAATAAGGGGGGCGATTGGACTCAAGTTAAGAACGGATTCCCAAGTGTGTCTACTATGGATTTGGTAATACAAGAAAAAGAATCTGCCCTCGTGGTAGGAACTTTTGGAAGAGCCATCTGGATTCTTGATGACCTATTGAGCCTTAGAGCTATCGTTTCAAATAAAGTGAACCAAAAAATAACAGCCTTACCTCTAAATGAAGTAGTTCAAGTCAAAGGACTTTTTATTGCACCTCCAGGGAATATTTGGTCCGGTTTTCATACAACATTTGAAGGCGAGAATCGTGTCTTTCAAAAAGCAGAAATTCCCGTTTTCATAAATGATCTTCCAAAAGAAACCGACTCAATTGCAGTCAATATTCGAAATCCAAATGGAAAACTCATCAATACAGTAAGCGCAACTGACTTAAAAAAAGGATTAAACTATATCGTTTGGAAACTAGATGAAAAAAAAGCATACCTCAAAGGAAGCTGGATTAATGAGGAAACGAGAGGGATACCAGTACTACCCGGAGATTACTCTTTAGAAATTCTGTATCAAGACGAAACTGCTACCGCATCCTTAACTGTAGTTACTGATCCTAGATTTGAACTAGAAAAAGATGTTGATGAGCAATTGTATACCTACCAAAAATCAATCAATAATCAGGTCAAACGGCTTGTTCAGCTCATGAATACCCTAGATGCATGGGAAAAGAAAACCTATGAAATAATGGAGCAACTCCAACAAGAAAATGCTGCGAATAAAAAACACATTCGGAAAGTAGAAGCATTTAAAGCTAAAATTCAAGCCTTCAAACTGAGCGTGAGGGATCGGCCTTTGGACCGGCAACTCGGAGCCTGGCAGAGTAAATACACAACGCCTTACTCAGCAACAAAACAGGCATTGAAAGCTGCAAAATCACGTGTGACAATACCATCTAATCAAGATTGGCAAAGAATTGAACGAGCAAAAAACTTAATCGATGCATTAAAAAAAGAATTGGATCAATTCAAAAATAACGAATGGCTGGTGTTTATGAACATGAATCAATAAACAATACTTCTCGGTTAGGTGTCGAGTGTAGCTTCTGCTTCAATTTCGACTAAATAGCCGTTACCAACAAGTTTAGCTTCAACAAGGGTGTTGGCGGGATTTATACCTTTAAATCTAAATCCATGAGCTTGGGCAACTGGCTCCCAGTCTTTGATGTTATTAACAAAAATTCTAGTCCTTACCACATCATCTAAACTGCCCCCAAGAGATGCAATTGCGGCCTCAATTTTATCGATTACAAAATGAGTTTGTGCAGCAGCATCTTGACCTCCTACCACTTCATTTTGATGTGTTGCAGTAGTTCCAGAAACATGAATTTGATTTCCTTTTTTGATTGCTCGTGAATAGCTAGCCAAGGTTTCCCATTCCGTTCCAGAACTCACGGCTTCTTTTTGTTCTGAAATTTTTTCTGGAGTATATACAGAAGGAATATGATCTAAATGATGGGTCAGGTCACCTGAGGCAGTTAAAAAGGGAGGTTTACGATATTCATCACCACAATTCCCAGGAATGGGTAGAAGTTGAGAAAGTGCCGTCTCTATGGATTCTATATCCTGCAGTTCATAAACAATATTCAGCATGTTTTGATGATCATCTATATGAGAATTCTCACCCAATCTAGCGCCAACAATAACAGCTGCAACATCTTTATTTTGAAGCACATAACTACTGGCTATACTGGCAATGGTTGTCTGGTGCTTAATAGCGATTTGCTGTAAAACCCTCAAAAGGCTCTGAAAAACTGTCCACCCACCAATTTGATCGATAAAGCGTTTATATTTCATTTGAGACCAAGTACCTAATTCATCGGAGCTCGGTTCCTGAAGCCCCAACCAACGGTTCGAAAGAAAACCACCCGCTAGAGTTCCATAAGCCAATAACTTAACATCGTATTCAGCGCAAACCGCTTTCATAGCACCCTGGGCACGTTGGTCGATAAGAGAATGTGAAATTTGATTGCTAACAATCGGAATTCCATTCGCCAAGGCAATACGCAAATGATGTGCATCAAAATTAGTTACGCCGATATTATCGATCAGGCCTTCTTTTTTCAATTCGTTCAAAAAAGTAAGTCCATCCAGCCAACTAGGATCGGTGTAATCCCATGCATGAAACTGCATCAAATCAATTGTTTTTTGATCCATTCGATCAAGAGCCTTTTGAACTGCGCTTCTTACTTGATCTTTGGTTATTTTTCCGGGCTTAGGTACCCATTTAGTAAACATCGTAATGACATCCTTTTTGGGGCTTCTGTTTTTACAGATCCCCGCAATTATTTCACTCGAACCATAGTGGTCTGCCATATCAAATGCAGTGAAACCCGCATCGATATAAGCATCCATATAAGAAGCCGTTTTTGGAAGGTCGAGTTGTTGGTCTTCTTTTTCCATATCAGCAATTTGCCATAAGCCTACAATCAATTTTGGAATTGAAAGTGATTTGGATAGGATGGTTTTATTTTTTAAACTCATTCTTTTGGTAAATTTTTAAACTGTTTAACTGAAAATGTTTCTTTTTTCTTGAGTTTTGCCCATTGATTTAAAAAGACAAAGCTCGCTAGTCCCATAACGACAAGCCAAATGTAGGTTGAATGGAAATACCACGCGGCAACACTTTTAGACAAATCTTTGTATATATGAATTATTAAAAAGCCTGATAAAAAAACTACCCCTCCCCAACCGATAAACTGTTGAAGCAACCTGTTTTTAAAAACTTTTATTTCGGAAAATATTTTGGGGTTGTAATTTTTAATGGTGAGTACTGTAATACACATCAGCAAAAAATTCACCAGCATTGAAGTCACCATAATGTCAATTCCTAAGAAAAAATCTCCAGCAAAATGAGAACCCAAAACACCAATACTCCCCATCACACCTGCTATAATTAGTGCAATGTGGGGCGTTTTATTTTTCTGGTGGATTTGAGCAATTTTATTGGGGAAAATACCATCCTTAGCCCAAGCGAACATTAAACGAGAAACTGAAAGCAACATGGCGGGAAGGTCATTTATTAGGGCAACAGCAGCTCCAAAAATAATGAGTATATCAACTCCCTTGGGCAAAACATAGCTCAACAATCCCGGAGCTGTAATGTCTTTTAGCTGCGCTTGTTCGGCTACATAACTCCATGGAACTATGCTGTAAACAGAAAAAGTAAAGAGAAAATAAAACATACCAACACCCAAGATGGCAATCAGTATGGCAAGAGGGATGTTGCGACTTGGGCTTATGGCTTCACTTCCAGTTTGGGCGATAGCATCGAAACCAATAAAGCTTGAAAACAATATTGCGGCAGCAGATAAAAAGATAGTCCAATCAAATTCTGGATCTGGGGGAATTAAATGAACCCGTTTATCTTTTTGTTCAACTGCAGTCAAGAAATCTGAAATATCAAAAAACAACCCTGATATAATGACAATACTACCCAAACAAAAAATAACAAAAACCATGGGAAGCAACAGATTGGTATAGGACTTAATCCCTTTGATATTCAAGTATACAAAACTCCATATAAAGCTTAACGACAAGCCAACTCTAACCGTCGAAATTTCAAGCAAAGAAGAAAGCCAATAAACCTCAGCACTATACGCAATGTCTCTAAAAAAGGGAATTGTGATATAAGCTATAACACCGATAACGATTGACAAGCCAAACCACTGCGAAAAACTAGCCACGAAACCTAAATAAGGATTAATACCTCTACTAGCATACAAATAACTCCCTCCTGCTCTAGGCATTGAAGAAGACAAAATAGCATATGCAAGACCCGCAAACAAAGCGGGTATTGCAGCAAATGCAAATGCCCACAAGACGTTTGGGCCTATTGCTGGAACACTCCTATGGATCATAAAGGGAACCACATTTATGGAAGCACCAACCATGGACGAAACACCCGTAGCTACTACTGCTGCTAAACCCATTTGTCGACTCAATTTAGGCAGTGCACTCATGTGAAATTTGATCTGTTTATTTATAATATATCATTGCGAGCTCGGATTTTCAGCATATATAGTCTCAAAATCTTCTTTAAAAATCGGGTTCGCAATTCGTACTGTTAAAGTTAATCGAAAAGCTCAAGCTAAAAAAATATTCGCCCACTATATCGCAGTCAAAAGAACAGGAAACAGAACGCTGCAATTAATCGACTAGGGCTAAGGGTAAACATCCCACCTAATAGAAGTCTCAAGAAAAACAAGGGTAAAAAAACTAAGCAATCCCCTTTTCTTTTCGCACATCTAGTATAAATTCGTCAATTTTTTCTTTTGTAACACTAGGCATACAAATGATGTGGGTCACATCGTCAGTAGCAAGCTGCCACTTAGCTTTTATTACTTCAGAAATTTTTGGAAAAACTACAGTAATTGCACCTTCATTGGTCCATGCCTCTATTCCAATTTTAATCAACTCATTCTTGCAATACTGAGCAACTTCATGGCTGTGTTTATAACGGACTTTTAAACCTTCTATTCCCATTTTCTGGATTGCATACCATAAGAATAAAGGACTGTGACCGTTCCTAGACCCTGTAATCGTGGTGTCCATGGAACCAATATAAGAAACGCCTTTTGCTATTCTATCTTTAGTAGATCGTCTCGTAATGATAACTCCCGAAGGAATGGGAGAACCAATAAATTTATGTCCGCTAATGGAAATGCTATCTGCACCATCTTCAAAATCAAAAGGTACTCGAGGCTCCAAGAAAGCGCCATAAGAGCCCGATAATGCTGCATCGCAATGAATGTAATGATCTTGTATTGCAGACTTTCGAAGAACGTCTTTTACTTTAGAAACATCATCCTTTGCTTCTTTCATTGTTGTTCCAAAATTTGTCAAAATAATTGCTGGCTTGTCTCGATTGAATTGTAAGGTATTTGCAAGATCATCATAATCGATTTCTCCGTTTTCTTGCGAGCGAATTACAATACTTGGGATGTTTAGTAAGCGAATATTTTTCTTGATACTATAATGGGTAGATTCAGAGAAATAGACCATTGCATTTGGATATAATTCTCTTGCAAGGTACAGACCATAGAGATTACTTTCCGAACCACCATTGGTTACGTACCCCCAATAATCTTTTGGATTGGCACGAAACATTGTTGCAAAAAAATTGACAACTTCAGTTTCCATTTTATGGGTCTGAACCTTGTTTGTCGTTTGCTCAAAAGGATCGCCTATATTATTTATCGGATACTTTAAAAACTCATTCAACCTCGAATAATCAAAATCTTGTGACACTGGGTATCCTAGCATAAAATCTCCTCCCACTTTTATCTTTTCTAAGGCATTTTCTATTGTAAGGTTTTGGTTTGTATCTATCATTCTATATAATTATAATTACTTATATTATTTACTGTAAAATTAGTTATTTTAAATATTTATATTTACTTATTAGATATATTAAGAGTAATTAATCTATTTTTACCCCATATACAGAATTAAACACCTGTGCCGACTAAACACCATGTCAACTTCCAGGTAAATAAACTTAATTATGGACCAGTTCGACAGTAAAATCTTGATGCAACTTCAAGAAGATGCAAAACAAAACACAAAACAAATAGCGGCTAAAATTGGCTTAAGCGCTACACCAACTTATGAGCGAATTAAAAAGTTGGAACGCACTGGCGTTATCAAATCATATGTTGCAGTTTTGGATCGATTCAAAATAGAAAAAGAAGTTATTGCATACTGCCAGATCACCCTATCGAAACATCAAAAAGAAACACTTGATCAGTTTGAAGTGAAAATGAATTCTTTTGCTGAAATAATGGAATGTCATCATGTTTCTGGCAATTTTGACTTTTTACTAAAAGTAGTTGCAGGCAACATTATTGGGTTTCATAAATTCATTACAGAAAAACTATCTGTAGTTGATGATATCGCAACCATTCATAGTGTGTTTGTAATGAAATCGGCTAAAGATTCTGGCACATACGCAGTGTAGTAATGACCCTACAAGAAGTAGGATATCAAGTTGCTGTAAGAATCATATCTGCTGCTTTTTCAGCAATCATATACACCGGTGCATTTGTGTTTCCAGAAACAATCTTCGGCATAATCGATGCGTCTACAACCCGAAGGTTTTCAATTCCATGCACTTTCAGAGTAGAATCTACCACTGCCATAGGATCATTCCCCATTTTACAGGTTCCAACAGGGTGATACACCGTTTCTACTGTTTTTTTGATGTGTTCAACAAGAGCATCTTCTGAGTTCCTGTTCAATGGAATACCATTTGCTTGACTGCGTTTTTTCAGAGCTTGTTGTTCCATTATTTTAAAAACCAATTTTCCACCCTTGACCAACTGTTCCAAATCTTCTTTCTCTTTTAAAAAGTTGGGTTGAATTACAGGAGCTGCTTTTGGATCGGCAGATGAAAGGCTTACGGTGCCACGACTTTTTGGATGCAAAAGCGTAGGAAAAACGGTAAAGCCGTCGGAAGGTGGAAAGGTATTCAAATCATAGGCATCATATCCGTATTCTTTCCCCAGCCACATAGGTGAAAAATGGAGTTGAAAATTCACTTTTCCGCCATTCTGATCGACATCAAAAAAGGCCATACCTTCTAAAGGGCCATTATTGAAAACACCTTTTTTATGAACAAAATAATTCCAAGCTGCTTTGAGTTGCTGCAAGGGTGCAATATTATGATTGATTCCCTCTTGAGTTTTTGCCTGCTCACAAATGGGGAAAAACAAATGATCTTGAAGATTTTTTCCAACTCCTTTCAATTCATGGAGGCAGTCAATCCCGTGCTCTTTCAATTCAAAGGCATCACCAATTCCAGAAAGCATTAATAGCTGAGGTGATTGAAAAGCTCCTGCGGAGAGAATAACTTCTTTTTGCGCATGTACTTGTACTACTTTTTTATTTTTGGTGAACTGCACGCCTACCGTTTTTTTTCCCTCTAAAATCAGTTGATCAACCTGAGCGTATGTAATGGTGGTTAGGTTGGAACGTTTTAAAATGGGTTTTAAAAAAGCAGTAGCACCACTCGCACGTTTACCCTCCTGGATTGTGCTTTGAACAACAGATGCCCCTTCTTGCTTTGCTCCATTATAATCGCTTGTAGTTGGGATGCCAACCGCTGCACAGGCAGCGATAAAATCAGAGACAAAAGGAGTTTTGAATCGGGTGGGTAAGCTTACCCCCAATTCTCCTGAACTCCCATGATAGTTTTCATCCATCTCATCTACTTGGGCGTGGTTCTCTGAACGCTTGAAATAGGGCAACACCTCTTCAAAACTCCATCCAGAGTTTCCAAGTGCTGCCCAGCCATCGTAATCAGCAGCATTGCCTCGCACATAAGCCATGGCATTGGTAGAACTACTACCCCCAAGGGTTTTACCTCTGGGTAAATAGATTTTTCGATTCAATGCCTCAGCTTGTTCTTCGGTCCAAAACCCCCAATCTTCCTTGCTCTTGTGAACTTTCAAATACGCTCCAGGAATATGAATATTCAGGTTGGTGTCAGGGCCTCCTGCTTCTAACAACAGTACCCTGTTTTTTGGATTTTCTGACAATCGATTTGCCAGGACACAGCCAGCAGATCCAGCTCCAATGATGATGTAATCGTATGATTGACCCATAACTAGTTAGTTTATTTAATACAATGGGGACACTATCATCACTAAATTAAACCTTTATTTTCATTTGAGATCTGTTTCAATTGGATACTTTATATAAGGCCTAAAATAAGAGGGTGCCGAAACACAGCCTAGGTATGCTGCAAATTTTTATTAAATTAGTACTATGAAAAAAATCGCCCTTATTTTTTTGACTATGTGCTTCTCTTGCAACCTACAAGAACCTAAACCGTCACAAAACAAGACCTCAGCTAAGCAGAGTAAAACAATCACAGATACAGAACGACACTCTCGAATTGAAGCGGTGTTCATAGAATATGGTTATGATCAATTGAATTTAACCTTTTTTGAAGAAGATAATTATATTCTAATAAATGCAACAAGCCGCAACGAGGGGGTTGAAAAATTCGAATATATTGAAGAATTGTTTTGGTGGAACAATGACCCTTATTTTGATCAATTTTTATTGAATAAAATTCGAAGAAAATTAGATGAAATTGAAATACGGTCAAAAAACAAAATAAGGTCGAGAACAATCCCCATAACAACTACCGTTAGCTATAACAGTACCAAGAACTGTTAGTAATACAAAATAGTCGAAAAATTGATTTCTTTGAGCGTTGATCTTTTTACAGATCCGCTCGAAGGGATGATAATTTTTCAAGAAAAGTATCTTTAATTTTTAATGCACGTTCGCTTTTATTTCCACCAACAGTATCCATTGCAATGTCATAGGCAATGCTTTCTAAAATTTCTTGATGATCTTCTCGAACTATATGACCCATAAGAAATAGCGTTTTAATTCTGTTAATTTTATTTTCAACATACCAAAAAGCGTGTTTCTTTGAATTGGAAGTGTTGATGAGTTCATTTACCCAGTTACAGACATCGACCATCAAAACGTAATCTTCTAGGACAGAAATGGCTATTATCGATTTGTATTTCATTTCTTCAGGCGAGAAGTCATCGATAAAATAAACCTGCTTGTCTTTACCTTCTTTCATTGTTTAATTTCTTTTTGAGACAAATACACCAAATATGTTGTATATTTATATTATGTATTTTTTATATTTTTTAAAAAATTAATACTATTTAAATACAGTATTTACTATATTTAAATATATAATTTATCTAATTAAAAACATATTATTTACTATATTTAGTGTAATTTGATTAATCATTATGGGTATTGAATTGAATGAACTTCAACAAAAGATAGGAGCTGAGCTTAAAAGCATGAGGCTTTTAGCTGGCTTTTCAAGTTATGAGGTTTTTGCTGACAAAAACAAGCTCAGTAAAATACAATATTTTAAAATGGAAAAAGGGACTAATTTCACCCTTAAAAGCCTTGATCGAATTCTTAAAATTCATGATGTATCCATCATTAATTTTTTTCATAAATTCGATAAAGAAACCAAGTCCCCGACTAACATTGAATGTATTGATCGCATTTCAATGCTTTTGGATTTTACACAGAAATCAAAACTTGAATTCAGTAGGTCGCTAGGCTTTTCTAATGCGAATCAAATTAATGCGATATTGAGTGGGCGTAATAATATTTCTGCTAAATTAGCCTATCAAATTGACAAGGCTTATCCTCAGATCAACTTTGCATGGATTCTAAACGGTGAAGGGGAAATGACCTAAGTGTCACCAACACCTATCTATGCCTCTAAAATTACTCTACAATCATTGTATAAAACAGTTAGCTCACTCCCTAGAGGTTCTCGAAATTCGGAAAGCTGAAATTGTACTAGCATTGGAATCTGAAAGTAAAAGCAGTGCTGGAGATAAACATGAAACTGGACGAGCAATGATTCAGTTAGAGCGAGAAAAACTTGGGGAGCAAATCAAAAAAGCTGAAAAAAATCAAGCGACACTTCACCAATTGAAACAGTATAAAAGCTCTGAAATAGTTCGCTTTGGATCTGCTGTACAAACAAACAAGGCTAACTATTATATTGCGATAGCTACCGATAGTTACACCATTAAATCAGCCCTATTTCATTGTATTTCACCTCAAAGCCCAATTGGAACTTTACTTCTTGGAAAAAAAGTTGGAGACCAGCTGGTTTTCAATGCAATCACAAGTACGATTACCGCAGTTCATTAATTCTTGCTAATGCTTCTTTCTAACCTTCTTACTGTGGTACTTATTCTTATGGCGCTCTTCCTTTAAACGTTCAGCATCTTTTGCTTTTCGTTCTTGCGGTTTTATCTTCACCTGTTTAGGGTCTTTTTTCTTCTTTTTTGAAGCGTCGTTCAACTGATTATGATAATGCATCTTAAGAAAACGAAGTATTTCTTCTTCCGGAGCTGGAAGCTCCAAGAAAACATGATCGGGTTTATTCTCCTTAATATTAAAACCACGAACAATAGATCCATAATCGTCATGTTCAAAAACTGCGATGGGCATTTCATTAATTAAAAACGCTTCTTGCTTAAGAATTTTCTTGACTGCTTTTCCTGTAATTCCTTTTGAGTTGCTCATGAATCAGGTATATTTTAGTCGGGTTGATTGAAATAATGGGTTAGAATTTTAACCAATTCTTTTTTATAGGCATCATACAACACTCCCGATTGATTATTGATTTGAATGTCCATTTCGTCCTCTACCTCTTCTTCAGCAAGATAGGCCATTTCGTAATCTCCGTCGAAGCGATCAATAATCATATCCTCAACCCGAGTTGAAAATGCAGTATCATAACCTTTCCCCAGAGAATCTCGGAGATAATCCCAAGTATAAGTCAGTATCTTAAAGGTAAAGCCATCGGCCAAAGCATAGGCTTTTTTGCTAATCTCAGCGAGCTTTTCATCTTGATTCTCAAGAACTGCTGCAATCAAAAATTCCTGATCTAAGTTCAGCTCTACCCCTTTTTTTTGTAATTCAAAAAGTGATGTTATGCGGAGGTGTAATTTATTTGTAGACATGTATCCATTTGTTAATAAAGAAAAAAAGGATAGAAAAAGCCAACCATAGCCCAACTACCCTTTTAATGACGCCAGGGTGTGAAGCCCTGCGGGACAAAAGTAAGTAATAATTCAATACTTTTTCCATAAGATGCTACTGAAAGCGTAATTCTTTTTTAATTACCGATTAAAAGTAATTTCTCTTGCCTTTTGTTGATATAACGGAACCCATCTGAGCCAAAAAAACCAGCCTCCTCCAACATTATCCGGATGTCTTTCTTCCATTCATCAATGTATACACTCGTATTCAATTCAATGGCGTAAGCAGTATTCAGGTGCAAGGGGTAATCTCCATTTACAGCTACTCCATTTTGCGAGTCCCACATACCAAGTGTTGTTCCAGCAGAATGCCCAAAGGTTCCCAAAGGGTGAGTATATATCTGTGGTCGAAGTCCTTCTGCTCGTCCCGCTTCTAATGATTTTTTTAAAATTACATTTCCTGAAACTCCGGCTTTGAAATTATTTGTAAAAATATCTTGAACTTGATTCCCCTGTGCCAATGCAGCAACTAAAAAATCTGGAGCTTGTTTTTCACCTGGCTTCAAAACATAGGCGAGTTCTTGGCAATCGGTATTGAGCGATAAATAGCTAATCCCAAAATCGCAATGAACTAAATCCCCTGGCTGTATAATGTCAAATTTTGATTTGCTGTCGAAGGCATATAAATCACTTTCGTTGGCACGCTGTACATCAACCGTAGGATGAAACCAAGTATCCAACCCAAGGCTTAAAACTTTTTCTCGCAACCACCATACCACGTCATCGGTAGTTGTTTTGCCGGCTGTTATTACTTTCGATGAAAAGGCTTCGGCTATAATCTGATGGGTTATTGCTACAAGGTCTTCATAAAGTACCATCTCTTTGGCTGTACGTGTTTCGATCCAGCCAATTGCAAGTTGTTCGGCAGAAACCACTTTACTTTTATAGGCTTCTGGTAAAACCTGCATCAGTGCATCATAGTCTGTTTTGACTAAACCATCGGCTAAAGCAAAGGACTTAGAGGTATTGATTCCAATATTTTTTGGGTTTTTTGAAACGATATAATCAGCCAACGCCTGCCATTGATTGGGTTGCTTCTCCTTATTCCAAATTGAGGGAATCAACTTCCCAAAAGGATAGCGAGTAATCGCTGCAGAAGTTATCCCTTCCGAATCTTTATTCTTCGAAAAAACGAGGATCGTTTGACGCCGAGCGTTGAGCCAAGTTGGAGGCAATAGTGTTTTAATAACCGGGTCTTCGTTGTACTCCCGAGTTATCAAAACCCAAAGATCAATTTCGGTATCTTCCATCAACTTAGGTAATAAATTGTCGAAACGATCTTTTTGAATTTCATCAATTTTCAGTGCTCGCTCTTTAAGAGAAAGGACTTGCTGCCCCAAAGCCAAAAGCGGCAGAAGCAGAAATAGATATATAAATTTCTTCATCAGACAAATTAGTTTAATTGTGGCGGACCTGCTGGTATTCTTGGTTCATACGAAGGATTGGTTCTGTTGTTCTTAAAATCTTCTTTTACTTGCTCCACTAATTTTGAGTTTGTAAATAAATCGACCATGGTCATCCCTAAAGCTTTTGAAGCATATAACATTCCTTTATGCCCAATAGACATTCCTGTACAGGCAACTACCGCCCAAGAATGCCAGGGGCCTCCTTTAGAAGCGACCGTTGCGCTCATTCGGATCGTAGGAACCAGTTGACTTACGTCGCCCACATCAGTAGAACCTCCTTGAGCAGGAAGAGAGGGACGTAACGGATGGATTAATCCATCAAGACCTTTTAGTGGTTTTCCGGTTTCTTTTAAAATAGTATTGGCATACTGCACTTCGTCCTCAGTATAGGTAATTGGACCTAAGGTTTCGAGATTACGCTGCATTACCTCAGCTCCTGTTCGGTTGACTTGGATTTCGTAAATTCCTGAAATCAATTGAATCTCATGACGAACCCCAGCCATTAATGCTGCACCTTCCGCTATTTTTTTAGCACGTTCGTATAAAATATCTACGTTGGGTCGATCGTTTTCACGCAAACGAGTCCAAATCTGAGCATAGTCTGGAACTACATTTACTACATCCCCTGCTTTTTCAATATCGTAATGAATACGGGCAGTCGGTTTGATGTGTTCTCTGTAGTAGTTCAATCCAGTTGTAAATAACTCCATAGCATCAACCGCGCTTTTCCCATTCCATGGATCAGAAGAAGCATGGGAAGAGCTTCCATAAAATTTCACTCTAAAATCAACTAAGGCTTTACTACTTTGAGTAACCGCTTCAATCTCATCTCCAGGATGCCAGTCCATACAAACATCTAGTTTATCAAAAAGGCCAGCGCGAGCCATCCATACTTTTGCGAAAATGGTTTCTTCTGCTGGAGTACCATAAAAAACAATGGTTCCTTTTAGGGTTCCCTTTTCAATTTGCTCTTTAATTGCAATGGCCGCACCTAAACTAGCAGTTCCAAAAAGGTTGTGACCACAACCATGACCTGCTCCTCCTGGAACGCGCGATTCTCGTGTGGGTTGTTTCTTTTGAGAAATTCCAGCATTGGCGTCAAATTCGCCAAGGATGCCTATTACAGGCTTGCCTGTTCCATAGGTTGCGGTAAAAGCTGTTGGAATTCCTGCAACTCCTTTTTCTACTGTAAAGCCGTTTTCTTCGGCAAATGTCATTAGGTATTCAGAAGATTTAAATTCTTTAAGGGATGTTTCCGCAGCCTCCCATATTCCATCACTTACCTCGATCATTGCTGCTTTATGTGCATCAACCGTTTTTATGATTTCTTTTTTGATTTTTGATTTCGATTGGGATTGAACCCCTTGTACTCCTATTACTACCAAGCAAAGAAGTAATAATCTGTTGATCTGTTTCATTTTGTATTTTTTTGAAACTTCAAGTTACAATTTTATTTGACCTAATATTTCGTAACTTGGAATATCTATTTTAAAAAAATCAACTCATGCGCTATCATAAACTTATCCTACCTACGCTATTAACTGCTTGTATGTTCTTACTTACTGCTCAAAATACTACAGCCCAATCAAGGCGATCAAAAAAACAAAATACCACGAAAATCGACCCTAAACTACACAAATCAGTTCAATACCGATCCATAGGCCCTTTTAGGGGTGGGCGTTCTGCTGCTGCAGTAGGTGTACCCAACCAATCCAAGGTGTTTTATTTTGGAGCAACTGGAGGGGGTGTTTGGAAAACTACTGATGGTGGTGTGACCTATAAGAATATTTCTGATGGATATTTCGGAGGAAGTATCGGGTCTGTAGCCGTGGCTCCAAGTGATCCTAATGTATTGTATGTTGGAGGAGGTGAAGTTACCGTCCGTGGAAATGTATCTTCTGGAAAAGGAGTTTGGAAAAGTGTGGATGCTGGATCTACTTGGACTTACTCTGGGTTACCCAACTCGCGTCATATCCCGCGTATGGTGATTCATCCTCAAAATCCAGACATTGTTTATGCAGCTGTTTTGGGTGATTTGTACAAACCGAACAACGATCGAGGGGTGTATAAAAGTATTGATGGTGGAAAGAGTTGGAAAAAAATTCTTTTTTCGGATGTCCAAGCGGGTGCTGTCGAATTGGTCATGGATCCCTCGAACCCAAGACATTTATATGCTTCAACTTGGCGCATTCAAAGAACGCCTTATAGTTTGAGTAGTGGTGGCGAAGGATCTGCCCTTTGGAAAAGTACAGACAGTGGCGCTACTTGGAAAGAAATAAGTAAAAATAAAGGATACGCCAAAGGAACTCTTGGGATCATTGGGGTTACAGTTTCGCCTGTAAACGCGAATCGTGTTTGGTCTATTGTTGAAAACAAAGAAGAAGGAGGTGTATATCGTTCGGATGACGGCGGTGAAAGCTGGAAGCATATAAACGAAAGTAGATCCCTTAGACAACGGGCTTGGTACTACACAAAAATTTATGCTGATACGCAAGATGAAGATGGTGTATATGTAATGAATGTATCCTATCACAAATCTACGAATGGAGGAAAAACATTCAGCAGTCACAATGCGCCTCATGGAGATCATCACGATCTATGGATTGCTCCAGAAGACAATCAACGTATGATAATAGCGGATGACGGCGGAGCTCAAGTTTCCTATGACGGTGGAACTACCTGGAGTACGTATCACAACCAGCCTACCGCACAATTCTATCGGGTAACTACGGACAATGCTTTTCCTTATAGAATATATGTAGCTCAACAAGACAACTCCACCATTCGAGTAAAGCACCGTAGTTCTGGTAGTTATATAGACGAATCGGATTGGGAATCGACGGCTGGAGGAGAATCTGCTCATATAGCAATTGACCCAACCAACAACGAAATTGTATATGGAGGAAGTTATGACGGCTTCTTGACACGTGTGAATCATGCAAAAAACTCCGTACGTGGAATTAATGTTTGGCCTGATAATCCAATGGGGCATGGAGCTGAGGGAATGCGTTACCGCTTTCAGTGGAATTTTCCCATCCTCTTCAGCAAGCACAATCCAAAACGCTTGTATACCTTCTCCAATCAAGTTCATGTTACTGAAAGTGAGGGACAGGAATGGAAAATCATCAGTCCGGATCTCACACGTAATGATCCCACAAAACTGAAGACTTCAGGAGGTCCAATAACGCAAGACAATACGAGTGTCGAATATTATTGTACCATTTTTGCGGCAGACGAATCTCCACTCAAAGAAGGTTTGTTATGGATCGGAAGTGACGATGGCTTGATTCATTTGACACAGGATGGAGGAGAAAACTGGAGCAACATTACTCCTAAACAACTTCCCGAATGGACCATGATTAATAGTATAGAGCCTTCGCCATTTGATCCCGGAACTTGTTATGTGGCAGGTACCCGATACAAACTTGGAGACTATACACCTTACTTATACAAAACCACCGATTATGGTGTTACTTGGAAAACCATAACCAAGGGCATTGCAAAGGAAGATTTTACACGAGTTGTTCGTGCAGATCCAAAGCAAAAAGGGCTGTTGTATGCTGGAACTGAACATGGGATCTATGTTTCCTATGACGATGGAACTTCTTGGTCTTCCTTCCAAAAGAACTTACCGATAGTACCCATTACCGATTTAACAATCAAAAACAACAGTCTCATTGTAGCTACGCAGGGAAGAAGTATTTGGATTTTGGATGATCTTACTGTTTTACATCAATTACAGCCCGATAATCGCAATGCACAAACTTTACTTTTCAAACCCAAAGAAAGTTATAGAACCAAAGGGCGTGGCGGGAAAAGCTCACTAACTGCTGGAACCAACCTTCCGAATGGCGTTATTGTTCACTATTTCCTTAAAAACTACGATGCAGAAAAAGACACCGTTGAACTGCAATTCCAATCGGAAGATGGAGCAGTGATTAAAACATACAGTACAAAAGACAAAAAGAATAAGCTCGAAGTAAAGGCTGGTGGAAATGAATTTGTTTGGGACACCCGTTATGATGGAGCTGAAAAACTTGAGGGAATGATTTTTTGGAGTGCCTCTTTTTCTGGAGCAAAAGCAGTTCCAGGTTCGTACAAAGTTCGTTTGGCTGTCAATGGAAAGGAACAAACACAAGACTTTACCATCCTACCCGATCCACGTTCAGAATCTTCGGTAGCCGATATGCAAAAACAATTTGATTTTGTAAATGAAGTAAACCAAACCGTAGATAAGGCCCATAAAGCCATCAAGAACATGCGCGAGATCAGAAGCAAGCTCAAAGATTTTGTAAAACAAAACCAATCTGATTCTACAGCTACCAGACTCGCAGCTCAAGCCAAAACCATTCAAGAGGACTTACTGGAAGTTGAAAAAACCTTGTATCAAACACAAAACAGAAGTAATCAAGATCCACTAAATTTCCCGATTCGCTTGACCAATAAATTAGGTCATTTGAACCGTCTGCTTACCATAGACGACTTCCCTCCTACAAATCAAGACCTGGCAGTAAAAGAAGAATTAACCGCTGCCGTTGAAGTTGCAATGGAACGCTATCAGCAGCTTATTGATTCTGATGTAGCTTCGTTTAATGAAGTGTTTAAAAAGGAAAAAAGGAATTACCTAGGCACAGATTAAGTACAAGCAATTCATAAATAAAAAAGGGAGCCAAATAGATTAGTTCCCTTTTTTATTGAATAAGTTTTTAAGATTAACAGATCGTTTTAGAGCACTTCAAACAAGCCCGCAGCACCCATTCCTCCCCCAACACACATGGTAGACACCACATACTTGGCTCCTCTTCTTTTTCCTTCAATGAGTGCGTGAGCAACCATACGAGATCCGGACATTCCATAAGGATGCCCAATCGAAATAGCGCCTCCGTTTACATTTAATAATTCATTTGGAATACCTAAATGTTCTTGACAATATAAGACTTGAACAGCAAAAGCCTCGTTCAATTCCCACAAGCCAATATCAGACATTTTTAAGCCGTGTTGTTTTAATAATTTTGGAACAGCATAAATTGGCCCAATTCCCATTTCATCGGGCTCGCAACCGGCAACTGCCATTCCTCTGTAAATCCCTAAAGGGGTTACAGCATGTTTAGCAGCAGTTGCTGCTTCCATCAAAACACAGGCAGAAGCTCCATCCGACAATTGACTTGCATTCCCAGCAGTAATAGAACCGTTTTCTATCACAGGGTTCAAACCAGAAAGCCCTTCGATTACCGTACTCGGTCTGTTTCCTTGATCTTTATTTAAAGTTATGTCTTGAAAGCTGATTTCTTTTGTTTCACGATCCATCACACCCATAGAAGTAGTCGTCTCAATGATTTCATCAGCAAACCTACCAGCCTCTTGTGCGGCAGCAGTACGTTGCTGACTTTGAAGTGCGTAGATGTCTTGTGCTTCTCTACTAATGTTGTATCGTTTTGCAACAACCTCAGCAGTTTGTAGCATGGGCATATAAATGTTGGGTTGTTTGGCAACTAAAGCCTTGTCAACCATTCGGCTGACATTCATTTTTTCGTTTTGAACCAAACTAATGGATTCAATTCCACCGCCAATTGTAATTTCCATACCATCACAAACAATCTGTTTGGCAGCTGTCGCTATAGCCATCATTCCAGAAGAACACTGACGATCGATACTCATTCCACTCACCGTAGTTGGAAGTCCAGCTGCCATTGCAGATAACCGACCAATATTACCACCGGTAGTCCCTTGTTGTAAGGCTGCACCCATAATGACATCATCAATCTGATCTTTGGAGGCTCCAGATCGAGCAACAGCAGCTTCGATTGCCAGTGCCGCTAATGTGGGTGCGTTGGTGTTGTTGTAGGCTCCTCTGTAGGCCTTCCCTATTGGGGTTCGTGCAGTCGACACTATTAAAGCTTCTCTCATTATAACTTCTTTATTTTGATTAAATTACGTTTATGGATTTTTAACAAAGACAAAATCGTCTTAAAAAATCTGTGTTTTTCTATAAAACTCTCTTTTAAATTCCATCACCACTTTAACAAAAAGTGAACTCAAACACAAATTAATTATGAATAATGACACTCAATATGCTAATTTATGTTATTTTTCATAATATTTATGAATTAATTTAATGTGTCAGTTCAAAACAAAACATATCCTAAAACGAGAAATCTATTTCTAGTTTTGAAAAATCCCCACTGTCTTTACTAAAACACAGCTCAACTAAAATTACTTTTCTTTTAGACATCAGCAAGAAGAGGCTTAGGGTAAAAAATAATTTAAAAAAAACAGCTTAGGTATGAATACAGCAGAAACATTTGATTTTAAATTTTATGAGTGGGAAGAAAAATTTCGCGACAAACCTTTTTTAAAACAACCCTTTGGTGATACCTGGGAAGTATATACTTGGGGAGAAGTAGGACAATACGCACGAAGATTAGCCACTGGTTTACGCTCTTTGGGGCTTCGAGAAAACGCTCACATTGGTTTAATTTCAAAAAACTGTAGGGAATGGATCA
>Ga0206129_10000680_pt1 | contig 50928 bp, 48 predicted proteins | sample Helgoland_Spring_8_FD_148616 | JGI IMG/M metagenome (GOLD analysis project Ga0206129, IMG submission 148616) | Pelagic subsurface seawater microbial communities from Kabeltonne, Helgoland, North Sea - Helgoland_Spring_Bloom_20160502_2 | ecosystem: Environmental > Aquatic > Marine > Epipelagic ...
AAAATATGTAGAAGCTGATATAAATGCTGGATTTAATCAGATATTGACAACTTACATGATAGAGCGCCAAAAATTTGTATAGATAAACTGATATTTTTGCTTTTTTTATTTGCGGAATTAAAAATGCAGTGTATATTTGCCCTCGCAAATACGCAACGGTCTGGTAGTTCAGCTGGTTAGAATATCTGCCTGTCACGCAGGGGGTCGCGGGTTCGAGTCCCGTCCAGACCGCAAACAAAGCCTCTCCAACAAGAGGCTTTTTTGATATAAAGAAGTTGTGTTGTGTCACAGAAATGTGGCAGTAGTCTGGAAACAGACCTTTGAGAAGCTTTTCCTTTATTGGAGAGGCTTTTTTGTTATATATGAGTTTGTAATATTCTTTAAAACTCTATTTTGCCAACTTAGACAAGTTTTATCTTCATCAAAGACTCCTAAGAGGTCTCCCAACAAATATCAAAAGACTCCCATTAACTTAAAAATTAAAATCATGAAACTAAACATATTATATACTATTAATAAGTCCAAAGTAAATAGTAATGGACTTTCTGGAATTACATGCAGATTAACTTATCTAAAATGTAGAAAACAGTTCTCCACAGGAAAATTCATAAATCCAACCAACTGGAACTCTAAAAAACAACTAGTAGAACCACCTGAACCAGATGCAGAACTAATAAACACTCAACTCAGCCTGATAAGAACAAAACTTAATCAGGCTTTTTTATTTCTACAAGTGAATGAGCTTAACTTTGATGTACAAGATATCTACCAACAATACAAAGGAAAACCACTTAAAAAAGAGCGTGGAGTACTAGAAGTATATGACATGCATAGCCTAAGAATTAAGAAATTAATAGGTATAGATATTAAAGAAGTAACGTATAAAAAGTACTTAGAATCTGGTAAGCATTTAAAAGACTTTATAAAGCATAAATACAAGCAAAAAGACATCAAATTAAAGGCTCTTAGAAGCAATTTTATAGATGATTATGTCTATTTCCTTAAAGTGGAGAAGAAGTTCCAACAAAGCACATTAAATAAGGCTATTCAGAGGTTCAGAAAGGTGATAAAGTACGCAGTAGCAGAAGATTACTTAAATAAAGATCCATTTATGTTGTATAGACCTAAAACAGTAAAGAAACCAGTGGTATTTTTAAACCCTGAGCAGCTTAAAAAGCTTGAGGAAACTTCTTTTTCTATCGTTAGGATTCAACAGATAAAAGACATGTTTGTTTTTTGTTGTTATACTGGATTAGGATTTACAGAAATGAGTAATTTAAAGAAGAATCAATTTACTACAGAATTTGATGGTGAGCTATGGATTAATATTAATAGACAGAAGACTAAGAAGGATTTTAAAGTTCCATTATTACCAAAGGCTAGAGCTATTATGGAGCAGTATAAAAGCGATAGTGATTATGTTTTCCCTAGTATATCCAATACACATTTTAATGCTTATTTAAAGGAGATTGCTAATGTAGTTGGTATAGAGTTTAACTTAACGCATCATATAGCTAGAAAGACTTTTGCAAGTACTGTGTTACTTTATAATGATGTGCCAATGGAGATAGTGAGTAAGCTTCTAGGACATAGTAAATTACAGACCACTCAAGATCATTATGGTAAAGTTGTCCAGAAGAAGATTAGTTTGGAGATAAGTAAGTTGAAAGTCTAACAGAAATGTTGGGCTTTTTTTATTCCTAAAATTTTATGGTAATACCTTAGAATGTGACTATATCTAATGATTAGGGTCATATAGTCGTATTTGTTTAACTAAAAAACCAAATTATGAGTAAAAATGTAAAAATTATTATATTAGTAATAGGAGTAATATTGGCAGTTTATGGTATTTATACATTGATTGCGCCAGAAGCATCAATGAGTGTTGGAGGTATGAGTGTAGAGGCTCAAGACAACACAAATTCATACATTACTATTGTTTTAGGTATAGTGGCAATAGCAGTAAGTCAGTTTACAGGTAAAAAGTAAAAGAATTAATTTAAAATTTAGAGATATTATGAAACAAGTATTTAAGTTTATTTTGGCTGTTTGTGTTTTTTTTATGGCATATAATAGCAGTGAAGCACAAGAGAATTATGGTGGAGTTTTAAATTCGTTTGTGAAGTTTGGAGATAATTCCAGTATTGCAGCACATTACGAGATACAAGTTGCACCGAACTTAACATTTTCTCCAGAAGGTAGAATTTGGTTTAGTGGTGATAATTCCTTGGCATTAGGTGCAAGGTCGGATTATTATTTTGATGATATATTTAATTTATCAGAGCCATGGGATATATGGGGAGGCGTTGATGCTGGATTTATTGTTGATGGAGTTGACAACTTTGATTTGAATCTTCATGTTGGAATAGAATACAAATTAAGTGAGACTTTTGGATTAATTCTGGAGTTTGGTGGAGGAACAACCACTGCTGGAGGTATTGGTCTAGGTATTCATCTATAACAAATTGCCTTTATTGAGAAAATGCTTTCCTATAATAAAACCTTACTAGAAATAGTGAGGTTTTTTTATGCCCAAAACTTACCTTTTAGAATTTCTGTATCTTTAGAAAACTAACTAACTTTCTATGATTAAATTTTTCTGTAAAATATGCAGCAGTCAAAAAATTAAAAGATCACTGAAAAACTCAATAACCTTTTTTGAGATTAACTTAAAGGTTTATGAATATGGCATAAACCTATCTATTTTTCCAAAACACAGTAAAAATCTAAAGTTTTATCGCTATAATCATTTAGTTTATAATCATTTAAATCAATTTCTTTAACAAGTGCTTTGTTTTTTCTTAGAAGATAATTTCGGTTTATTCTATTAAGTATTTCATAAGGTATTTTTAAAAGAAATGAAGGGATTTTAGTTTGAAAATTGAATATATCATATCGTAATATTTTTTCTACAGCCTCTTTGTTTCTTTCATAATATTTTGAGGTTTTCAAATTACCCTCAATACCCATAATGGAATAATTAGAAAAAGTGTTTTTTAATAAGGAATCTATTTCGTTATAATTAAATTCTTTGTGATGCCATGGGTTTCTGGCAATGGTTTTTTTAGAGTTTGGTGTAGTTATATATGCTTTGCCATTTGGCTTTAAAACGCGATGAATTTCTTTAATAAAAAGATTAGCGTCTTTTATATGTTCTATCACTTGAAACGAAATAACAATATCAAAACTGTTGTCTTTTAAATTTCTTAAAGGTGGGATTTTTTGATTTAAAACAGTTATTTTTGGGTGCTTGCGTTTAATTTTATCTAATACGGATTTTGATTTATCTATAACGGTCACTGAGTTAGCATTCTTATAAATAAATTCTAAACCATATCCCTCTCCACAGCCAATTTCTAGAACATCTCCATATATTTTTTCAGCTACTAAAGTGTAAGCTTTTAATGTCCTTTGAAATAATGGGGTATCTGAAATTATTTGAGAAGATGTAACTTCAGTTGAAAATAAAAACATATATAATTAATAGATTAGTAAGGCCAGTTTGTTTGTTGCCAGTTTATATAGTCAACCTCAAAAGCATTATAACGTTGTTCATACCCTTTTAAAGTTATTTTGTTACCAGGAAATTGTTCCATCATTTGTATATACATATTTTTCAATTTTTCAGCATGTTTTACATTTATTATTGGATAAGGTGGATTAAAAGAGGTAATCCATGTGAGTTCCTCCCAAAGGTTTTCCATTGCAAGAGTGCATATTTCAGACCCTTTTTCATGTAATCCTGCTCTAAAATATAATTTGCCTAATGCATAAGCATATTGCTTATAAGCAATTGTTTTATTTGGGAAAAGAGTAAAAGATTTATCTAATACTGCAATCGCTTTTTTTGTTTTACCTTCTTCTAATAATGCTTGAGCTAGAAAATAATAATTGCGTCTTAAAATATCTTTAACATAAGCTCTGTTTTCATAGTTTAAGAATTTTGTTTCATCATTCATACCTTTAAATTGTAATTTTTCCATTACATAAGGATACATCATTTTTGTATTTACAATTTTTGGATTAGCTAACGAATCTTTTCTTTGTATAGGCAATAATTGTTCTACCATTCCATTTTGAACGAAGTAATTTTGGAGTCCTAAATAATGATCTTTTTTACCATTAATTGCAAAACAAATTGGTCTATTATGAATATTATTTGCAATGACGTTCAATAAAACAATCTCATTTAACCCATAAAAATATTTAGCGTAATCCCATTTTATTTCATTGGTATAGGATACATTTAACTCGTCAGCAATTAATCCGTTCTCTTTTGTTTTAAAAGTATCAATTGGGATAGAAAATTTTGTGGAAGGGATATAATGTTTTAATTTTCCATTCCAATTAATTCGAGTTGTACTATCCTTCAAGAAATCAAATAAAATAGGCAATACTGCTGCCTTGTTTATTTCTTGTTGAAGAGGAATTAATCTATCAACTCCATTTATATATAAATGCTTATCTAAATTAAATTTTATAGGATTAGAAGAGTTTATTTTTCGATTAAGATTTTCTATATGAGTATCTATATTCATTTGATCGAAATTTAGAACTCTAACATCTGTACGATACTTTTCGACTTCTTGTAAATACCATAATGGGAAGGTCATATTATCACCATTAGTAATAAGTATGGCTTGTTCTGGGCATGCATCTAAATAAGCTTTCCCAAAATCATAAGCAAAAGTATCATAACTACGTTGGTGGTCATTCCAACCTTTGGCAAGAAGCTGTATAGGTGAACCAATAAAAACTAGAATAGAAATGGTTATTAGTCTAATTTTGTTTGATGAGATAAATTTTAAGGTGTTATAAATTAAGATAATGGATAACCCAACCCAAAGTGAAAAAATAATAAATGACCCTATAAAAATATAATCACGTTCTCTAACTAAAATACTGTAAGGTACTGGATTAATGTATAAAGTAATACCTAACCCAAAGGCTAAAAAGATAAATATGGTTGTTAAAAAGTAATGTTTATATTTTACTAATGATAATAAACCTAAAAGTCCTAAGATAAATGGTATAAAGTAATATGTGTTTCTGCTTTTATCATTTCTAAATCGCTCAGGTGTATTTGAAAAATCACCAACTCGTAATTTATCGATACTGTTTATTCCGCTTACCCAATTACCATCTTTAATAAATCCTATACCATGATTGTTATTTTGTTTACCTATAAAATTCCAAAATAAGTAACGTAGGTTTAACCATGAGATTTGATAATCAATAAAAAAACTAAAATTTTCTTTGTAAGTTGGTTTGTAAATTGTCTTGGTCTCACCATTTACATAATAATTAATTGGTTCACCTTTAATAGTTGTCCATAATTTATATTCGTTTTCATATCTAGGGTCAAATAGTCTGGGGAAAAACATAGAAAATTCTTCAGCATATTTTATATTCTTATATTCTCCGTTATCAACAGTAACATATTTTTGTTTATTGGCATCAAAAGTTAAAGTCGGATTTCCGTTTATAAAAGGAGTATGCTCATCTAAAGGGGCATTGTAGGTATAGCCTTTTAAAAGAGGAATACCACTAATTCCAAATTGGTCCCCTTTTATGTAATGCAGTATTCTATTGCTAGTGCTAACTCCATTTGCAATTTGAGTATTTGCATTAACTCTTAGTAATGGCATCATATATGAGCTAAAACCAATAAAAAAAAACATAATTGCCAAAGTAATATGGTGTAATGTGAATTTTTGTTTTTTATTTGTAAACCATAGTATCCCCAAAAAGAATAGCCCTAATAAAAGCACCATTACTATTAAGCCTGTATTTACTGAAGCTTTAAATGAATTTACTAGCCAAATATCCAGAATATTAGCCGTTTTCATAACACCTTGAATGGCAAATAAGTATATGCCAAAAAACAAAATACATCCAAAAATTAAGGATAGTACTGTGTTTTTTATAGACAACCCATATTTTTTGTGTGTAAATAAAAGGGATGTTGGAATTATTATCGATATGATTATTAAATGAACTCCAGTTGCTATTCCTAATAGCAATGCAAATAATAAAATAAGTTTTGTCTCTTCTTTTTTGGTTGAAACATTCTCCCATTTTAACATAATATAAATCATTACGGTCATTAACGCAAACGAAAGCGTATAGACTTCCGTTTCTGTAACAGCAACCCAAAAACTATTAGAAAATGCTAATGTTAAAGCACTTGCAATTCCTGTAAAACAGGGCAGGTATTTGGTTTCAAATATAGATTTACTTACTTGGATTTTAGTAGTAATGTAATATGTAATTTTAAAAAGGAAAGTTACTGTTAGTGCTCCAAAAAAACTGGATATTAAGTTAGAAATATAAGCAGCTTTAGTAGCAGAAAAAAACTGTAAAATAATGCTGCAAAACATTGTGTAAAAAGGAGATCCTGGAGAATGAGTGGCTTGTAAATTATAACTGCTAGATACAAATTCTGGGCTATCCCAAAAACTAATTGTTTTAGGAACACAAAATGCATAAACTATAAAAACTAACACGAAGAGGGTTAAACTAATTGCTCTGTTTAATTTAGGCATTCATCAAACTATTTGTTTTCAGGGAAAGATAAGAGAAATATTTTATTTTTAATGCTTTATCGCTTAACATTTTTTTCTTGTTTTAAGCAGTTCGTCAATTACTTTCATAAAAGATTTAAGTGCTTTAAATCTCATTTATTTTAATTCCTTATAATACTGGTTGTAGCCATAATGTATCAAAACAAATTAAAATTACTTGAAAAACTTTTTAGAAAATTTAATAGCGTTTTCCGCCACTTTTTCCCCAGTTCTTCTACCTTCAATATCGTCAATTGGTGGATGGATTCCTCCCCAAATTCTTGACAAACATGTTTCAATTGCAGCATCATAAAAAGTTGCCCATTGTAGTGTGATTGTTTCTGAAGGTCCATCTTCAAAACCTAAAAATTCATTCTTTTCTGCTGTAAAAGTCTCTAATCCATCAGGGAAATATGGAGAGCCAGATATGTATGTCAATAATTTTGCACTTGCTATAGAAAAAGTTGAATGACCAGAAGTATATCCAGCAAAAGGAGGTGTTGAAAAGGTATAACGTTGGTATGGCCACCAATTTTCAGCTAGAATCCAGCCTACACCAGCTTTATCAGTAAAAGGATCATTAATAGCATCAGGTCCTCTCCAATTATATATTTTTATTTTATTTAGATGTTCTTTATTTTTCCCAACTAAAGAATCTTTTTCGGTAACTAATTCTACTAATCCTTTTTCAAGTTTTAAACCAGAGCTATTATAGTTTGGCTTATTTGTATCAGATGATTGTCCAAAGCTTGCTAAATATCTGATAGCCGTAATTGGTCTTACATAATCATAATAACCTTTAGCGCTCCAACAAGCAATTGCAGCATCATGCATAGTTCCACACAATAAAAAATAACTTTTTATATCCCATTCTAATTGAGATAAAGACTTTCCTTTACCGTTCCATTGTCTCTTGAAGTCTTGGTGATAAGAAACTTTATTTAAAAATTTTAACCAATGACCTGGAGGAGAATAGGTGTTTGGACCATCTACCCAAAATTCTGCAATAACTCTACAATAATCTCCTTGTTTAACGATGTTTTTTGGATATTTTTTTTTAGTAATTGGATTTTTAACGTGCTTGTCTTTTTTATTATTTTCTACATTGGTATAATACGTTTGGTAATCACTTAGTCCAATAGGTAAATGTTCATTTAAGCTAGTTATTCCTTTAGGTGAAATGTCCCACATAGTAGAGTTCTTACTATCAAGTTTACTAGAATAACGTTGAACTAGTGAAAATCCCCAACGAAAAGCTTCAGTTTCTTTTTGATTGTCTGTATTGATATAAGGTGGATGCCCTGGATTAAAGTGAATCACACCTTCTTTAGATTCTGTGGGTAAAGCAAAAGATTCTACTTCACCCCAAAAAGGGGTTAAAAAATCTACATTTCCTTCAATAAGTAATTGATTCCAATCTTTTAACGTTTTATCGTACCCTTTTTCAGCTATATAATTATTTATATATATGGGTTGCCAATGGTTTGGAGAAATAAGACCATCAACACCTGGTTTTTCAGGTAATAAATTGTTGTTTTTTGGTCGATAATTATCTGGTTCATGCCTGTCTTCTTCTTTAGAACCATCACTTTTTCCAAATAATATAATCTGCTCAGCAATATAATTGCCTAAAGCTTCAGGGCTTCCATTTTCGTAGTTAGTATCGGTTTTGTTAATTTCAAACTTATGTTTTTCTAAAGTAGCTACTAAAATATCTATGGTACGACCTTTACTTCCATATTCATTAAATCGTGAATCTATAATTCTAAAAGCAGCATAGCTAATGGCAATATTTCGTAAACTGTCGGTGTTTTTAGAGATTCGCTTAAAATTTGGATTAAAAGCTATGGTGTTGCCGTTTTTTTCTTTTCCTAGAAAATAAGTAGGCTGTGTTTTATCATAAGCTGCCCAAGCATCATACATCGCAGCAGAAACATGAAATAAATTGCGTGCTTGTATGGTTGGTCCTTGACCATCTTCTTTTACCATTTCTAACATGGTATCCATCCATTCTCGAGCTATAGAACTTTTACTTTGCCCAAAAGAATGTATAAATGAAAGCAGACATAAGACGTAGAGTATTTTTTTCATATTTATATAGATAATATTTCAACGAGTTAAATATTAATTGATTATAAATAAAACTGCTATATTTGATAAAACTATTAACTTTTCAAAACTAATCAAAATGTTTAAAAAACAACTTTACTTTATTTTAAGTCTATTTTTTCTAATTTCTATGAGTCTTTCTGCTCAAGTTATGAATGAATCTCAAGGTACAGGATCTGGAGTAAGTATTACTACTGGTGATTATAACACGTTTTATGGAGATAGCTCTGGATATGCTTTGACTTCAGCATTATACACTTTAATGATTGGTTATCAGGCAGGAAAGTTACACACAACTCAATATGACAACATCTTCATAGGTGCATTAGCGGGAGATCAGGCTATAACAGGTACCGATAATGTTGTTATTGGTACTCGCGCAGCTAGGGCATTAGGTGGAACTGATAATACAGTTATAGGTAATGAGGCTGGAATGTCAATGGTCTCAGGAGCTAGCGATAACACGATAGTTGGAGAAGAAGCTGGACAGGCACTAACAACTGGCGACGATAATGTATTCATCGGTGAAGATGCGGGATTTAATTCTACTACATCAAGTGACAATACTTTTGTAGGTAGCACTTCTGGTAGAAGTAACACTACTGGATATGCCAATGCTTTTTTTGGTGATGAAGCAGGTTATGACAATACAACTGGATATAAAAATACTGCAATAGGAGATTCTGCTGGAATTGATAATGGTGTTGGACGATTAAATACCTTCATAGGTCAAGGATCTGGTGCTGCGACTGAGCATGCTGACTATAATACTTTTGTAGGTAGTTATGCGGGAGCAGATAATAATAGAACCAATAATACTAGTAATGCAAATAGAAATACGTATGTAGGTACTTTTGCTGGCTTCTCGAACAGAGAGGGTCAAGATAATGCTGGCATGGGTGCTTTTGCAAATTATGGTCAAAGTATTGACATTATAAATGTTACTGGATTTTGGGGAGGGAGTGGTAATTCAAATAGAAGTAGAACTACTTTTATAGGTGCACAATCTTATCCAAATAATAATGATGTGATTGCTATTGGTTATAAAGCTCGTGTAGATGGGCAATATGGTATTACTTTAGGTAATGAAAGTAGAGCACAACAAAATTATGCTGTTGCTATAGGTCAAGGTGTTATTGTAAATCAAATAAATACAATGGCATTAGGTGGTGATGCCCTTACAAATAGACTAAGTGTAGGGATTGGTACTGTTGCTGCAAACCAAAATGCTTCTTTAGAATTAGCAGATGTAGATAAAGGACTGCTAATAAATAGAGTTACAACAGCAGAACGTACTACTATGGTAACTACACCAGCATCAGGGGTAGCATTAACTACTACAGATGAAGGTTTAATGGTTTTTGATACAGATGATAATACTTTATATGTTTGGGATGGAGCTGCTTGGGTAGGTTTTACTACAGGTTCATCCGATTCAGATGATCAAACAGTAGATGTATTTCAACTTAATGGGAATGATTTAGAACTATCATTAGAAGACGATGGAGCTGCAACTCAAACCGTAGATTTATCGGGCTATTTGGATAATACTGATACTCAAGACTTAAGTTTATCAAGTAATACATTGAGTTTAACTAACGATGGAACAACGGTTGATTTATCTGGGTATTTAGATAACACAGATGCACAAGCTATCTCGTTATCCACGAATACACTTAGTATTACTGGAAACGCGAGTACTGTAGATTTATCTGCATATTTAGATAATACTGATGAACAAGACTTAAGCTTATCAAGTAACACATTAAGTTTGACTAATGATGCAACAACAGTTGATCTATCAGGGTATTTAGATAATACTGATGACCAAAATTTAGCATCAGCTACTTTATCTGGTAATACCCTTACAGTAGCTATAGAAGGAGGAACATCTGTGGATGTAGATTTATCACCAATATTATCTGCATTAGAGACAGAGAATACAAACCAACAAACTCAAATTGATGATTTGTTAACTAGAGTAGCAGCAATTGAAGCCTGTGCTTGTGGCGGAACTTTATCTGCGCCAAGTTCTGTAGCAAGTCCTACTGGCGCTATTTTATATCAAAATATACCTAACCCTTTTAACTCAACTTCTTCAATAAAGTATTTTATTCCACATAGTCTTGCTGGAAAAGCAACAATATCTTTTAGCAATGTTAATGGACAAATTGTTTCTATTTTGGATATTGGCAGCAAAGGAGATGGTGAATTAAACATTAATACTGCTGATCTGTCTTCAGGCGTTTATTTCTATACATTATATATTGGAACCACGAAAATAGATACTAAACGAATGGTGGTTAAATAATAATAAATAATTAAAAAGGCTTCGCTAATGGTGGAGCTTTTTTATTTTGACGTATTATTATGAATAACCTTGTTAAAATAGACTTTTTAAATACATTCCTAATAGTTCTATCTTTAGTAATAGCTTGTATCTTACCTTTTGAACTATTTATTATTGCTTATGCTATTTTAGGGCCACTACATTATATCACAGAAATTAATTGGATAAGAGAAAAAGGGTATTTTTTAAATAATAGCTACTGGATATATATAATAATAAGTTTTTCAGCTGTTATAGCACTTCCGCTAATATCTAAATTAGATTTTTTTGCTAATATAGAAAACGATACTATTTTTTTTATTCAAAACCAACTTCCAAAATATACTAACACCTTAATTTTTTTAGCGTTAGTTATAGCTTATGCTTTTTTATTTATAAAATCAAAAACACACATTATAGGTGTAATTTTTGCAGGCTTTATTACTGCTATTTTATTAAATGATGTTAGTACTTATAATCTATTTATAGGTATTTTCTTGCCAACAATTATACACGTATATCTGTTTACATTATTGTTTATGTGGTATGGCAATATAAAAGCGAGAACAAGTATGGGAACAGTAAATATTGTTTTACTGGCAACGATTCCCTTTATTATTTCTTTTTTGAACTTAGATATGTTTACATACAATTTTTCAGATGAGATTAAGAATATAATAACCGATAACCGTTTTCATGTTTTAAATGTTAATTTATCTAAACTGCTTGGGTTATCTGATGGGACAAAATTCTTCTTCTATGAAATAATAGATATTAAAATTCAAATTTTTATTGCATTTGCTTATACTTATCATTATCTAAATTGGTTTTCTAAAACAACAGTAATTGGGTGGCACAAAAAATTAACACAAAAAAAATCTTTACTAATGCTTATACTTTGGGCAATATCAATATCTATTTATTTGTATGATTATAAAGTAGGTTTAGCTGTGCTTTTAATCCTTAGCTTATCACACGTGTTTGCTGAGTTTCCTCTAAATATGATTTCTATAAAAGGAATTTTCATGTCTATTTTTAACAGAAAACAATATTAAGTTTTACATTATCTCCTATTTAAAAAGGAATAAGCGTTTACTTAATTTTTTGATTCTCAGTAATGAACGGTTCGATAGTAGAGCATAAAGGGGAGCAAGTTTACAAAACCTTACTAGAAATAGTGAGGTTTTTTTGTGTTTATATCCCTTTTATTACTATTGCAGGTGTCTCGGAAAATCATTTGGCCACTCTTGGTTTTGGAACGTTGATTATTCTTGGAATTTTTCTTTTTCTTTTGTATCGCATATTTGCGATTTTCAAGTATACACACAGCACGAGATTTTTTAAGCTTATGCTAGTTATATAAAAACGTTTTTTGTTGCTGGCTTTGCTGGGGTTATATTGTTTTTTGGTGCGTTTTATTTACTTGAAAGGTTATTGTAACTACTATTTTGTCGTTTTAAAACCTTCTTTACTTAATAAAAATAGGCTCTTATTATCTATTTTAATACATTTAATCGATTATATATGTTTTTTATCGATAATTTATACATATTATGTTCTTTAGCCATACATTTAATATTCTTAATAAAGGCCCCTAACAACACTTTTTTTAAGAATTTATTTTAATCCATTGACGCTTTTACAATTAGTAAAGGCTCTTCTTGTTTAGTATAATTATTAGAAATTATTCTGATAATAATTGTCAATTGCTTTCCCTCGAGTTTAATTTGACATCAAAATTTGATTGATAACGAACTAAATAAGAGAACTTATGAAAGCTTTAAAAATTTCCCTACTATTAGCAGCTGTTGTTGTACTAACTGTATCTGTAATATCTAAGGATAGTGTTGTAAAAAATGACACAAATACTTATGAGAATTCTAATACGACATATAACCCAATTGCACACGTAAAAAAGAAGCGTGGAGTAGTTTCTAACGGATAAGTCTTTTAAATAGATAAAAATATATAGGCCGATACCAAGTATCGGCCTTCTTAGGTTGTAGCTGTTATGTATTTTATTAACTTTACTAAACTAGTAAATGACAAACATGCTGAAGACCTATATCAAACTTTTACTCTTACTATTATTTTTTAAATCTCAGTCTCAAGGCATATCAGAAAGAAAACTCAAGGATAGTATCCAAACCCTAAGAGCTTTAGTTCAGGATGAAGAGATTGAAATTTCTGATAGAATTGTTTCTGCTGAAAAAGTATCGAAATTTGCCAAGCAGTTAGATTTAGATTCATTACTTCTCATAAACAATCGTAATTTATCCTATCTCTATTACACAAAGGGTTATAGTGACAAATACACGCAAATTAATTTCGATAATTTAAATCTGGCTAAAAAGCTCTCGGATACCTCAGGTTTAGCCACGGCTTATTTTAATTTAGGAGGCATTTACGAGTTCATAAAATTTAAAAACGATAGCGCTTATTACTATTATAGGAAAGCATTGAAGCAATATGATTATTTAAATGATATACCTAATAAAGTGAATTCTTTAATAGCTATTGCAGATATTCAAGATACTGATAAAGACTATATTGGAAGTGAAGAAAATGCTGTATTAGCAATTAATTTTTTAAATATACTTCCTAAGAATGAAGGGAATCTCGATGCTTTATGGAGTTTAAATAATCTGTTAGGAGTTACTTCTCAGAATCTCAATAGGTTCGAGAAAGCTTTAAGCTATCATGATATCGCTCAAGATATAGCCAATAAAATGGATGATGGAGATTATAACGAAACGATTACTATTAATAATAAAGCTAGTGTTTACAGAAAATTAAAAAATTATACAAAGGCACTTGAATTATATAGAAGTCTTATTAACAAAAGAGACGTTTATGAGCCTTACGATAAAACCTTCTATCCTCTAATAATTGATAATCTTGCCTACACAAAAGTGTTATCAGGAAGCAAAGATTTTGAGTCAATTAGTAAAATGCTTTATGAAGCTTATGATATTAGTAAATCATTAAATGATGATATTACCAAGTTAGCAGTCACAATAGATTTATCTAAGTATTATAAATCTAGAGAGTTAAAAGATTCTACATTAAAATATGCTGAAAAAGCATATAAACTTTCAAAACAAATATCATCTAATGATATTTTATTAGAATCAATGATTATACTTTCTGAATTTAAACCTGAAGTAGAAGCGAAACGATATCTCTACGAGCATATAAGATTAACTGACAGTTTACTTAAAGTTGAGAGAAATGTTGGAAATAAATTTGCTCGTATAGAATTAGAGACAGACCAAATTGAAGCAGAAAACGAGCAAATTTCAAAAGAAAATTTCTATTTACTATTACTATCAGGTATATTATTACTATCAGGGATTTTGGTTTACACCATAATCTCTCAACGTTCAAAAAACAAAGAATTAAAGCTTGTTCAGGAACAGCAAAATGCTAACGAGGAAATTTATAACCTAATGCTGGGTCAGCAAGATAAAGTAGAAGAGGCAAGAGCACAAGAGAAAATACGAGTATCTAAAGATTTACATGATGGTATTTTAGGTCGTCTTTTTGGAGTAAGACTTAGTTTAGATAGTCTAAACTTTTCAGATGGAAAAGAAGCGATGATGAATCGCTCTAATTATATTGACCAACTTAAAACCATCGAAGACGATATTAGAAAGATATCTCACGAAATGAATGCAGACTTTGTTTCAGGTTCTGGATTTATCGATATTGTTTCAGAACTTGTAGAGAACCAAACTAAAGCATACGGATTTACGTATGATTTTAATTACACAGATGATTTTAGCTGGGAATTTATTCCAAATAAAACTAAGATCAATATTTATAGAATACTACAAGAATCTATGCAAAATATCTATAAACACGCAGAGGCTAAGCATGTTAAAATTGATATTTTAAGAGAAAAAGATCAGATAATTATTTACATTGTTGATGACGGAAAAGGTTTTGATACTACAAAATCAAAGAAAGGTATTGGCCTCAAAAACATGAACTCACGAGTAAAAGATGTCAAAGGTGAAATCCTATTTTTCTCAGAATTAGAAAAAGGTACTAAAGTACAAGTGAAAATCCCCTATATAACTTAATTAACTTACCAAACAAAAGATGCAAGAACTCAAAATCTTAATGGTAGACGATCATCCTATTATTATAGAAGGATATTTGAATGTCTTAATGGCAACTAAAGCTGAAGATCAAAAACTTGAGATTGACACAGCGAATAACTGTGATATGGCAGAGATAATGATTAATCGTGCATCAGATAAAACACATTACGATATTTGCTTTTTTGACATCAGTTTACCACCATCTCAGGATGGTAAATATACTTCAGGAGAAGATTTAGCTAAACTAGCCAAGAAAATGATGCCTGAGACTAAGATCATTATTTTAACAATGTTTAATGAGTCTTTCAGAATACATAATATTATACGGGAGATTAATCCAGACGGATTTTTAATAAAAAGTGATTTGACCTCTATGGAATTGGCAGATGCTTTTCAGCATATCATAAAATCACCTCCATATTACAGTAGTACTGTGCATAATTTTATAAAGCAAACCTTAACAAGCGAAATATATGTTGATGATATTAATAGAAAAATTCTATATCTTTTATCTCAAGGTATAAAAACAAAAAGTCTTCTCGAGCATATTCCTTTATCTATGAGTGCCATTGAAAAACGAAAAAAGCAACTTAAGATGTTGTTCTCTGTCGAAGATGGAAAAGACGAAACTTTATTAGAGAGGGCAAAAGAAAAAGGGTTTATCTAAAAAATAACCACTTTTTAAGATACAATTAAGCACTTGAAAGTATTATCGATAAAAGAAACTACGGTTTTTCCACACCAAGTCTATGGTTTTTCCGTAACAAAAAGTCAATAAGCTTATTTAAATTTGTACTAGTCAACAAGAATTAATTAATCCCTCAATTAAGTTATTGTTGAATTAATAGCTTTAAAAACCTGATAGACCATCGACCGATGATTATTCTATTAGGTTTTTTAATTCCTTAGATCCAGCTTCCATATTGCCCAGCAACTTTTGATATAAATATTCCTAGATAAACTATCGCAATTATAAATTTTAAAAACGTTGAAGTTACAAAACCTATAAACGAACCAAATGCAGCTTTAGTAGCTCTATTTACATCATTTTTATGCATAAGCTCACCTATAATTGCTCCAAGAAAAGGGCCAATAATAATTCCGAACGGTATTGGAGATAAAAGCCCAACAACCAAGCCTAATGATGTACCAATCATTCCAGATTTACTACCGCCAAAACGTTTTGTACCCACTACGGGTATGATATAATCGAGTATAAATATTAAAAGGGCTACTATAAAAGTGACTATTAGAAAAGTTTTACTAATAGTTACTCCATCTGCGTAACTCAATACAAAAAGTCCTAACCAACTGGTTAATGGTCCGGGTAAAACAGGTAAAAAACTCCCTGCTAACCCAAGAAGCATTAATAATAAAGCGCTTATGATAATTACTATCTCCATATTTTTAAATATTCTAAATGATATGACGCTTAGTTGTACTAAAAGTTACAATCCTTATGATGCGACTTCCATATATTTGATTGGTGCTTATTTCGAAAAATTGAAAGATTTTGAAAAAGCCGAAGAATACATCGGTAAAACTTTAAAGCTACAAGATATTCCTTTTAAGAATGAGTGACGTATCATAGGGCAACCTTCAGAAAATATATCTTAAAGAATTAAAAGAAAAAACCTTTTTAAATTGAGACTAGTAAGCACTTAAAACAAAGACTGTTTAGCATCTTTTAATGAAAAATTGTACTTTTCCGTTTCAGATGATGTTAATGAAGCGTTTAGTTGTTTTTATTGCAATACTCTTAGTGTCTTGTGACTATTTTAAGAATAGAAAAGTCAATACAAAAGATATTGTTACTCAAGAATTAGAGACTATAGATTGGAATGCTGTGGATGAATATCCTAGTTTTTCAGTATGCGATTCTGTCTCAGAAAAAATTAAAAGAAAGTATTGTTTCGAAATGACCATATTAAATCATGTGAATAGTTATCTCTCCGGGCAAAGTATTGTTGTTTCTGAAGATGTGGAAGACACTATCGCTATAAAATTAGGTATTGATAAAGCCGGTAAAATTTCGATATTAAATATTAAATCAAAGCCAGAAACTCTTCTGTTCATCCCAGAAATAGATAGTTTATTATATGGTAGTATTAATATATTACCAAAAATATTTCCTGCTGTAAAAAGAGGGCAACAAGTCAATACAGAGTTTGTATTGCCTGTTGTTGTTTCTATCAAATAATAATTACCTAAACTTTATAGCAAACTTCTGCAGTAAACGCAAGGCTTCTACATACAACCAAATTAGTGTAGCTAATAATCCCCAAGTCGCTAACCAATCTTTTTGTTTTGGGGCTTTATTTTTATAACGCTCGATATAGTCAAAATCCAAAAGCAATGCAAAAGAGGCAACTATTGCTGCCAAAATATTAAAGCCTATTGCCCACCAAGATGTACCCCAGATAAAAGTTCTGATATCAAAAAAACTAAGAATCAAAGATGTTAAATAAACAACCATAATGCTTGTAGTTACTGTGATAATAACACTTCTTACTCTTTTAGTAACATCTATAATATGGGTTTGGTAAAGTAATAACATTACAAAAAAAGTGACGATTGTAACACCAATGGCTTGATACGGTAATTCGGAAAAGTGCTTGTGTGCATAAGCAGAAAATCCACCAAGAAAAAATCCTTTTGCAATGATGTAAAACGGAACCAAGAAACCAGCCCATTGTGTTCTGAATGAAATAATAATACTAATTACAGCAGCAGCTAACATACCACCAAGGGTAAACCACCCTGTATCCATACCTTCAACACTTAATTTCCAGATGTAAGACGTAATTGCGGCGATAACCAAAATCCCAATAAGTGATTTTACAAAAATTCCAAAAACAGTCATTTTCTTTGACGAATCTCTACCGTCATCCCAAAAATAGTCGTTAAATATAGGGTTTGAAGTACTAGAATTTTTTAGACTCATATACTATAAATTGAATTTATAGCCAACCATAAAATCAGCTGGAAAATTATCATTATTATCCAGTCCAAAAGAAAAGAAACGATCATATAATATAGAGATATAACCATTGTTTGAAACTTTAATATCGGCACCAATCCCAAATATAAATGGCACATCAAACTCAGTTTCGTTACGGCGTAAATCTGTACTATTATTTGCTGGATTAGTATCTATTATATTCACAGTATAACTATTTAATGAAGCAAATCGAGTTTGTGCATATAAGTTGAAGCGTTCTTTTCTAAAAAAACGTATCCGATAACCCAAAGAAACTTCTGTGCTTTTATAGTCACTACCAGAACCAAAAGTTTGCCTTACCTGTAATATTCCAGAATGCAGTGGGTCATTAGTATCACCATATAATTCTAATTCTGTTGCTAACTGAAAAGAAGATTGGTCACCAAGATTTTCTACTAATGGATGATTGGTAATTCCACCAAAAAACCCTAGTTTAAAGTTAATTTTTAAGTTTTTATCATTGATATTATAGTCTATATCAACACTTTTATTGTATTCATCTATGAAACGTTTTAGGCTTCCAGTTGTGAGTTTTACATTTTCAGCAGAGTTACTTAATGTCAAACCATTTAATACGGTGATATATTCTTTATTAAAACTTCGACCGTTTCCTTTAGTGCTTTTTAGTTCAGTGATTACACCATCTCTTGTTCTAACAAAATATCGATATTGATTGTTTTTTATGGTCCACAGTAAATCTAAATCACCTTCGACTTCAGTTCTAAGTTCTAAATTTTCGCCTTTGACGTTATAGATTTTTTGTGCAAATCCAACACTCAAAAAAGCGAATAATACATAAAATAGAATGATCTTTTTCATAGTTATAGGTTTTATGTTTTAGGACTTTTATAAAACTAATAAAAATATACGTAATTCTTTACCTTTTAAATGTTCTACCTTTCCATTTAAAAGATAAAAAGGGAAGTATTACTGTTATGTAAATAGTAATAAATGGATAAATAAAACTAGCAAATACGTAGGATAGTAAAACAGGTTCTTGTTTGTAAAAACGGGCAGTTTTAAAAATAAGTAATAAGTCAATACTAAACTTAATAAGGAATAGTAATACTGCAGTTTTTCCTTGAAGAATTTCTAGAATATAAAGAGGAATTACACTTACCATAACCAAATTGGTCAATAAAACAATCAAACCTAAAAACTTTGGAAACAAAGATTTGTAACTAGTCGTCTTTGATGCCCATCGCAAACGTTGTTGCAAATATTCTGTAAATCCATTGGTCACTCTTGTTGTGACAATGGCATTTTCAGATTTTAAAAAATAAACCTTTGAATTATCCTTTTCTAATAATTTTTGAAGTAAAAACACATCGTCTCCACTGGCTATGTTGTCATTGCCTTCATAACCATTGACCTGCTCAAATCCATTTTTTGAATATGCGAAATTTGCACCATTACACATCAAAGGTTTTTTTATACCAAAGCTGCCAATAGTAGCACCTTGTAAGCTCAAAGTATCCAAGATTTGAAAACGAGTAAAAAATGAAGAAAAGCCTGTAAATTTAACTGGTCCAGCAATGGCTGAAGCTTTGTGTGATTGAATAAATTCATCGTAACTATCCAACCAGTATTTTGATAGCACACAATCTGCATCGGTCGTGATAATCCAATCGTATTTTACAATTTTTATGGCTGTGGCAATAGCATCTTTTTTGGGTGAATTAGATGTTCTATGATTTTTAATTATTTTAATATGTTGACTTGAATTGTTTCGAGTTTTTTGCCGAAATATTTCAATAACTTTTAAGGAAGCATCTTCAGATTCATCATCAACTAAAATAACTTCAAAATGCGAATTGGGATAGTTTAAATTCTCAATGGATTTAAGAAGTATTGGAAGATTTTCAGCTTCATTTCTAAACGGAATAATAACTGAAAATTTTGTTCTAGGTTCTAAATCCTGAAGCGTAAAATCTTTAATTTTATTAAAACCATTGTTAAGCCAACTAATAAGAATGAGGTAAGTAAGAACGATTATGATACAAATACTAGCCAACATTAATCAGAAGCTTTTGGGACTTTAAAATTTAGAACAAAATAGCTTCCAAACATACTCGGTAAAATAAAATTAAGTAACCACATCAATGTAGATATACAAAGTATAGTTAACTCGTTAACACCTAAAAAGCTGAATAAATATACAGCTGCACCGGTTTTAATTAACACATCAAAAACAGCTAAAGAAGGAACGATTGAAGCTAATAAATACGAACTACTTAATACAATCATCGCAGATTTGTAATCAATATCGACACCAAATATTTGTAAAAAAAAATAAAATTGGAATGAGAATATCAAATACCTAATAAATGATAAACCTAAGTTTGATATATGAATTCTTTGAGGTAGATTTTTTATAAATTCAATAAGACGCTCTATAGAAAAGCCTTTGATTTTAAAACGAGATCGCTGTAGCCCAAAAATCGAAAATGATACCACAATTACTATGATTATAAATATTCGAAGGATCTTTTGATAGTTTAAGTCTAAGTCATAAGTCGAATAAAAAATTACTACTCCTATAATTCCTAGTATTGTCGTTATTGTCATCTGACTAACATTACCCATAAGATTTAGAAACACAATTCGTTTTCTATATTGTTTTTCAAAATAAATTGCTTTAGCGCCATAATCTCCAATACGGTTTGGTGTAATGAGAGAGGCAGTTAATCCACCAAGACTTTGCTCTAAAGCTTCAAAAAAAGATATTTTTTTAATTGTACTGACTAAAATTCGCCATTTTAAAATCTCAAAAAACCAGTTAAAAATGGTTAAAAAGAGTAAAAAAACAATGTTTTTGGTCGAAAAAGCATCAATTTTGGTTAAAAACGAGATAAATTCAGAAAAATCAAGATTCTCATTATTTAGTAATTTGTTGTAGATGTAATAAGATGCGCCAACTATTATACTTAGTTTAATTATCGCAATAAAGAATTGCTTAGATTTGTATGAGAGCTGTCCGTACACATTACAAATTAAATCAATTTATAAGACTATGCGATCACAATTTTTAAAATACATTTTAGCGTTTCTTATTTTGGGTAATGTTCATGCGCAACGAAAAGAGATAAGTACTTGGAGTGCTCAAATTTCTTTAGGTGTAAACTCCCCATCAAAATCTGGCTTTATCGCATCAGCACCTGCACAGAATTTAAATTTACCAACAGTAAATTTAGGCATACAACGTATGTTTAGTAGAACTTTAGGTGCAAAATTAGATTATGGTTTTAACCGTTTTAAGAGCGAAAGCGATACCCAAGAATTTAAAGTTAATTACTCAAGGATAAATGCTCAATTGGTTTACAATCCATCAGAGTCATTAAACTTTTTGCCACAACCAATGCAAGTTATTGCTCATGCAGGACCAGGATTTTCTTTTGCAAAACCATTAGGAACGTTAGATAATAATAAACAGTCTTATCTTAATTTTAATTTGGGTTTTGAAGTGCATTATCGCATCAATAAAAAAGTGACCTTATACTCAGACATATCTTACATCTACGGTTTTTCAAAATTAGAAGATTACAATCCCGAAATATTGGGTTTAGGCGCGTTTAATGGAAATGTGATTAATCTTTCTTTTGGAGTATCAATTGCCTTAAGTGGTTGTTATTATTGCGAATAAATTTATGGCAAACGAAAAAATAATTTTAGGCATTGACCCAGGAACAACCATTATGGGATTTGGACTCATAAAAGTGGTAGGTAAAAAAATGGAGTTTTTACAGTTGAATGAATTACAACTCAAAAAATACGATGACCATTACTTAAAATTGAAGCTGATTTTTGAGAGAACAGTAGAACTTATCGATACACATCACCCAGATGAGATTGCCATCGAAGCTCCCTTTTTTGGTAAGAATGTACAAAGTATGCTCAAGTTAGGTCGTGCACAAGGTGTAGCGATGGCAGCAGGTTTGTCACGTGAAGTACCAATTACAGAATATGCACCAAAGAAAATTAAAATGGCTATTACCGGAAATGGTAATGCCAGTAAAGAGCAAGTCGCTAAAATGTTACAAAGTATGTTAGGTCTAAAAGAACTACCGAAAAATTTAGATTCTATGGATGGTTTGGCTGCAGCAGTTTGTCATTTTTATAACGCTGGTCGCGTTCAAGTTGGTAAAAGTTATTCTGGTTGGGCGAGTTTTGTGAAACAAAATGAAGGACGAGTTAAGAAGTGATTTCATGTCAAGAAAGTTTCAAATAATTCTCTATTCAGTTTTAATATTAGGTGTCTTAATTCTTTTTAAAGTAACTGATGAAAAAAGACAAATTTCTAGAAATGGTGAGACTGTAGAAATATTAGTGATGAAATTTCCAGATTGTGCGTACGAAGGAAAATACGATACTAAACCTAATATAAGATTCAGTTTAGAAGGTGAAACCTTCAATAAGAGCATTAAAAGTAAATACTGTAGACTTCTACATAGAGATTATTTTAGTGAAAACATTAGAGGAATAAAAGTTTTGACCAATAAAGAGAGAAGTCTTTTTGTCTTTCCATATGAAGAGTTTACTACCGAAATGATATGTTTTATTTTAATTGAATTAATTTTTCTTTTTTGTTTATTGAAAGTAATATTTAGTAAAGAAAATAGCGAAGAAGAAAATGAAATTAATCTAGAAATAGAAAACTAAATGTCAGGCATCTACATCCACATACCATTCTGTAAACAAGCCTGTCATTATTGTGACTTCCATTTTTCGACATCTCTAAAAAAACGAGACGAAATGGTTGAAGCTTTGGCTAAAGAAATAGAACTCCGTAAAGACGAATTTAAAAACATAATCGTAGAAACTATCTATTTTGGAGGTGGCACACCTTCGGTTTTAAATAATAAAGAATTAGAGTTTTTAATAGATACAGTTTATAAAAATTATAATGTATCTAATGACCCTGAAATTACATTAGAAGCAAACCCAGATGATTTGTCTAAAGACAGAATTATCGAGTTATCTAAAAGTCCAATAAATCGTTTAAGTATAGGTGTTCAGTCTTTTTTCGAAGACGATTTAAAATTGATGAATCGTGCACATAATGCGCAAGAATCAAAAAATTGTTTGGCAGAAGCTGTAAAATATTTTAATAATATTTCTGTGGATTTAATTTATGGTATCCAAAATTCAACCAATAACAGGTGGCTTCAAAATATCGAAACTGCATTAAGTTATAATGTACCACATATTTCAAGTTATGCCTTAACTGTGGAGTCTAAAACTGTTCTAGCATCTTTTATCGAAAAAGGTATTATGGATGATGTCGATGATGAGTTAGCACACGAGCAATTTCATATTCTAAAGGACAAGTTAGAGGCAGAAGGTTTTATACATTACGAACTGTCTAACTTTGCTAAAGAAGGATTTTTTAGTAGAAATAATTCAGCATATTGGCAAGGCAAATCTTATATAGGGATTGGACCTTCGGCACATTCATTTAATGTAGAAGAACGCGGATGGAATGTAAGGAATAATTCAAAATATATCAACGCCATTCAACAGAACAAACTTCCAATGGAAGTCGAGACTTTAACTAAAACTGATCAGTACAATGAATATGTTATGACAGGTCTCAGAACCATTTGGGGTGTTTCCCTTGTAAAAGTTGAAAGCGATTTTGGATCTCTTTATAAAGATTATCTTTTAGAACAAGCAGAAGTTTTTATAAATCAGCATTTATTGTATATTGAGGATATGCATATCAAAGTCTCAAAAGAAGGGCAATTTCTGAGCGATGGTATTGCTTCAGAATTATTTAAAGTCAACACATCTTGATAGCAACAATACAATACAACTCCAGAAAATTAAAAATAGATTTATCCAATCCCTTAGATATTTCTATCCCAATTCGTGATGGCAAAAAAAATGTCAATGCCTGGTATATCGGACCTCCAAAAATTGAACCAGAACAATTTGATGGTGATATTGTAAGTGTTTCTAAAGGTGCTTCTGTAAACTTTAATACCATTACGTTTAACCCACATTCTCACGGTACACATACCGAAACCGTTGGGCATATTGTGTCGGAAAAATATTCAATAAATAAAGCTTTAAAACAGTTTTTCTTTTTGGCAGAAGTAATAACTGTAGCTCCGGAAAATTTTGAAGAGGATGCAGTGATTTCTGCAAAGCAATTACGCTTTGCTATTGGCAACAAGCAACGTGAAGCAATAGTGATTAGAACGATTCCTAATCAAAAGGATAAAAAAACAATGCAATATTCCAATACCAATTGGCCATATTTGACTCAGGATGCTATTGCATATTTGGTCAAAAAAGGCGTAAAGCACCTACTCTTTGATCAACCAAGTGTCGATAGAGAAAAAGATGGTGGTGAGTTAAGCTCACATCACACTTTTTGGAACACAAATGGGAATATCAGAAAAGATGCCACTATTACTGAGTTTATTTATGTATCCAATAAAGTTGACGATGGTTGTTATATGCTTAATCTCCAAATTGCACCATTTGAAAACGATGCTACACCAAGTAAGCCTATTTTGTATAAAGTTTTAGACTAATCAGAGAGCCATATGGGAACATTCCTCATTATAATCATTAGTGTTTTAGTCACTTTAGGTATTGTGACATTAGTAAAGCAGTCGCTAGGACAAAAGAAAACTAATGAACAATCAATTATCTTATTAGATAAAATAAAACGTGTTTGCAAATTCATCACAGTCGAAGGTGATTTTGCCGAGATATACCATTACGAAGATGTTAAAGAAAAATTTTTAAAACTTATATCTAGCAAAAAGAAAGCTTTAGTCGTTATAAACGCCAAAGCGCATGTCGGTTTTGATTTAAGTAAGTTAAAAATGGATGCCAATGCTACCACTAAAAAAGTCGTATTGACTCACTTTCCCCAACCCGAAGTTTTGTCTATCGAGACGAATATTAATTATTACGACAAAAAGGATGGTATGTTTAATAAATTTGAAGCTTCAGATTTGACAGAACTACACGCCAATGCAAAAGCACACATACAAGAGAAAATTCCTGAAAGTGGTTTGTTTAATGTCGCTCGAGGTGAAGCTTTAGAGGCGATTCAGTTAATAGAATCTATAGTTGAAACTATTGGCTGGAAATTAGATTATTCTGCACTTATGATTGAAAATAAAAATAAGAAATTGATAGATGAAAAATAGACTAAAGAAAAAACATGTCTACTACGGTATCTTAGTTGTATTGGTCTTCCTTATTCAAAGCATTTACTATCCTGATATTCCATTTGAAATACTTAAAGGTAAATATGCAAATGAATTTTCTAAATTTATTGAGATAGATGGAATGAAAGTTCATTATAGAGATGAAGGCAAAGGCTTTCCTATAGTACTAGTTCACGGCACTGCTGCTTCATTACATACATGGGATAGTTGGTCAAAAATACTTAAAAAAGATTATAGAATAATACGATTAGATTTACCAGCTTTTGGTCTAACAGGAGCAAACGCAACAGGAAATTATTCAATATATAACTACACTGAATTTCTTAATCATTTTTTAACCGAACTTAATATTGATAATTTTCATTTAGTAGGAAATTCTTTGGGAGGTAATATCGCTTGGAATTATGCCGTAGATTACCCCGAAAAAATTGAAAAATTAGTATTAGTAGATGCCAGCGGTTTGCCAACATATAAAAAGCAACCATGGATTTTTAAAATGGCAAAAACTCCAGTTTTAAATTCACTTTTTCTTCACCTTACACCCAGAAGCATCATAAAAAAGAATTTAGAACAAGTATATGAAGATGATACTAAAATAAGTAATGAATTAATTACTCGATATCACGATATGGCTTTAAGAGAAGGTAATAGACAGGCCTTTATTGATAGAGCTAAGACAGATTTTAAGCTAAATTCCACTATTCACATAGAAAGACTAAAAAGTCTTAAAAAAGAAACATTATTAATTTGGGGTGAAAATGATTTATGGATACCATTAGATAATGGTAAACGGATGAATAGTTTAATTAAGTATTCTAAATTAGAAGTTATTAAGTCTTCTGGTCATGTGCCAATGGAAGAAAACCCAAAAGAAAGTCTTGATATTTTAAACAAATTTTTAAATGAATATTGAAGACTATAGAAATTATTGTATGAGTAAAAAGGAAGTGACTGAACACTTCCCTTTTGATAAAGATACCTTAGTGTTTAAAGTCTGTAATAAGATGTTTGCTCTAGCTTCCCTAAAAAAATGGGAAGAAAGAAGTGCCTTTATTAATTTAAAATGCGACCCTAAATATGCACAAGAATTACGAGCAGAACACGAAAGTATTAAGCCGGGTTATCATATGCATAAACAACAGTGGAATTCAGTATATATTCATACACAAGAGCTATCTCCAAAATTAATAACATCATTAATAGATCATTCCTACGATATGGTGGTTAAAAGCTTACCAAAAAAAGTCAGAGATACCCTAAACTAGTTCACGATAGTTACTAGGTGTCATCCCTTTTATATATTTAAATTGTCTATTAAAATTAGCTATGTTTTTAAAGCCAGAATCATATGCAACAGCAGTAATACTCTGATCAATATCTTCTCTAAGTAGCTTGCATGCATGTTGAATACGCAATTCATTTAAAAATTCGAAATACGTTTTATTTGTACGTTTTTTAAAGTATTTACAAAATGACGTTTTAGTCATGTTGCTTACGTCTGCTATTTGGTCTAATGAGATATAGCTTCTAAAATTAGATATGGTATAATCATATACAACTTGTAAACGATTGCCATCAGCCAAGCTATAGTTTTTTTCGTAAACAAATGAGGAGAGCTTTTTGTGATTTTTTGTCGATGTAGCTCTAATTAATTGAAGTAAAATAATGAATCGCTCTAACTTCTTTGATGTTTTTAGTTGAAGAAATAAAGCTTCAATATCCGAAGTATTTGTGTCAATTTTAAAACCACGAACCATTCGATTAAAAAAAGGTTTTAAAATTTGAAACTCACTTAATGTAAAAAAGTTTTCGCCTAAGGAATCCTTTGTAAAAAACAGACTCAACATTTTAGATGTTTTCCCCGTCGAAGTATCACTTTTAAAAACGTGTGGTAAATTTCCACCAATAACGATAGTATCTCCTTGTTTATATGTGTTAATCGTATTGCCTACAATCAGGGTTCCTTGTCCCTTTAAGATATAGCTAAGTTGTATTTCTTCGTGTTGATGTAGTTTGTTATAAAAATTTTTACCAACATCTTCTTGATAGATAAGAACAACGTCCTTCGGTTTAGAAATTTTAAAAGGGAAAACTTTCATGATACTAAATTATTCTTTTAAAATCATTTTAAAAAATAATTGGACAATATAGTATTGATAAAGGATAAAAAATCACTAAAATCAAAACGTATTAAATTATAAGTTTATAAAAAATAAAATCTATAAAATGAATTTAAAATGGGAAGGCGTTATGCCAGCGGTATTTACTTGGCTGAATGAGTCAGATTCTAGCGCTCTTGAAATTGATTTTGATACAACACAAAAACAAGCCGCAGGAATTTTAAAAACTCAAGGAAAAGGTGGTAGCAGAATGAGTGGACTTGTTGGTTCTGGTACTTTAGGTGAGAATAGCTACCTAAATACTAAACAGCGTCTTTCCTTGCTTAAATCTCTTTCTGAGGTTGCTAAAGAATACAGCGTTCCTTTAATCAGCGGAGCTTCAGCAGAAACTAAGTATGAACTTGCCAAAATTATTGAAGGACTTTCAAAAGTCGGAGTTGATACAGTCATGGTTATGCCACCAAAAACCAAAGCGATTCCTTCTGAAAAAGAAATGTATGAGTACTATGAACTTTCTGAAGCAACTGCAAATGATGTAGGTGTAACAATTATGCCTTACAACAATCCTGACGCGGCAGGGTATCATCCGCTCTCTACTGATCTTCTTATAAGACTTGCTGTTCTTCCTAAAGTAGTTGCTCTTAAAATATCGACTGTAGATGTTTCAATTATTGAAACTTTAATGCTAGAGAATAAAGATTTAAAAATTTTGGCAGGCGTGGATACAGTTACTGTGCATGCAGGTCTTGCTGGAGCTTGTGGCGGGATTACAGGTGTGGGAACTATCTTTCCAAAAGCAAGTATTACTATGCAAGAGTATGTTTTAAATGGAGAATGGGCTGAAGCAAATAAAATTTCTCAGGCATTAAATACCTTATCTTATCTGGATGCTCAGCCATTGCTTATGGAATACCTTAAGCTTGCTATGGGAATTCATCATAGTGATGTTTCTGGAGGTCTGCGTACCTTTGGTAAGAAATTAACTAAACAGCAAATTGACGATGTCCGAGCTAGATATATTCTGGCAAAAGAAAGACTTGAAGTTCTGGACTTGATAAGTTAATATTTTGCAATTATTTAAAAATTAAAAAATGAGTAAGTTTTATTTTTACAGAAGGTAAAATATAGATTTTTTAAAACGTTTATCATAATTCTATAGATGGTATTGAGAAGAGCTTTTTCATTTCAAAATATTGTCAAAGAATAACTGATAAATGACTAAATTTAAAAGGCATTTAAGAAATAAATAAATATGATTACAGGTAAAAATTATATAGGAAATCAATTATCTGCAAAAGGTAATAAAGCTTTCAAAACATTTAACCCTTTGTTGAACATAGATAATCAATGGGAAATAACAGAAGCATCTAAAGAAGAGATTAATCAAGCTGCAGATTTAGCAAGCGAAGCTTTTAGAGCATATTCTAAAATTTCAGGGATAAGAAAAGCAGAATTTTTAAGAACAATAGCTCACGAAATTGAAGCTTTAGGAGATAAGCTTTTGGAGGTATATTCCTCAGAAAGTGGATTACCAAATGGACGAGCAATTGGAGAACGTGGAAGAACTCTAGGGCAGTTAAGAGCATTTGCAAACCATATTGAAAATGGAAATTGGGTAGATGCGTCAATTGACACGGCTCAACCTGAGCATAAGCCTATGCCAAAAGTAGATTTACGTAAAATGAATGTTGCTTTGGGACCAGTTGTGGTTTTTGGTGCTTCAAACTTTCCTTTTGCATTTTCGACTGCAGGAGGAGATACTGCTGCTGCATTAGCAGCTGGTTGTCCTGTGATTGTAAAATCTCATCCCATGCATGCAGCAACTGGTGAAATGGTAAGTAGTGCTGTTATTAAAGCAGCCAATAAAACAGGAATGCCGAATGGCGTATTTTCGAATCTAAATAGTAGTGGTATTGAAGTTGGGCAAGAATTAGTCAAACATCCAAAAGTTAAAGCTGTTGGTTTTACGGGAAGTATTCGAGGTGGTAGAGCATTGTACGATTTAGCTGCAAACCGCGATGAACCTATCCCAGTTTTTGCTGAAATGGGCAGTATTAATCCAGTTATTCTATTGCCAATAGCATTGAAAAATAGAGCTGAAGCTATTGCAAAAACTTATGCCAGTTCAATCACTTTAGGAACAGGACAATTTTGCACAAATCCAGGCCTAATAATTGGTATAAAATCTGAAGGACTAACAAATTTTGTTGATACTTTAGCAGCACAAATTATAGAAGTTGAACCTTCATGTATGTTGCATTCAAACATTTCAGATGCTTATAATACTAATAAAGCAAATGCTTTATCTCAATCAGGAATAGAAGTTTTGGCTAGTTATAATAATGATGTAAAGCCTAACTATGCAAAGCAACTTGTAGCTACCGTTGAAGGTGATACATTTTTAAATAACCCAATATTACATCACGAAGTATTCGGGCCATTTTCCTTAGTAGTTCAATGTAAAAATGTAGAACAATTAGAATCAATTATAACTAACTTAGAGGGACAGCTTACAGGGACAATAATTTCTGATGAAAACGAAGTTACATCTTATTATAAAATCGTAGAAGCTTTACAGAACAGAGTTGGACGTATAATTTTTAATGGTGTTCCTACTGGAGTTGAAGTTTGCACATCAATGCTTCATGGAGGTCCATATCCTGCTTCGACAGATAGTCGCTTTACAGCAGTTGGTGTAGATTCTATTAAGAGGTTTGTCAGACCGTTTAGTTATCAAGATTGGCCAAATTACTTATTGCCAAATGAGTTAAAGAATGAAAATCCATTAGAAATTACAAGAATGATAAATGGAACACTTACCAGTGAAAAGGTATAATTTATGAAAAGACTTAGAATTTTATTGGTTATTTTATTTCTAGGACTGCAATCTTTTCAACAGTTTTCAGATTCGGACAAGTTAAATGCTATTATCAAAAAACACGAAGCAGATCGTGAATATGGTTTTAAACGATATACAACTGCAGAGAACACTATTAAATGGTACCAAGCAGAATCTGATTTTGCAAAAAAATTGAAGGAAGAATTGGTAAAAATTTCTGAAGAAGGTTTATCTGAATCTGAAAAAATATCAAAAGAATTATTACTATTTGTGTTACAAGATAAAATTGACTCTAATAGATATAAAACCTATTTGAATACAATTACTAACGAGTCTGCTTTTCATTTAAATTTAAGCAGAATGGGAAATGCTAAGTTGAAAAACAAGGATGACGTTAAGACCTATTTTAAGCGTCTAAAGAATTTAAAAATCCGTGTAGATTATAACCTAGATATATTAAGAACGGCAATAAGTGAAGGGATGACTCAGCCGCGAGAAGTATTTAATAATTATGAAGAGACCTATGACAAGCATATTGTGTCTAACATTACAACAAGTGATTTTTATAAGCCATTTATTGATTTGCCAGAATCGTTTTCAAAAGAGTTAAAAGATTCTATAATTACAGCTGCAAAAATTAGTGTCCAAACAAATGCGGTTAATCAATATAAAAAAATCAAAAGTTTTTTTGAAGATGAATATTTTCCTAATACGAGAAAAGAATTAGGGGTATCAAGCATTAAAAATGGTTCTGAATTTTATCAAAATAGGATCAATTTTTTTACAACAAGCACACAATATACTGCGGATGATATACATGAAATTGGGTTAAAAGAAGTGGTTAGAATTAAAGCAGAAATGCTAACTATTATTGATGACTTAGGTTTTAAAGGAAGCTTTTCGGATTTTATAAATTTCCTTCGGACTGACCAGCAGTTTTATCCAAAATCTGCGAACGAGTTATTAATGTACGCAAGAGATATTGCAAAGCGTATTGATGCAGAGTTACCAAGGTTTTTCAAGACTTTACCAAGAAAACCTTATGGCGTAGTGCCAGTTCCTACTGCAATTGCACCAAATTATACAGCAGGAAGATATTCACGATCAAATAGTAGTACAACCTCAGGTTCTTATTGGGTAAACACGTATAATCTGCATAGTAGAACTTTATATACGATGCCAGCTTTAACCGCACATGAAGCTGTGCCAGGACACCATTTACAAATTTCATTAAACAGTGAATTACCTGAAACTATTCCAAGTTTTAGACGTGATTTATACCTCTCGGCTTATGGAGAAGGTTGGGGATTATATTCTGAATTTTTAGTGGATGAAATGAATATATATACCACACCATATGAAAAATTCGGACAGTTAACTTATGAAATGTGGCGTGCTTGCCGATTGGTTGTAGATACTGGCGTTCATTCAAAAGGTTGGACAAGACAACAAATGATTGATTATATGTCTAAAAATACCGCCTTATCAATACATGAAGTAAACACTGAAACAGATCGTTATATTTCATGGCCTGGACAAGCCATATCCTATAAAATAGGAGAAATTAAAATCAGAGAACTCCGCAAAAAATCCGAAAAAAAATTGGGTGATAAATTTAATATTCGTGATTTTCATGAAGTAATTTTAGGCGAAGGCACTGTGACGCTTTCAATCATGGAGAAACGTGTAAATAGATACATAGAGAAAAAATTAAATGAGTAGTACAAAATTTGTTTGCATTGATGCACATACCTGTGGCAATCCAGTTAGAGTCATAAAAAGTGGAGGTCCGAAACTCATAGGGAATAATATGAGTCAGAAGCGCCAACATTTTTTAAAAGAGTTCGATTGGATACGTAAAGGACTTATGTTTGAGCCTCGCGGTCATGATATGATGAGTGGCTCAATCTTATACCCACCGCACAATCCAGAAAATGATTTTTCAATCCTATTTATAGAAACATCAGGTTGTCTTCCGATGTGTGGACATGGTACAATAGGAACCATCACAATTGCAATTGAAGAAGGTTTAGTGCAACCTAAAACTCCTGGTAAAATTAAAATGGAAGCGCCAGCAGGTTTAGTTGAGATTGACTATAAAATGAAGGATGATAAAGTGGAATGGGTGAAGTTAACCAATGTAAAGAGTTATCTTGCAAGTACAGATTTAACCATTTATTGTCCAGAACTTGGTGAGATTGTTTTTGATGTTGCCTATGGTGGAAATTTTTATGCTATTATTGATCCGCAAAAAAACTTTAGTGGCGTCCACAATTTTACAGCGAGTCAGATTATTAGCTATTCCCAGGTGGTTAGAGAACGCATAAATACTAAGTATCCAAATTGGTTTATTCATCCAGAGAACAAAACGATTAAAGATGTTACGCATATGCTTTGGACCGGAAATCCGATTGATAAAAATTCAACCGGAAGAAATGCCGTTTTTTATGGCGATAAAGCTATTGATAGAAGTCCATGTGGTACAGGGACATCAGCAAGATTAGCACAATTACATGCAAAAGGACTGCTAGGTGTCAATGAACCTTATGTTCATGAAAGCTTTATTGGAAGTAAATTTATCGGATGTGTAGAAGAAGAAACAAATTTGGATGGTAAGTTGGCAATAATACCAAGCATTCAAGGTTGGGCAAAAATTTATGGGTATAATACCATTACTATAGATGAAGATGATCCTTATGCATTTGGATTTCAAGTAATTTAAAAATGAGTAAAAGTGTAGTTATAATTGGTGGTGGAATAATTGGTTTGAGTACAGCCTATTATTTGTATAAATCTGGATGTAAAGTCACTGTAGTGGATAAGTCTAACTTTTCTTCTGGCGCTTCATTTGTTAATGCTGGTTATATTACACCAAGCCATTTTATACCATTATCTCAACCAGGAATTATTACAAAAGGTTTAAAATGGATGTTTGATTCTACAAGTCCATTTTATGTAAAACCCAGATTAGATTTAGACTTTTTGAAATGGGCATTGGCTTTCAAAAAATCGGCAAAAACTTCAAAAGTTGAAAAAGCTATTCCAGCACTTATAGACTTCAATGTTTTAAGTAGAGAGCTTTATAAAGAGATGAAAGCTTCAGGTGATTTTGATTTTCATTATGAACAAAAAGGATTGTTGATGTATTATCAGTCTGATAAAGTTGGAGAAGAAGAATGGAAAGTTGGTCAACGCGCCATTAAAGAAGGTTTAAAAGTTGAAAATCTTTCGTCTTCTGAAGTCAAAAAGTTAGAACCTAATGTGGCTTTAAATATAAAGGGTGCTGTGTATTTTCATTCAGATGCACATATGACACCAAATAATTTTATGAATGATGTGATTACGTTTTTAAAATCAAAAGGCGTCGCTTTTTTGGAAAAAGAAGAAGTATTGGATATTGAAATTTCAAATCATTCAATTTCAAAAGTTATAACCAATAAACAAAAATTAGAAGCTGATGAATTTGTAATGGCAGCCGGAAGTTGGAGTCAAAAATTGTCAAGAAAATTAGGAATTGAAATTTCGCTTCAAGCAGGTAAAGGCTATTCTATAAATGTCGATAAACCTACAGGAATTACTATTCCATCTATATTAAGTGAAGCAAAAGTTGCAGTGACACCAATGGATGGTTTTACCAGACTTGCAGGTACTATGGAAATTGTAGGTATCAACCATAATATAGATTCAATTAGAGTTAATGCTATTGCAAAAGCGGCTAAAAAATATTACCCAAATATTGAGATTAAGCCCAAATATTTGGATAACGCAAAATGTGGACTTAGGCCATGTTCTCCAGACGGATTACCTTATATAGGAAAATCATCTAAATGTAAAAACTTGACAATAGCAACAGGTCATGCTATGATGGGTTGGAGTTTAGGACCAGCTACAGGAAAAATGGTTTCGGAAATTATTCAAGATACGAAGACATTGATGAATATTGATGCTTTCCATCCTGATAGAAGGTTTTAATTTACACCATTTGTCTAATAAAATTATCTTTGATTTTTAATCTCAATTATGTCTACAGAAAAAGAATTAAAACAGCGAAGTAATAACCAATGTGAATTATGTGGTGCCACTGATAATCTTTCGGTTTACGATGTGCCAAATGCAAAGGTAATGGTAATCTATGCTTGTCATACTTGTATAGAGCAAATGGAAGACTCAGAAAAAATTGAAGCCAACCATTGGCGTTGTTTAAATGATAGTATGTGGAGTGAACATGAAGCAGTTAAAATCATGGCTTGGCGAATGCTAAATCGTGTTAATCAATCTTGGGCAGAAGACATGCTTGGGATGATGTATATGGAAGACGATACTTTAGAATTAGCTAAAGCAGCTGGAGATGGAGAAGTCGATGAGAATCAAATTATTCATAGAGATGTTAATGGCGTTGTATTAGATACTGGCGATTCTGTGGTTTTGATTAAAGACCTAAAGGTTAAAGGCTCTAGTATGGTTGCAAAGCAAGGTACAGCTGTTAGGAATATCAGATTAGATAGAAATAACTCAGAATATATTGAAGGTAAAGTTGGACCAACGTTAACAGTAATAGTCACTATGTATGTAAAGAAGTTGTAATGCTACAAATAAGACCAACTTGCGAAAACTGTAACAAAGCATTACCATTTGATGTCGAAGATGCTATGATATGCACGTTTGAGTGTACATTTTGGTCAGATTTGTAGCCAAACTAAAAGAGGTTTGTCCTAATTGTGGTGGTGGTTTTGAAAAACGACCAATACGACCTAAACATTTACTTAAAAAATATCCAGTATCAACAGAAGTAGTTTACAAACCAGTAGATTTTGAAGCACATTATAAGCGTCTAAAATCTAACGCGTCTAAATAATCTAATCCATCTAACTAGTCTAACAACTCATATCCGCAACAATCTTCCATTCCCCATTTATCATTTTAAAAATGATAATGAAAACACCATCAGCATCACCAGCTTCTCTTTTTAAATGGTATTCGCCCATTACCCAAAAGTTGTTATTTTCAATTCTAGATATGTCATTAATAACAAAATTTAAAGTTCCGGTTTCTGCTTTTGAAGGATAGCCACGTTTGTAATTATCTAACGTATTTTGCCAGCCTTTTGTTAGGCCATTGCTGCCATAAAACTTAAGAGAATCACTCTTCCAATAACCTTGCATAAAACCTTCTAAATCACCATTATTCCATGCGATCTCTTGGTCTTTCATGACTTTAAGAATTTCTGTTTTTGCAGTTTCATATACCGTAGATTCAATGACGTTGATATCGCCAACATCTGCTTTAACGCTAATGCAATTATAGGTGACTAAAGCTAAACCAAGTATAAATAGATGTTTTTTCATATGATTGGATTTTAATTCTAACTAAATGTAATAACTAAATATTAAAGTGCACCTTTCTGTTTCTTAAAAAAACATCTGCTTGTAATTGCATTAATTCACGAGCTTTTTTGTGCTTGTAGTTAATGACCTCTCTTTCATCATCAATATAATTGTAAACTTTATTATTTACATCATTATCTGTTTTTATTAATAGATCGCGTTCATTAACTTTTTTCATTGTCCTGGTCTTAATTCTTATATTTATGATCAATAACTCCAAATAGAATTATAATGAAAAGAACTTACATATTATTTTCTGTATTACTTTTTATAGGGTTTTTTGCCAATGCTCAGTTTGTTCAAGATGTGGTAAATAGCATTAGATTAGATAGTTTAGAGCGAAAAGTGTCAGAGCTCTCTGGAGAAATCTCATCCTCTATAAACGGAACAATAGCTACAATTACTACACGAGTCCAAAGTAATAATGATTTAGCAGCAGAATATATTAAGGATCATTTTGAAGCGCTCAATAATATCACTATAAATGACCAGTCTTTTAATGCTGGCGCAGGAATTGGAAGAAATATTGTTGCTACGCAGTTAGGTACTGTAAATCCAAATAATATTTATCTTATCTGTGCGCATTATGACTCTGTGGCGGCTTTTTGTGCCGATGATAACGCTACAGGAACATCGGCAGTCTTAGAAATAGCAAGAATTTTATCGCAATACGAAACACAAAATACAATTGTTTATGCCTTATGGGATCAGGAGGAAATCGGTTTGCGAGGTTCCAATTTTTATGCCGAAGAGGCATCTGCTGATGGTGATAATATTATAGGCGTTGTAAACATGGATATGATGGGCTATCAAAATCAAGCTATTGGAGACAATAATTTTGATATCGATTTAAATAGCGCTTCCAATTCTGAAGCAATTAGAGATGATTTTTTATCATTAAGAACAATATATACGCCAACTTTAAGCCCTATTGTTGTGCAACCTGGTACACCTTTTAGCGACCATAAACCATTTTGGGATGAAGGCTATGGGGCCGTGTTGGTTGGTGAATCTTGGGAAACTAATGACCAGACACCATACTATCATTCTTCAAATGATAAATTAGCAACCTTAGATTTATCTTATTATCATGAAATGGTAAAACTTGTAGCGTCTTATACAGCAACTAAGGCTAATATTGTTAAGGTGCTCTCTACTGAAGAGTTATTATATAAGAAATTTAATATTTATCCCAATCCAGTAGCTTCAATTTTAAATATCGAAACAACTATTTCAGAAACATTAGATATAGAATTTTATGATATTAATGGAAAAGTAATCAGAAGACAATCAATAAGTAAATATGGAAATCAAGTAAATATTTCTGAGTTTACAAAGGGTATTTACTTTATAAATATAATTTCTAGTTTGGGAGAAACCACTTTTAAATTTGTAAAAAAATAGATGTTTATTTATTATTTAGACCATACTAGTTTATATGTTTGACTCAGTATTAACTATTTTTTCATTTGTGTGAAATGCTTATAAAAGTAGGGAATAGTCTCGATACCTTTTAGATAGTTCCAAATCCCAAAGTGTTCGTTTGGTGAGTGTATGGCATCACTATCTAATCCAAATCCCATTAAAATGGTTTTGCTTTTTAGTTCTTGTTCAAACAAGGCTACGATTGGGATACTTCCACCACTACGTTGTGGTATTGGTGTTTTTCCAAAGGTTTGCTCATACGCTTTTGAAGCAGCTTTATAGCCAATACTATCAATCGGTGTTACATAACCTTGACCACCATGATGCGGTGTTACTTTTACAGTAACTCCTTTTGGTGCAATACCCTCAAAATGAGATTTAAATAAATCTGTAATTTCTTCCCAATCCTGATTAGGTACCAGACGCATGGATATTTTTGCATACGCTTTACTCGCAATTACGGTTTTTGCCCCTTCACCAGTATAGCCACCCCAAATACCATTAACATCTAAAGTAGGTCTTATAGAATTACGTTCGTTAGTAGTGTAACCTTCTTCACCATGTAAAGCGTCGATATCTAAGGCTTTTTTATAATCCTCTAATGAGAATGGTGCTTTTGCCATTTCTGCGCGTTCTGCATCTGATAGATTTTCTACTTTATCGTAAAAACCAGGAATGGTAATATGATTATTTTCGTCGTGAAGCGAAGCAATCATTTTAGTCAACACATTAATAGGGTTTGCTACTGCACCGCCATACAATCCAGAATGTAAATCTCTATTTGGCCCTGTTACTTTGACTTCGACATAACTCAAACCACGCAACCCTGTTGTTATAGAAGGGACATCTTTAGCTATCATTCCTGTATCAGAAATAAGTATAACATCATTTTTAAGTTTTTCACGATTTGCTTTTACATAATGTGCAAGATTAACGCTACCGACTTCTTCCTCACCTTCAATCATAAACTTAACATTGCATGGTAATTCGCCTTCATTAGTCATAAATTCCATTGCTTTTACATGCATGTACATCTGCCCTTTATCATCACATGCACCACGAGCAAAAATAGCACCTTCAGGATGTAATTTTGTGTTTTTTATAACAGGCTCAAAAGGTGGCGAATTCCACAGATTTAATGGGTCTGGTGGCTGCACATCATAATGGCCATAAACTAATACAGTTGGTAAATTAGGGTCAATAATTTTTTCACCATAGACTATAGGGTATCCATCAGTTTGACAAATTTCAACGTGCTCACAACCAGCCTTGACTAAGCTATCTTTTATAAGATCTGCTGTTTTTAAAACATCATCTTTGTATGCAGAATCTGCACTTATTGATGGTATTTTTAGAAGCTCAATGAGTTCGTTTAAAAATCGATCTTTGTGGTTGGTTATGTAAGATTGAATATTAGACATAATATGGGTTTTGAATAGTAACAAAAATAAGAAAAGTGGAATGATTTTTATTGTTTTAAATGCGTTTGATTATTCAAAACATTGTTTATATTTGCAACCCAATTTAAACAAATTGGTTAATTGCGGGAGTGGTGGAATTGGTAGACACGCTAGACTTAGGATCTAGTGCCGCGAGGTGTGAGAGTTCGAGTCTCTTCTCCCGCACAACATAAAAAAAAGCTTCTCATAGATGAGAGGCTTTTTTTATTTAAAAGTCTAAAACGACCTTTTATAACTTAACTATTTTTGAAGTAGAGGTCTGATTATGATCATTTTTTATTTTCACCAAAAAGCTTCCAAGTTTTAAATCGTATTTATTTAAAAAAATATTGATAATCAATAACAAGTCAAATACAGAAATCACTATGACTAAAGGCGCTTGTTTTACTATAAGTTTAATTAAAAAATATTTTCCTTCTTTTAGTAACAAACCATCTGTAAGATAGTCTTATAAAAAACGACTATTTTAAATATTTGTAACTTTGCAGATGAAATAAAAATTACGGTGTGGACATCAATGACAATATAGAGTCACCTCTTATTCTTAAAGTTAGCTTTAATAAGTACTTAAATCAGTTTAAAAAATTGATTAATGCAGATAACGATTTTATTGCTGCCAACGCTAAGCGTATACTTAAAATTGCTAATGATAATTCTTTGTTGATAGATGGATTTAGCGATACCTCTTTATTCAAAACTTACGAGACTGAGATAGAAAGTCTTTTATTAGATGCTTTTAGTCCTGTGCTTACAAAAAATGAAATAAAGACAGCTTCTGTACCATTTCATGATCTTATTTTTAATTCATCAAAGCGTTTCAAATCTATTTTAAATAATGCAGGAGAAGGGTTTGAATTACAAATTAAGAATATGCCTGTAGACCAGAGGTACATTATAGCTTGTACTATAATTTTGAATTTTTGTTATGGATATAACTTGAATTTGAAAAGACCATTTTTTTATGAGATACCAGATGCTAATGGTGTTATGCGTTATTACAAAATTCTATATAATGCTGATTTTACAGAGATAGTACCAAAAAAAAACGCACCCAAAATAACTGAAAAAGATTATCATGAATTACTTGATAATTTTGAGAATATAGAGATTTGGAAAGAAAAATTTCCACCAAATAGTTATGAGTTCAAAGGCTTTGTAATATCTAATATTTTTGATGTTACGGATGATCAATCAATTTCAAATATTAAGTCATCTTTAATAGGAGAGGATAAGCGTCAGGATGAAAATTTTATGGAAGATTTTCATGAGATTTTCCGATCGTTATTGGGAATTAAAGATATTAAAGTTGGTTTTTCTTTATATAACAAACAAGAAGATACATTTGAACGTGTTTATGGTTCAGGTATGAATAGTTTTTTATTAAACGAATTAGAAACTGCTAGTTGTGCTGACTCTTTATGCAATTGGTCTTATAACAGACTTTTAAAAGAAAATAAATATTTTACCGTATCAGATGTTGAGCTTAAACATGAGTATTCAAAAGGCAAAGCACCTCATATAAAATTATTGCATGATCAGGGTATACAAAGTGCCATATTTGCACCAATAGCTAATGATGATGGTTTACGATTAGGGTTTAAACTTGGTTTTGGTTTTTAGAGATATAAAAATTTTAAAGAAAAAACCAGCAATGATTAACTATTGTCTTTATTTTAAGATTTAATTACTTATTTTAAATTCATATACATTACCACCACTAAACCCCAAATATTCATCAGCAATATATAATGTGCTATCGTTTTTAAAAGCAACACTTTCTTTTTGAGACTTATAATTAAACTCATAGCGTTTAATATCAGATTTGAAAAACTTTTCTGTATTTAATTTTGAGAAAACAAATACTGAATTCTCATTTAATAAGGCTAGTTTATCTCCTTTTTCATTTATGTCTGCTGAGGTCACCCAACATTCATCATCTTTGCAGGTATTAAAAGTATCCAGATATTCAGCTTTATAGTTACCTTTTGAAGATGGTAGTTTGTAAAGATTTGTCTTTTCAGGATGTTTTGGTGAACGACTTTTAGTAAATAAATACAAGTTTCCTTGAAAATAGAAAAATGCTTCACAATCAAAATGGCGTTTGTCTTTTATAGGAGGAAATTTTTTCTGTTCAGGGTATGAGAAAGAAATAACTTCAGGATGGATTTTATTTTGGTCCGAAGCTAGAGAATCAGCATGAATTTTCAATATCGATAAATTGTTACTATCATTGTCGTTATTACCAAAATTTCCAATGTAGATATTACCGTCTGGGTCGATTGTTAAGTCTTCCCAATCTCTATTTTTTGCCTTTATTTTTATAGATTTCACGATATTTCCTACTGTATTTAACCCATATAGAATAGGCTTGTTACCGCTATCATTAACCATCCAAAACAGATCATTATTGATATCAGTTTCTAGCCCAGAAACCTCGTTTAGGGCAATAGGTAAATCCATGACTACTTTAAGTTTACCAGTATCACAACCCAGAATTAATAAACAAAGGATAAAAAAATAATTACGCTTAAATACTTCAAAATTTATAATGCTAAATTTACAGCGATAATTTCAACACAAGAATTTTTTGACAAATTTTAAGACAGATTTAGATATTATAATTATCGGTGGTGGCGCTGCAGGTTTTTTTGCAGCCATAAATATTGCTGAGCAAAACCCAAATCTAAGTATTGCTATTCTGGAGCGTGGAAAAACAGGTTTACAAAAAGTCAAAATTTCTGGAGGCGGTCGTTGTAATGTTACACATGCCGAATTTATACCATCTGAGCTTATCGAGAATTATCCGCGAGGAAAAAAAGAGCTACTAGGACCTTTTCATACTTTTATGACAGGCGATACTATTGCTTGGTTTGAAGAGCGAGGTATTGCATTAAAAATTGAAGAAGATGGACGAATGTTTCCAGTATCAAATTCCTCGCAAACAATAATCGATTGCTTTTTAAATGAAGCTAAAAAATACAATGTAGAACTACTTTACAATCATTCTGTGAAGACAGTTATTATAAATAAAGATAAATTTATTGTAAAAACAAATCAAGGTAATCTAAGCGCAAATAAAATAATTATGGCTACAGGAAGCAACCCGAAGATTTGGAATTTACTTTCTGACTTGGGTCATACCATAGTAACTCCGGTACCATCATTATTTACGTTTGATATAAAAGACGGGCGGATTAAAGATATTCCTGGTGTGGTTGCAAAAGATGTAGAGGTTAAGGTTATTGGAACAGATTTAATATCAGAAGGCCCTTTACTTATTACACATGTAGGTATAAGCGCACCTTCAATATTAAAACTCTCTGCTTTTGGTGCAGTAGAACTAGCTAAACTAAATTACAATTTCAAAATCTCTGTAAATTTCATTCGTTATGATATAGAATCTTGTGTAGAGTATCTAAAATCTGCGAAGCAAGAATATTCAAAAAAAACGGTGCTTAACTCAGTACAATTTGATTTGCCAAAGCGATTATGGAAGAAGTTGGTTTTAGCTTCAAATATTCAAGAAACTGAGCGTTGGGCTGATTTAAATAAGGTCCAATTAGAGACATTAGCTAATCAGTTGACAAATGCTGTTTTTCAAGTAATTGGAAAGAGTACGTTTAAAGAAGAGTTTGTAACAGCAGGTGGTGTCGACTTAAAAGAGATTAATTTTAAAACTTTTGAAAGTAAACGAATTCCAAATTTGTATTTCGCAGGCGAAGTAATGAACGTTGATGCTGTTACTGGAGGTTTTAATTTTCAGAATGCATGGACGAGTGCTTTCATAGTTTCTAAAGCAATTTCAAAATCTAATTGATATGCGATTTTTGATTATTTTCATGTTTTTTTCAACTTTAGTTTGGTCTCAAAATATAGAATTACACCGATGAGAAGAGCGTGTCTTAATTTTAAAAGGAGTAAGTAAAGATTATAAACTAGTTGAAAAGCAATTCAATCAAATAAGAAAATTAGAGAAAGAATTATTAGAAAGAAGACTTGTGCTTTACAAATGCATAGAAACAAAATGCACAAAGTTTAATTCAAATTTCTTTGAAAGATAGCTTAAAGTCAGTGCTACAGGCAGAAACTATAAAACTATGCTAAAATTATTAGCAATGGTTAAGGAAACCTAAGTCAAGCTATAGAATTTACCTATTTTTGTACTATAATTTTGCATGAATGACAGAACAAGATTTTACTCCTAAATCCTATACGTCTAAAGTCGAAAGCGGTAGCGTTAAGTGGGAATCACCAAGTAATATAGCTTTAGTAAAGTATTGGGGAAAACGTGAAAGCCAAATTCCAGAAAACCCCTCAATAAGTTTTACATTATCTAATTGTAAGACGATTACAGAAGTGACTTACACTAAAAAAGAGGGAACTGACTTTAGTTTTGATGTCATTTTTGAAGGCGAAAAGAATGCAGCCTTCAAACCAAAAATCCAAACATTTTTTGAGCGTGTCGAAGGATATTTACCCTTTTTAAGGGATTATCATTTTAAGATTGAAACATCTAACACATTTCCACACAGTTCTGGTATTGCCTCATCCGCCTCGGGAATGAGTGCTTTAGCTTTATGCCTGATGAGCATCGAAGAACAATTGACTAAAAATGTCATTCAGAGCGAAAGCGAAGAATTTCAAAATTTTAATTCAGATTTTTTTAATAAAAAAGCTTCATTTATAGCGCGATTAGGTTCTGGAAGTGCCTGCAGAAGTATAGAAGGAGAATTAGTGGTTTGGGGAGAAACAAAAAGTATTTCTGACAGTTCAGACTTATTTGGCGTTATGTTTACCGAAAATATTCATTCAAATTTCCAAAACTATCAAGATGCAATTTTGTTGGTAGATAAAGGCGAGAAACAGGTAAGTAGTTCAGTTGGTCATAAGTTGATGTATGGACATCCGTTTGCAAGTAAACGCTTTGAACAAGCGCATGAAAATCTTGCAGAATTAAAAGAAGTGTTGACAAATGGTAACCAAAAACGATTTATAGAAATCGTTGAGAGTGAAGCCTTAACACTACATGCTATGATGATGACAAGCATACCTTATTTTATTTTAATGAAGCCAAATACACTTCAAATAATTAATAAAATATGGGAATTTCGACAGTCAACAGGCTCTAATATTTGTTTCACTTTAGATGCTGGTGCTAACGTACATGTCTTGTTTCCAAAGGCTGAACAGAAAAAAGTTTATGAATTCATTAAGAGCGAGTTGGTTGCGTATTGCCAAAATGGTCACTATATTTGTGATACAGTTGGAAAAGGTGCTAAAAAATTAGCTTAAATTTTCAACCATCAATAGTTATGAAAGGTCCACTATTTTATTCTAAGATTTTATTATTCGGTGAATACGGAATCATAAAAGACTCTAAAGGATTATCTATTCCTTATAATTTTTATAACGGAGCACTTAAGGTGGACGAAAACCCTAATGAAGAAGCTGTAAATTCTAACCAAAGTTTAAAGCGTTTTGCAACATACTTAAAGGATTTAGCACCTGATTTAGTTAACTTTGATATGGAAACACTTCAAAACGATGTTGACTCTGGGATGTATTTTGATTCTTCAATCCCTCAAGGTTATGGTGTAGGCAGTAGTGGCGCATTGGTAGCTGCTATTTATGATAAATATGCGGCCGACAAAATCACAGTTTTAGAGAATCTTACCCGAGAAAAGCTTTTGAAGTTAAAGACTATTTTTTCTGAAATGGAATCGTTCTTTCACGGAAAATCTTCTGGTTTAGACCCATTAAATAGTTACTTAAGTTTACCTATACTTATCAATTCTAAAGATAATATTGAAGCTACTGGTATTCCTTCGCAGAAAAGTGATGGCAAAGGCGCTGTATTTTTATTAGACAGTGGTATTGTTGGAGAAACAGCTCCTATGGTTAGTATATTTATGGATAACATGAAGAATGAAGGTTTCCGTAGTATGCTTAAAGAACAATTTATAAAACATACTGATGCTTGTGTAGATGATTTCCTAAAAGGCGATATCAAGTCTTTATTCAAAAATACAAAGCAGCTATCTAAAGTTGTACTTAACAACTTTAAACCTATGATTCCAAAGCAATTTCATGAACTTTGGAAAAACGGTATTGAAACCAACGACTATTATCTAAAGCTTTGTGGTTCTGGTGGTGGCGGTTATATTCTTGGTTTTACTGAGAATATTGACAATGCAAGAGAAGCACTCAAAGGTCAAAAGCTAGAGGTAGTATATAATTTCTAAATCCATGTTTCCTAGGGCTCAAAAACACTTCGTTTTAAAGGTTTTTAGTCTGTTTTCCGTTGTTCGTGGTTATAACATTCTTATTGTTGTTTTAGCACAATACTTAGCGTCTATATACATATTCGCTCCAGATTTACATTTTAAAGATGTATTTTTTGATATTAACTTGTTAATGCTTGTACTAGCATCGTCTGCTGTTATTGCCTCAGGCTATATTATTAATAATTTTTACGATTCCGAGAAAGATTTAATTAATCGTCCAAACAAAAGTATGTTGGACCGATTAGTAAGTCAAAACACAAAATTATCTATCTATTTTACGCTTAATTTTCTAGCTGTAATTTTCGCAAGTTATGTTTCATTTAGAGCGGTTGTGTTTTTTGCACTTTACATATTTGCTATTTGGTTTTATTCGCATAAGCTGAAGAGGATGCCAATTACAGGAAATCTAGTTTCTGCAATTCTAACAGTAACACCATTCTTTGCTATTTTTATTTATTACAAGAATTTTGAACTAGTTGTATTTATGCATGCCCTGTTTTTATTTCTCTTGGTTTCAATGAGAGAGTTGACTAAAGACTTAGAGAATATTAAAGGCGATTTTGCACTTAATTACAGAACAGTCCCTGTAGTATACGGAGAAAAAACATCTAAACTATTATTAACTGGTGCTAGTGTTATCACTTGTATTTCAGCATTTCTACTAATCTTTTATTTCGAAATAGGGTACATGTACTATTTTTTCTATGTGAGTATAATTTTATTGCTGGTTTATCTATTACTGCTTTGGCAATCAAAAACAAAAACACACTATTTGTGGTTGCATAACATATTAAAGTTGATAATCGTAGCAGGAGTTTTTTCCATATTGCTTATAGATGTTAATCTAGTTTTAAATCGTTTATAAATGAATACGACATTAAAAATTGCCATGGCACAGATGGCACCAGTTTGGTTGAATAAATCAGAAACCCTTAAAAAAATTGAAAATTTAATCGTTTCTGCAGCAAAAGAAAATGCCGAGCTTATCGTTTTTGGTGAAGCTTTACTACCAGGTTATCCGTTTTGGTTAGCACTAACTGGAGGTGCTAAGTGGAATACTGATACCAATAAAAAGCTACATGCACATTATGTAAGTAACTCTATTTGTATAGAAAAAGGCGAATTAGATTCAGTACGCAAACTAGCAAAAGAATACAAAATCGCTATCTATTTAGGTATTATGGAGCGTCCAGAAGACCGTGGCGGTCATAGTATCTATGCATCATTAGTTTATATTAGCGAAAATGGTAAAATACAATCTGTACACCGTAAGTTACAACCAACATATGATGAGCGTTTAACTTGGTCACCAGGTGACGGAAATGGCCTTAAGGTACATCCGTTAAAAGCATTTACTGTTGGAGGACTTAACTGTTGGGAAAATTGGATGCCATTACCAAGAACTGCATTATATGGTCAAGGCGAAAATTTACACATTGCAGTCTGGCCAGGAAGCGACCATAACACAAATGATATCACGCGTTTTATTGCCCGAGAGTCACGTTCATTTGTAGTGTCTGTGTCAAGTTTGATGCAAAAATCAGATTTCCCAAAAGACACACCTTATTATAAAGAAATAATTAAAAACGCACCAGATATTTTAGCTAATGGTGGTAGCTGTATTGCAGGACCAGATGGTGAGTGGATTGTGGAGCCGGTTATAGATAAAGAAGGACTTATATTCCAAACAATAGATTTTAATCGAGTATTAGAAGAACGCCAAAATTTTGATGTTGTTGGACATTATTCGCGTCCAGATATTACTAAATTGATTGTAAATACTGAGCGACAAACAACTGTAGAGATTAAATAGTTAATGTTAACTATTGTATTACCTTTGCAAAAAATTAAGTAATGACTAGACAGCAAGGGAATAAGGGAAAAGGAAAACCAGCACGTAATCAAAAAGATAGTGTTGGTAAAAAGCCATTTGTAAAAAGAAATGCGCCTTTTAAAAAGAAAGCTGCACCAAAAAAACCATCTAACCCAGATGAGATTAGACTAAACAAGTATATTGCCAATTCAGGTATATGCTCTAGACGTGAAGCCGATGAAAATATTTCAATTGGTTTGGTTACTGTAAACGGAAAAGTAATCACTGAGATGGGTTATAAAGTAAAGTTAGGTGATGAAGTTAAGTTTGACGGCAGACGTATTAATCCAGAACCAAAGGTATATGTGTTGCTAAATAAACCAAAAGGTTTTGCGACAACAACTGCCGAGGGTAAAGGTCGAACAGTAATGGATTTAGTTGCTAACGCAACTAATGCTAGAATTAAACCAATTGGACGTTTGGGTCGTAACTCTTTAGGGTTACTACTTTTTACTAACGATGACGAAGTAGTACAAAAATTCACCAATTCTAAGAATGGTGTAGGGCGTTTGTTTCAGATAGAACTAGATAAAAACTTAAAATTTGAAGATTTAAAGCAAATACAAGAAGGTTTTAAAGTTCAAGGTAAACTAGTCTCTGTCGAAGAAATAAGTTATATCGATGGAGAATCTAAAAACAAGATTGGTATTAAAATCAAGAATACAGGAAATACAATTCTCCGTACTATTTTTGACCACTTTAATTATGATATAGTAAAAATAGATTGTGTAGCTATTGCCCACTTAACAAAAAAAGACATACCAAGAGGTCACTGGAAACACTTAACAGTTCAAGAGATAAACACCTTGAAGATGATTTAAAAAAAAGAGTTGAAATTTATTTTTCAGCTCTTTATTTTTGCTTTTAAGTAGTAGAAGGTATTTTGGTGTCCTGTGTTATTCGATATTTGTTCTTTCGATAATTAAAGAGGAAAACGAAGCCACTCCAATTTTTACACTCTCCTCGTCAACTCTAAAATTAGGTGCGTGATTCATAGCAATTATACCATCTTTAAGATTAGAACCTCCCAATAAAAAATAAACTCCAGTTACTTTTTGTTGAAAGTAAATAAAGTCATCATTAAAATAAGGGATTTGACCATGAGCTTTCAAAACTCTATTGTTATAAATAGTATTGATGATTTTTATGGCTTTATCTGTAAGCTTTGTATCGTTTAATACAGTCTCGTTTTCTTTAAGGTATACTATAGAAATAAAATTATCTTTAAATTTTGAATTGTTTATTATCTCTTCAATATCTGGTAAGATATTTGGTAAATTAGAGGTGCGTGTTTCATAGAGATTGGCTTTTGCATAAAGTTGATTGCTATCTTTTTCAATACGTTGATTTCCTGCTAAAAAACGATAATTTTTAAAAGAGGTATTAGGATTACTTAATCCAACAAGGTTATCAAAGGCTTTTTCTTTATCCCAAGGATTTGCCCATCATTTTTACGAGCCATTTCGTTGCTAATTTTGGTTTAGAGCGAGTTGGCTTCTTCTATGGATAACTTATCGCTAAATGTCATCTGTATGCGTTTTTGGTCAGAAAAATATATCTGTTGGCTTACGTTTTGATATGGACTAAGCGGTTTTTAGTTTCATTTTAGTTGTATACGAATTGAACCCAAGTAATTTTTTTCTTAAAAAATAAAAGGAGAGTTTTAGCTCTCCTTTTATTAAATCAAATATTATTTTACTACTGATAATACTGCTGTTACAGTTGTAGTTGGAGCAATATTAGTTCTAATGAAAGTAGCACTTTCGTTAGGGCCAAGTGCAATACTAGTATCTCCAGATGAAAGAACGCCAAAAAAAGTAATCATGGCCGTCCCAGCATTTATAACTGTTATTTTTTGGTCAATATCTCCAAATATACCGTTTACCAAAACATCTGATGTTGGATTTGCAATAATTATAGTTTTATCTGTCGAATCAAGACCTGTAAAATTTAATGGTGTTTCAGAAACAGGTGTAATTGTTAAAGCGCCATTATTAATAAAAAGATCTTGCGTCTCTAAATTTACAGCTTTTAAGTTACCATTAACTTCAAGGTCATAGTTTGGTGTGGTAGTTCCAATACCTATATTTCCGTTAGGTAATATTTGCATTTGGTTTAGTGGGCCAGTTTCAAAAATTAAACTACCAGTTCCGTCACTATTATTATCTGCAATTATTGTTGTACTTCCTGTATTCATTGTATTGGCGCCACCAGCTCCATTTAGGTTTGTAAGTCCGCTAATACTACCTTTAAAACCATTTGCTACTAGTGTTCCAGTAGTTTCTAGTTTTTCAGATGGATTAGCAACCGATAAACCAATAGACCCATTGCTTAACATATTAAATGCGTTTTCTGGGGCATTAGCACTTATTCTAAATAATGACTTGTCGGAATTTAAATATCTGACCTCGAAAAAATTATCACCGCCATCATTGGTATCGTTGATACCAATACGAAAGTCTGCCGATGGAAAACTTGCACTAACACTTGTATCCTCAAATCTTATAGATGGAGTAGGTGATACTAAAGCTAAGGTGTTGTTGCTGAGGTCAAAACTTTCATTAATCCCAGATCCTACACCAAGATGTGCTATGATATTAGCATCATTCAAAATAACAATATCCGTATCAGGATTAGAACCCATTATTGTCGGGTTGTTAAGGTTATCACCAAATAAATAATCGTCGAATCCTGTAAAGTTTGGAATACCACTACGATATTTTAAAATACCAATCTCATTACTAGGGCTCAATGAAGCCTCAAAAAGCAGACCTCCATTAACTAATAACGGAGCATCACTATTTTGTAAATCTGAAGAAGTACCAATACCAACATTACCACCAGAATACGACAAGTTGTTTCCTGTTTTTGTCCATAATACTTCAACAGCCGTTCCTGCTACTGTTCCAAAACCCGGAAATCCTATTTTGGCAGTATTAACGTCAACATCGGTTTTTGTGGCATCTATATCTATTGGGTTTGAGACCGTCAAAAAATCTATTTTATCTCCTTGTTCTGTACTTATCGTTGTTGGCTTGTTAGACAAATTATCATAATTAATGGATAACGCTTCACCAGTAAACTGTGACGATAAGGTCTGAGGCACACTATTTAGAGTAGTAGTTTGTAGTAACGTATAGCTAGTGCCACCGCTTGGATCTACACCGACTTCTAAAGTAAAACTTCCATTAATCCAGTCAATAGTGTTCAAATTACCTATTGAAATGGTTCCACTGCCAATATTTAGGGCAATAGCACCAATAACATCTGTAGTTGTAGTATGCGTTTCTTCGAACACAATTGTAACTGAATTAGTTTCTACAATTCTAAAACGCAATGAAACAGGCGCATTTATAACAAGTTCATCTGATGAATTTCTCAAAATAGATTGAAAACTCATATTGCCAGAATTTTGACTATATAAGTCAGAAGTAAAAAGCAATATGCAACTAAAAAGTAAAATATATCTTTTCATAATTTTAATTGTTTTTTGCTATGCAATACCACGACGTTCCATCAAAATAAAATGTCGCACTTTGGTTAGCTGCTAATGAAATACTTATGTTACTTGGCAATAAAACAGGTTGAGTACCGCTATTATGACTTATGGTCTTAACACCAGTTCCAAGATTTATGATGGTAACTTGTTGTCCAATTAGACCATTGCTAAAACCTTGTATGGTTTGCACAATACTGTTATTAAAAATAACAGTTGATTTGTCTGATGCATCTACTTCGAGTGTTGCAGAGACATCATCAGTATTTGTAGTATTACCAAATCGTAAAATATTTACACTTGTTGTTCCAGATAATTCAGCAGAATTAAACTTCACATTTCCATTGACATCTAATTTTGCAGTAGGTGTGCTGATACCAATGCCTACATTTCCACTATTGGTTATTGTAAGGCGGTCCATATTTTGAGTTTGCAATGAAATTTCACCAACACCGTTTGCATCAGAGTCTGAAATGATAATGGTATCTTCAGGGTTTGACAAACCTCCAGTACCAGTAGCTAATCCTGTTAGTCCTGAGCCATCACCAACAAAACTAGTGGCTTTTACAACGCCATTTACTTCTAGTGCTTCACTTGGTGTTATCGTTCCAATACCTACATTTCCATTGTCTGCTATAAAAAAGAAATTGTCATCATTTGGATCTGATGGATTAGTTATTGCGCTTAGTTTAAAAGGTGTTTTATTATTGGTAATATCATTGATTCCAAAAAAAGAATCTCCACCGTTAGAA
>Ga0206129_10000681_pt1 | contig 50842 bp, 25 predicted proteins | sample Helgoland_Spring_8_FD_148616 | JGI IMG/M metagenome (GOLD analysis project Ga0206129, IMG submission 148616) | Pelagic subsurface seawater microbial communities from Kabeltonne, Helgoland, North Sea - Helgoland_Spring_Bloom_20160502_2 | ecosystem: Environmental > Aquatic > Marine > Epipelagic ...
GCGAAGGGGAGGTGGATCGGTCTGCCGAGACGGAGGGGTTTTTCTCTGTCATTTATGTCGAGCTAGTAAAAGAACGCTGAGGCTCGGCTGAGAACCCTTCCGTCTCGCTCCGCGAGCCACCTTCCCTTGGTAAGGGAAGGAGCTTATCTAGGAAAATCCATATCACTCCGACTTGTGTATTAGGTCTATTATTCTCTATGCCTGACACTCCCGCGATCCTACCGAGCCTAAAACAACGGATCAGTCGGAAAGCGGTTGATCAATGGATGCTCGGCTTCCGGAGTCCCCTTTAAATCACGGATCGCCCCGCGCAGCGAGCGAATCGCATCGCATATCGGTTGTTCCTCTATTGTCTCTGTGACATATTGAGCCTGCGCCTTTGCAATGGAGTCGTTCAAAGCCGAGACATCCAAGCCTGCCCGGCTTGCCGAAGCCTGCGCCTGCTTGCCGAGTTGGATCAATGCATACAGCCCGGGCTTATAGGCATAGCCATCCTGCACAATCGTCGAGTCCTTCACGGCGTAGTTCGCTTCCTGCAGATCCGGCATCGGCTCTGAGGTCACGAGAAAGCCATTGGCATCACGCATGCAAAACAGCGCATGGGTGGCGCCTGGAGGCATCACTGCATCGACGCGCCCCTGACTGATTTTCGTCGGAGCTGGAAGCCACTCCTCTCGATGCCCCCGCGTGGTATCAAATGGCTTCGGATTGAGGGTGTAAATAAGCTGCGCTTCAACAATAGCCGCCAGGCTTGCACCGGTTTCGAGTGTCACCCAAACGCGATCTTCATCCAACCCGAGCTCTAAAACAGCGGGCGACGCCGCACGCTCCTCTGCGGTTGCAACCTTCAGATTCCGGTATGGCATCGTCACTTTGGAGGCAGTCAAAAAGGCATCCATTTCAGCGAGCATCGCATCGCGCTTCTCCGGATATTGACTCGCTAGATTCTCGCGTTCACCCAAATCACCATTGGAGCCATCCGCAGCTACGATTCGGAAGAGCTCCAAGCCGTTCTGTTGATCCACACCTGCGTGTTTGCCAAGATAGCCTACTCCTAGATTATTGACTAACTTCCAGTCGCCCTTGCGCATCACCACCGTCATGTGGCTTTCAGCCGGGTAAAACCAGTAAAGTGTGTCCCGCTCGCTGCCATCGGCCTGAATCACCTGATCGGAGGTGCCATGGATGAGCGGTAGGATATCACTACCGTCGAGCTCCAAGTCCACATCGCTTTCAGCTCCGGCCATCTCCATAAATGTGGGGAACAGATCAATCAAATTGATCGTAGTGTCGCAGGTGGAACCAGCTTCAACGCCTGGGCCGCGAACGATGAAGGGAATACGAATACCCCCCTCGTAACTGCTCATTTTTCCGCCGCGCAAGGGGCTGTTGTCCGTGATCCATTCCTTGGGCGCACCGATGTAGCCACCGTTATCGGAATCGACAATAATATAGGTGTTGTCGATCAGCTTGTGGCCCGGGTTGCGCGGGTCGTCGGTCTCCTCCAGATAGTTCACCACCTGACCGATCATCCAGTCCACCGTATCCACCATACTCGCATAATAGGGATTGGATTGTCCGGTCATGCCAGGATTGATCGTGCCCGAGTCGGTCGGAAACTCGAATCCCATTTTTTCACAATACAGCTCCAGGCGTTTGCGATCGCGGGTGCCGAACGGGCCATGCACGTAGAACGGGCAATAGTTCATGAAAAAGGGACGATCTTTATACTTGTCCATAAAACCGAGCACCATATCGAGCGGCTTATCAAACGGACGACCGTCCTCGTCGAGCTGATACGGATCGTCCGAAGCATCGGTTGCAAAGTCCGAAATACGGTCGGGCTTCATTTGCGCCCACGAGCCAGCCCAGTTATTTTTAATGCGGTCTTCCGGTCGCCACAAATCCGAGTCGTTACAAATTTTCCGCTGTCCGTTCACCTCGGTATGCCCGAAATCAAACCCCACATCCGGCGGAAACGGATAGCCCGCCGATTTACCGCCCGCATGCCATTTGCCGACATGGCCAGTCACATAGCCCGCCTGTTTCAAGACTTCAGCAATCGTTGGTTCCTCCACGGGAAGACCATAGATGTAATATGGCGCAAGGTGCGGAACGGTCTTAGAAATCGCGCGTGGAATCCGCCCCCCCATCACATGATAAACACCGGTATTCGCAGGATATTGACCGCGCAAGAACGACACACGCGAAGGTGCGCAGGTCGGCGCTGGTGAATGGGCATCCGTGAAGCGCCGCCCTTCCCGCGTGAGGCGGTCGAGGTGCGGCGTTTCATAGATCGCGTTGCCGTCGATTTTATGACTGGCAATATCCTGCCAGCCCAAATCATCGACCATAATGTGCACAATGTTTGGCTTTGGAGCCGCCGGTGCTGCATTGAGTGCGGCGGGGCTGCTGATGGATCCTAGAGCGATTGCAAGCATCGCAGTCTTAACTCTTAAAAATCTGTTGTTCATCTTAGTCGCTTGTTTAAAAATCAAAGGGGCCACACCGCTTGCGTTCGCAAGTGGCTGCTAAAAACGTGGATCGGTCGGAAAGCGGTTGATCAATGGATGCTTGGATTGCGGTGCGCCCGCCTGAGTGCGAATCGCTGCACGCAGACTGCGAATCGCATCCGTCATTGCTGTCTCCTGCACGGGATCCACTGCAAGCTGTGCCTTTGCTTGTGCGAGCGCAGCATTCAATGCGGAGGTATCCGCCCCCTGCTGGCGCGCGGCTGCCTGCGCTTTTTCGCCGAGTCGAATCAAAGCGAACATCCCTGGCCGGTACGCATAGCCATCTTGCAAAATCGCCGAGTCGTGCACTTGGTGCCCGACGTCCGTCACTGCAGGCATCTCTTCGGCGGTGAGCAAGAAGCCATTCGCGTCCACCATACTGAAGGTGGCATGCGTTGCCCCTGGGGGCATGGTCGCTTCGACCCGCCCAGTAGAGACGATCGCGGGAGCCGCAAACCATTCTTCTCGATTGCCTCGGGTCGTATCAAACTGTTTCGGGTTCAGCGTATAGATGAGTTGTGCGCTCACGATTGGACTTTTGCCTGCGCCAGTTTCAAAGGTCGCCCACACACGATCCTCCACAGAGCCCAATTCCAGTATGGCTGGGCATGCTTGAGCCTCAGACTCAAAATCGGCGCTGGCATTGCGATACGGCAGCGGCGCACCGGGGGCTGCGATTTGCTCGTTCAAATCACTCAGCAATTCGGCCAGTTTTTCGGGATATTGATCCGCCACATTGTTGGCCTCACTCAAGTCCATCGTTGTATCGGCGCCATCATAGAGACGAAACAATTGAGCCGCATGCTTGGCCTTTCCACCCTGCGGGGCGACGTAGTGATTCACCAGTTTCCAGTCGCCCTTACGAATCGCTGCCGACATATGCGCATCCCAGGGGAAATACCAAAACAACGACTCACGCTCGGTGCCATCGCTCAGTAGCGCGCGATCTGACTCACCGTGGATCAAGGGTAAGAGGTCACAGCCATCCAATTCGAGGGATGGATCTGGTGCCACTCCGGCCATTGCCATAAAGGTGGGGTATAAATCAATCAGGTTGATCGGTGTGTCACACACCGTGCCGGCAGGGACGCCAGGGCCACGGACGAGAAATGGGATGCGCACCCCACCCTCCCAGGTGTTTTGCTTCCCGCCGCGCAAGGGTAGATTGTCAGTATAGGGCAGCACACCGCCGTTGTCCGAATCCACAATCACATAGGTGTTCTCAATCAGCTTATGTCCCGGATTGCGCGGATCATCGGTCACTTCCAAATACTCGATCACTTGACCGATCATCCAATCCACTTCGTCCACCATACTTGCATAATACGGGTTACTATGCCCGAGAATATCTTTGTAGATCGTGCCGGGGTCCGTCGGAAAGGGGTAGCCCATTTTTTCCAGATAGTGCTCAAAGCGCTCGCGGTTACGTGCCTGAATCGGGCCATGCACATAATACGGGCAATAATTCAAAAAGAACGGCTTGTTTTTATTTTTTTTGATAAACCCGAGCGCCAAATCGAGTGGCTTATCAAACGGACGCCCTTCGGCGTTCAGTTGAAAACGGTCCTGAGGGTCCGTCGTGGCGAAATCGGATAAGCGATCGGGTTGCATCCGGGCCCACGAGCCAAAGAACGCATTTTTGTTACCATCTTTGGGATCCCACAGATCAGGATCGTTATAATATTTATGCCCGCGCTCGTTTTCGGTAAATCCGAAATCAAATCCCTGATCCAGAGGAAACGGATAGCCAGCCGACTTGCCCCCAGCATGCCATTTCCCCACGTGCCCACTGTAATAGCCCGCCCGCTTTAATGTCTCAGGAATCATCGGTTCCTCCAGCGGTAATCCATACACATAGTAAGGGCAGACACGCTGGCTCTGAGGATGCCATGCGCGCGGGATCCGCCCGCCAGATACATGATACACGCCGGTATTGACCGGGTGCTGACCGCGCAAAAAGGCCACGCGCGAGGGTGCACAACTCGGAGCCGGCGAATATGCATGCGTGAAGCGACGCCCCATGCGTGTCAAACGATCCAAGTGCGGCGTTTCATAGACCGGATCCCCATTGATTCTGTGGCTCTCAATATCTTGTGAACCAAGGTCATCGACCATGATATGCACAATGTTTGGCTGTGGCGATGCCTCTGCCACAAGAGGTGCTGCGGAAAGCCCCACAAACAGGGCCGCACTGATGGAATAAACGAGATGCTTCATAAATATCTTAAATGAATCAAAATTTTCCGAATACGAGCGACAAAGGAAGCGCTGCGTATTCCGAGAGTGCCTTCATAATAGCCCGACTGCGGGGCACTGCCTACCCTCTGTTTAGAGGGGGCAAACCAGCGTTGCTGGTGTGGGAAGGGTATGAAAGTGGGAAGGTGCGAAGGGTATGAAAGTTTGAATGGTGGTTTGAGAGATCGATGTTGGTTGCTGGGAAGTGATTTTAACCATAGACCACTCCTCACTCCTCACTGAAGTACTCTGGCCAACGCTCAACTTTCAACGCTCAACTTTCAACTTCCAACGCCCCCCCTACCAACCGGTCTCAACCAGTTTATAGAAGCGCTTTGAAAGCGCTCCATTGTGCTCGGCATTCACGGTGACCGAACCATCGGCATTAATCGTAAATAAGGCTTCGCTGACGTCATCCCACTGACTCAGGTCTGCAGAGACTTTAAGCACCCACGCGGTATTGGGCGGCATAAATGTGAGGCTGTCATCGGAGCTGGGGTTGCCTACTTGCAAGTTCAGCACAGATGGCTCGGTCGGCAAATGCCCTGCAGGGTTCGTTCCATACTGAGACTCCTCCCAATTGAGTTTACCGTCGCCGTCGGAATCAAGCACATCGGCAGCCGCATAGTCGCCGTCGACAACCAGTCCGTAGGCATCCAACCACGCCCGTGGTGTGCCCTTGCCTGTGATGCCCTGCACTTCGAGCCACTTCTGATAGTAGCGCGCTCCGATGGTTTTATATTCATCCACTAGGAAGTGATTGGTGAGCGACCAACCCTCCTGGTCCAAATCGCTCAAATCGACGAAGTCGGCATTTGGGACCAGGTTGGCGATATCGCGATGAACCGCATCCACCTCATAATTTAAAGAGCGATCCTCAATCCAGCGGGACACCATGGTTCCGCAGATAAACGGCGCGCTGCTGTTTGCGATCTCGGCTTCGACGTAGCCCCGATGTCTCGCGACCAGCGCAACCAGATTGGCCCCATATACTTCAGATGCGCTCGCATCGGCTTCCCCTTGGTGCCAGAGAATACCGCCGAATTCAATCGTCGTATATTCACCGCTCACCTGAGCCAAGGCCGTCTGGAGAAAAGGCGTCACATTCAAATCCAGCACGTCTCCGTCATTCCAATTATTATTTCGGAAGCCAGTGCCGCCCACGGCATTTTTAAGAATGAGAACATCCTCATCAGGATGATCCGCGGCATACGCACGCGCAAAATAGAAATCGAGAGCGGTATACGAATTGGATTTGTATTGAGCCTCAGCGACTGAGTTATCATAGAAGGTTGTTTGCAAGGGTTGAAATGCCCGAATCAACTCATTCTCTGCGCCTACGTCATAAAAATCTCTCGGACGGGCACGGGACAGCTGCAGCATATTCGGCAGCGGGTGATCCTCCATCCCATACACATTCGACGATGCATTGCTGCTGGCGCCCTCCATATTCGACTGCCCTTCGGTCAAGAAGATGACCAGCTTGCGGTTTTTTTGCGTTTCGATCACGCGATACGTTCCACCAGCATTCAAGGCAGGCAGCGCTTCAACACTCGCCGTAATCGTTCCGTCGGCATTCACGACAAAGGTCATGTGCGGCACCACACCCCATACGGTGTCGTCGGTCGACGCTTCGATATGCCATGCCGTATTGGGCGGCGAAAAAGTCAGCGTATCTGGATCGCCGTTCGTGCCCTCCACCAAAGTGAAAGGAATCGGTGCGGCCACGCCCACGCCCGTCGGATCGGTGCCATCCCGGTATTCCTCCCAATTGAGTTTGCCGTCACCATCAGAATCGAGCAGATCGGCCGCTTCATAATCGCCGCCAGTGACGAGACCATACAAATCGAGCCAACTGTGCGGGGTTCCCTGTGCGGTCTCGTCGAGTGCTTGAATCGAAATATTTGTCAGCGCAATCGCCAAATCGCCGCCGCCTTGATCATATGCGTAGTCGATCGTGCCCGACCAACTCTCTGTAAGAGTAACCGACGCGAACTCATAACCGTTTACCAATGAGCCATAGTCGACAAGCACCAGCGTGTCTCCGTTCGCGGTATCATAGTTGCTCAGGTCAACAATCAGGTTGTCGAGTCTCGGATCAAAAATGTCTGAGTTGTTCCACGTAGTCACCCCTGCAGCATCCGCAGTATAAGTGATATTCAAAGTGTTATTCCCCAAGCCATAAATGTCCGTATTCAAAGTGGCACCCGCTTCGATAGTAAAGTCAGCAGTCGCACGAGGCCTCATGAAAGCAAGGTCGATGGTTCCACCAGTCGCCAACGTCAAAGCGCTCCCGGCTTGGATTGCCAGTTCAGGGTGAAATCCTGTTTTTCTTGTCCTTGATTCAAGGGTTCGACCACTTTCAACAGTATAAGTGGTATTAAAATTCACGTCATAATTGCCGGTTCCAAAGTCAATATCTACATCCTTGCCGTCCCCGGTAACGGGAGCTACATCACCGACCCACATTGTGGCATCGGTCCAATTGCCATTTCCGGAATTGTCCCAAGTGATGGGTGGTCCAGGAGGAGTGATATTTTTTAAAGCGATCGCGAGATCACCGCTGCCTTGGTCATAAGCGTAGTCGATCGTTCCATTCCATCCCTCGGTCAGGGTGACGCTGGCAAACGTGGTGCCGTTCAAGTCGCCCGCCGCAGCATAATCAGCAAGAATCAACGTGCTGCCGTTCGCGATGTCGTAGTTGGTCAGATCGACCGTCAAATGGTCTCCACCAATGTTAAATATGCCTGCCCCCGAGAGAGAGTTGGTCCACGTAGTCACGCCTGCCGCATCAGCGATGTAGGTGATGTTCAGTTCTTTACTGGATAAGCCATACACCATCGTATTCAACGATGCTCCAGGCTGGATCATAAAATCGCCACCGCTCGTTGCATCCGAGCGAGGTCGCATAAAGCCGATATTCATCGTTCCTCCGGTCGCCAACGTTAATGTGCCACCCGTTACGATACTTAAATCATCCCCATAGCCGTTACCAGTGAGCACCGCAGTTTCCGCAGTCAAAGACTCGCCGCTTTCAATCGTCCATGCGTAATCGAGATAACTCTGCGTCGTAGCTGTAAGCACCACTGAATCACCGTTGACCGGGGCGACATCGCCGTCCCAGTTGGCAGTGGAGCTCCAGTTATCATCCGCAGCGCCGTCGTCCCATGTCACGGGCGATGCCATCGAAGCCGTAGCCGTCCCAATGACATCGATCTCCTGCATGACAATTCTACCATGATCTGCTGGCATCACGAACCGGATGGAATCAACGCCGGACGCGAGCACGCCAGTGGCATCATCTGTAATCGTAACACGCCGTGAGGCGGTTGTCGCTGTGGTATCAACCGTCACCAAATCGGTATACGTAGCGCTGCCCACCACACTGACCTGAACCGTGTAATCATGGTAATTAAAGTTCGTGTCGCTCGCCCACCCCGAAATCGCGATAATCGATGTCAGATCATACCCCTGCGTATTGACGGCTGTATTCAGATCGAACTGAATCGTTTGTGCCACACCGTCGTTATTGTAGTAAGTATTCTCAGTCGTGCTGGCAATGTCTCCCGATCCGTCATTCAGGCCATCAGGGCCGAAGGTCTCCGCTCCGGCATCATAGCTAGACAGTGTGCTTTGCCCCTGATTCACCAAGTCGTTCGCAACGATACCACCCGCAAACGCATTTTGCGTGGCGCTATCATCGACCGTAGCAATCGCTGCTGCCTGAGAAATTGAGCTCAAGCCAATGAACGCACTGAGTGCGAATAGGGTTCTGATTGTCTTCTTCATGAGGTATAACTTTAAAAATGATTCAGCGCGATTCAGGACTTCGAATCCCAACAGCACGTTCCAGTGCTTGAACCCATAATACCCGTCATTCGTATTCTTGACTACCCTACTTTCGGAGGGGGGAACCAGCAAAGCTGGTGTGGAAATGTATGAAAAGTATGAAGGTGCGAAGGTGCTACCTGATCTGACCGCGTAAAGAGATCCTCCTTGAAAAGCATATCCTTATACATGTCTTTGTCTATTTAAGTTGACGCTATGAATTGCCTATTTAAAGCTCCTCCCCTGCGAAGGGGAGGTGGCTCGGTCTGCCGAGACGGAGGGGTTTTCGCTGGCAATGTCCATCCCTTGAAGTAATCTGTAATGTATGTCTGTTAGTGACCAAGAGCGACTCAACAACTTGCCTGCGCTAAAGCATTTCCGCAGAAAACTACGGAGTCATATGACGCCTGCTGAGGCAAGACTCTGGACTTACCTGAAAGGCAAGCAACTCGAAGGTCGAAAGTTTCGCCGCCAGCACAGTGTCAGCCAGTATATTTTGGATTTTTACTGTCCAGCATCAAAGCTGGCTATTGAACTGGACGGGCAGGCGCATAACAGCGCGATGGCTGCCGAATACGACCACGAGCGCACACTCTTCCTTCAAGCGACAGGTATTCAAGTGATTCGATTTGAAAACAAGACTGTCTTCGACCACCCAGAGTGGGTATTAGAACAGATTCGCACGGCAGTTAACAAAAGCTGAGGCTCGGCCCCAAACCCTTCCGGTCGGGCGAGCCGACCACCTTCCCTTCGCAGGGAAGGAGTTTTTTTTACCGCGAACTTCATAGGCTCAGACTTGTGTATAAGGATATGCCGTCATTAGACGGGGGTGCTGCGCAACTCCAACGCTCCCCGATCTCACCGCGTAAAGAGCTGCGCTCCACGCGGTGAACTGATCGAGGCTACAAAATCACACTTACCACTTGCCCAGATTCAGCGCATTCAGATCTTTCAGCCCGGCTTCGGACACCTTGCCATCAAAGGCGCGGATCGCATGGCGCAGATTACGAATCGCGACGGCATACGGTTGTTCTTCGACGGGCTGTTTCACCACGGCACGCGCATCTTTAAGCGCTTGAGTGAGCACAGTCACATCGACGCCTTGCTGCATCAATTTTCCGCGCGCTTCATGCCCGACCTTGATCAACGACAGCAAGCCTGGCTTGTAAGCAAATCCATCTGTGAGCTCGAGGGTCACTGCGCCATCAATGCGCACCTTGCCAACCGGTGGCACTGGCTCGGAATACACCAAATAGTTATTTGCATCGATCAAGCAAAACACACCGTGCGTCATCCCCGGAGGGGCAATGGCTTCCACCCGACCATCGGTCAATTTCGCCGGTGCCCGGTCCCACTCTTCGAGGCGAGGCGCACGATACTTGAGCTCGGTGCCGCCGTTGAGGCTATACACCAAAAACGCATCCACGACTTTTGACTTTCCAGTGGTATCGAAGGTCGCCCAAATTTGTGTGTGCTCACTGCCCAGGGCAGTCACGACCGGCACATCCTGCTGCCCTTCTAGCGCCTCCCCGGAATCGGGATTCAAATACGGCACCCGCGCATCGTTGCCCGCCATCCAAGTGGTCAGATCTCCCAGCAACTGTTGCGTCATTTCAGGATATTGATCCACCAAGTTGTTGGCTTCGCCAATATCATTGCGCGTGCCATCTTCGTTGTAGAGCTTGAACAATTGTAAGTCCGGCGCTTCGGTCAGTCGGGGGCCCGTATTCTTCATCAGCTTCCAGCCTTTGCGCTGAATCACCGAAAAGGATTTATCATCGGCGGGATGGTGAAAAAACAACGTGTCACGCGCAGTGCCATCGGCGAATTTCGCTTCGCTTGCCTGGCCTTGAATGACCGGTAAAATATTACACCCGTCCAGATCCAATGCAGGGTCTGGTTGCATGCCGCCCATCGCCATGAAGGTGGGAAAAAGATCCAACAGTGTCACGGGGGTCGTTTCGTTGACCGAGCCTGGCTGCACGCCTGGGCCAATCACAATGAATGGTATTTTAACGCCGCCCTCATACATCCAACTCTTCCCTTCACGTAGCGGCGCATTGTCTGTGACCTTCTCGAAGCGACGCTTGCCGTCGGCACTCGCCCAGGTCGCCAGGCGCTGCGAGCCGCCATTGTCGGAGCTGATAATCAAATAGGTATTATCGATCAACTTGTGGCCCGGATTGCGTGGATCATCGATGGACTCCAGCGTCTGAACCACTTTGCTGACCATCCAGTCGACCGAATCGACCATGCTCGCATAATACGGATTGTTTTGCCCGGGCGCATCGGGATCCGCAATCGAACCGGAGTCGGTCGGAAAATCGATGCCGAGCTTTTCACAATAATACGCCAAGCGCTTGCGGTCGCGCGTCATGATCGGGCCATGCACCAGCTTAGGGCAAAAATTCAGGAAGAACGGCTGATCCTGACGGCCGACCTTATTCAACCACCGCAACGAAATATCCGTCAGGCTATCATAGGGCCGCTCATCATCGATCAACGGCAAAAACAACGGATTATCAAAGTCCGTCAGGCGGTTGTTGCGAGGCTGCGAAAAGATGCCCTCCTTGTTGTTGATCTTCTTATCCTTGGGATCGACGATCTCCGGATCATTATACACATGATCACGGCCATAGGAAAAATCAAAGCCCAGCTGCAGCGGGGTCGGCACCATGTTTTCCCCACACACATGCCACTTGCCCACATGCGCAGTGGTATAGCCCGCCTTCTTCAATTCCTGTGGAATAATAGTCTTGGACGGATCGAGCCGTGCGGAATAGTATGGGGTCAACTCGGGACGCTCGCCCCAGGCGCGTGGCACGCGGCTGCCTTTGACATGATAGACGCCATTTTTCACGCCAAACTGACCGCTCAAATACGCAGCCCGCGAGGGCGAACACGTCGGCGACGGCGAGTAGGCCTGCATAAAGCGAATGCCCCGCTCCGCCACGCGGTCAATATTCGGCGTCTCATACAGCCCCGGCTCAGCATGCAGCGCGTCATAATAACACGCGACATCCTGCCAGCCGAGGTCATCGACGAGGATGTGCACAATGTTTGGTTGCGACCGTTCGACTACGCTCACGGCAGGCAGGCTCACAACAGGTGGCTTCGCATTCGCGAGCACAGGGGCCGTGGCAACACTCAGGCCGACGACGGCACAGATTGAATAAAAGGTGTTCTTCATATGACTGATAAAATAACAGAAATTCGTTGTAGTCACTACGTCCCGAATGCGCACGCAGTCTGTTCAAATATGCACGCTATTCTACACCTGCTGGATTGTTTGACTACCCTCCATTTAGAGGGGAAACCAGCGATGCTGGTGTGGAAAGGGTATGAAGGCGGGAAAAGTTGCCAGCTCCTTCCCTGCGAAGGGAAGGTGGCTCGCGAAGCGAGACGGAAGGGTTCTTGCCGAGCATGTTGCACGTATCCAAAGACCACCAGGACCTTGAGCCCTGTCGAAACGGCTCACATTTGGATTTCAACCACCCGCGCCCTGCGGTCATTAGTGAGCACATGTGTAGACGCAAATAAGTGCTCTGATTTCCGATTGCCGTTAACAGCTTGATTTTTCAAGTATTCTGACCCATTGATAGTATATGAATCGAATCGAATGGTCTGCGGATGTTTGTAATGGGAAGCCTGTTGTGCAAGGCACACGAATTACTGTGCAAACTGTATTATCACACCTGAGTGCGGGTGATTCCACTGAAGAAGTGCTGGAGGCATTTCCTCAACTGTGCCGTGATGATGTTTTAGCTTGCTTGTCCTATGCGGCTCGGGTCGGAGAAATTCATTCCAGTATCGAGCTTGTTTCATGAGTCGATTGTTGATTGACGAGAACCTACCGTTTTCGCTCGTTCGGCTTCTGAAAGTGGATTGTGTGCATGCTTCTGAAATTGCAGCTCAGGCTTCGGATACGTTATTGTGGAACACGGCTCGCCAAAATAATTGGAGGGTCCTGACGCGAGACACTGACTTCTTCGATCGCTTACTGGTGCATGGCGCACCACCTAAAGTAATTTGGGTGCGTTTGGGGAATATTCGCAAGAATGCTTTGATTGAGCTGTTGCTCTCGCGCTGGCCTGCGGTGCAGTTGATGCTGGAATCAAATGATTTAGTTGAAGTATACCATGATCGTTTGGAGGCCTTGAGCTTTCCTCGGTAAGCGAGCCTCCAGCAAAGCTGCAGTTCACCACAGTCTACCGCGTGGGGCGCAGCTCTTTACGCGGTGGAGCGACTTGTGAGGCGCAGTGTTACGACGTGTGGGCGTAGTATGACGAAGCCCCAAGTCTGCTGGAGATGGCGTCGCAAGTTGGTTCTTCGACATTTTCAGTGGATCATCCTGGATTTGAGGGTTCAACCAAGGCCGTAGACTTACGCTCGACGATATGGGAAAGGAATGAATGTTCACAACCGCTTCGCTAGAGAGGGGAGTTTTAGGAGAAGAAAGAAAACCTCACGGTATAAGCTCCCCCCCTCGCCCTTGGGCTCTCTAGCGAAGCGGTTGTAAAAACAAACTGATCCAAGGAAAGATAAAGCACTTAAACTCCAAGAGCTACGTAGGTTAAGAAGTGGGAAGCGTTGCGCGCTGTTGGTGCCCTCCCCTGAACACATCAAAGTCGCTCCGTGTCTTCGTGTCTCCGTGTGAAAACCTCATCCTGCCAGCTCTGCGATCAACGGCGAGCACGACGTGATACAGAACAACCGCCTCAGCCCTGCCCGACACACGCAAAAAAACGCCCGGATTGCTCCGGGTGTCTTCCCCTAATATAAATCGGTTCCCCAACCGATTCCCCTATAATATGAAAAACTATGCGCGACGACGGCGAACCATCACGTAACCGAGCGCCAGCATGCCGCCGATGAGCGCGTAAGTGCCGGGTTCTGGGACGACGTTCAGCGTGATGTTGCTACCGGTGGTGTAATCAAGCGTGTAATCAACGCCTTCGGTAAGAGTTCCCGAACTATCAGTCACTGTGACACTAGCAAATGTGTTAGACAAAGAGCCGCCCGTGTAGTCCACTAGTGTCAGCGAACTAGCCCCTACAATAGTGTAGGCAGTCAGATCAACAGTCAAGTTGTCTGCCCCAACATCAAACGTATTTGCGTTGCTCCACGTCGTGACACTCGTAGCATCAGCGATGTATTTAATGTCGGCCGAAATGTTGCCCAATCCATAATATCCCGTATTCAGACTGGCACCAGCGTAGATATTAAAATCGCCACCAGCAGTGAAACGAGGCCGCATGAAAGCGATGTCCATGGTGCCTCCTGTTGCCAAGGTCAAAACAGAATCAGACTGTAAGACCAATTCATCATCTAAGGCCGTGGCCGTCGAAGTCAGGGATGCTCCGTTTTCGATAGTCCACGCGTAATCCAGCCGGCTCTGTGCCGTCGTTGTGAGAACGACGGAGTCACCGTCTTGCGGGCCATTTGCAGGATCACCGACCCAGTTGGCTCCGTCAGACCAATTGTCATTCCCAGCGCCGTCATCCCAGGTAATCGTCGCGGCCTGCGCAGTAGTGAACGATAAACCAGCGAGGGCGCTGAGTGCGAATAGAGTCTTTGTGGTTGTTTTCATATGTATTTTTTAGGGTATTGGGAGGTTCCATTCAGAGGTTCTGACAGGTTTGAAAGCACTACTATGGCGCTTTTATTTATTTTTTGAATACCCTACATTTAGAGGGTAGTGAGCAGGTTTTTGGATGTGGCCGGCATAAAAAACCCTTATTATAGGTTGTGGTGCATGCTTCTCCTGCTTGCAGGCGGGCATGCCCTCGACAACGTAAAACAGGCTCTCTTCGAGAAGCCCGTTCCACAACAGAGTCGAACTTCATTCCATCTCAGAGATTCACTACCGATGCGCCTATTTCACGCGAATCGACGAGGCACCTTAAAGTGACCGCAGATGCACGCCGATTCACGCAGATTAAAGCAACCTATTGAGCATCTGCGTGCATCCGCGTGCATCTGCGGTTAAATAAATCAGGCACGAGATGATCGACTGATCTTCAAAGAAGTTGCCCGACCAATCGTTTTAGCTGGGGGGCAATGCTCCCACGGTCGCCAAGGCTATGCGGCCGCCCTGGCACACTGCGGACCACGCGGAGGTGGTCCCTCCCTCAGAGTCAATGCTTTGGGTTGATCGGAGGGATGGCCTCCGCGCCGTCCGCCGAGTCAGGTATATAAACCAACACGACGCTATTTCTCACACGGAGGCGCGGAGACACGGAGGCTCTTCCAATGCACTATCCAAAAGCTCCGTGTCTTTGTGCCTCCGTGTGAGACCATTTGTGCCGCCTGCATCGGGTATCTCGGCGCTTTAGCTGGAGGGCAATGCTCCGTCATTGCCACCGAACCGAAGCCATCAGCACCGCCCATCCTGACGCGGAAACGACGGAGCGTTTCCCTCCACTAAAAATCTGTCGTCAGAATCACTCCACCGTTGCTTTAAAAAGCGATGCGGGCAGTCCCTCTTTGTTGTAGAGATTGGCGCCTTCGGGATTGGCCGACCAGGCGTAGCGCACCTCGACTGGCGCTGGAATGTTCGGGTGCCACACGGCCACCGTATCAGCGCCGACGATTTTCGCTTCGGCCCATTGCCACTGTTTGTCTGCACCACGAATCTGAAAACGTTGCAGTGGCACCTGCACGGCTTCTGTCGGCTCCATCAAATACTTATTGCCGACCATCAAGCCCGAACCGACATGATCAAAGGTGACTATGACTCGGATACCGTCGACGTGGGCACTGTTGTAGAGCGGACCGCTACAAACCAGTTCTTGTCCATAGGCCTGCTTTAATGCCCAGAGTGCCAGGCGTTTACCGGCACCCACTTTATTCTTGGGATGTATATTATTGGCCTCACCGATATCATTGAGCACGGCCATACCGGTATCGTCTGTCAGCGCCAGCACCTCGCGCTGCTGGTTTTGAATCTCCGCCCAATTGTCCTGATCAATCGGCTCCGCGTTGGCCGCGTGCTTGTTGGCCAGCTGACACCAGATAAAGTAGAACGTCTCTTGCCCCCAATGTGAGCGCCAGCCGTTGATCAAGGCCAGCATACTGTCGCGGTAATGCTCCGTGCGGTAGTTCGTGTTGCTCTCGCCCTGATACCAGATGGTGCCCTGCATGGCATAGGGTGCCAGTGAATGGATAAATCCATTATAGAGCGCGGCCGGTATCCGGTTGGCGTTGAACGTGTCGGACGGCTTGCGCGGTGCTCGCTTCCCCGCCGCCTTGGCCGCTGCGGCCTGCTGCTTCCATACGGCCAGCTTCTTTTGATAAGCGGCCTGGTGTTGCTTCATCGCTGCAGGAGCGAGTTTTGCGGTTTCGTTTTCGTAGAACGCTTTGCCCTCCGCGGTGTTCAAGTATTCGCGCTTCGGAATCCATGGCTCAATTTCGGTGCCACCACGGTTACTGTAAACAAGACCGACAGGCACCCCGAGTTGCGTGCGCAGTTCACGTCCGAAGAAATAGCCCGTTCCAGAGAAATCGCCCGTGTTGCCCTGCACTGCCGCAAGCCAGCCCGACTTGCCGCGAATGCTAGTCACCTCCTTGCCGGGAGACGCCACGCCTACGACCGCAAACTGCCGGAGTAGCGGATCGTTAGCTGTTTGAATTTCATTACGCAGGTAGTCCGCCAACGGCTCGTATTCAGATTGTGGATTCGGTTTCGCAGTCAATTTGCTCAGCGTCCACGCCATGTTCGACTGACCGGCACACAGCCAGACTTCGCCCACTAGGACATTGGAAACCTGAAAGCTAGAACCTGACGCTTGAGAGGAGATGACCATGGTGCGGGATTCGGCGGAGGCCTTCATCGGGCTAAGCTTCGCCATCCATTTGCCAGCTTGATCGACTGTGGCTGTTGTTTCCTGCCCACCGAAGTTCACCTGGATCGTGTCACCCGCGGAGGCATTTCCCCAGACCGGCACATCCATTTGCTGTTGCAGCACCATACCGTCTGTAAAAATCTCGGCGGCGGATAGATCGGCGGCATCGCTAATGTTCGCCAGAAAAAGTGAAGTCAGGGCAAACAGGCTGCCGATGGAGCGTCGTATTGTTTTCAAAAGAATTTGTTGATTCGCAATGCACCGGGACGATTGAGCACCCTCCCGCATGTGTGGCACCGATCATACGCCCCGCCTTCCTTTTTGACTACCCTCTGTTTATAGGGTGGTCGTAACCTATCTGCTACGCTATCTTACTAAAAACAGAATGACTCCGGCTTGCCTGAGCCCGTCAACCGAACGAAGTATTCCCCTACCTCCGCCCCCGTATCTCGAACGCATGAAGCTTAAACAAAATAGCACCGCCATACTGCTACTGCTGGCAGGCTGTTTCCCCGCGTTGACCTTCGGCGAAGCGCAGAACACGCCCCCAGCGGACCTGCACAACGCCTCTCTCTCGCAACTGCAGCAACGTGCCGCAGCAATTGATACCGAGCTCGACGAGCTGGCACACTACAGCCTGCGCAGCGGCGTCGGATCGATCGGCTACCGTTCCGATGTTCATTTAGAAGCCGAGCACACGGAGTGGGTGCAAATTCAATTGGAAGCGGACACCCCGATTGATCAAATCGTGCTGGTGCCCTCCATCTGGCGCGACACGAAAGCCGGCTTCAAAGCCGATGGCTTCCCCTTACAATTCCGGATTATAGCGGGCACAAAAAAAGACGCAGAAGGCACCGTCATCGCCTCATTCAACGGGGATTCAACAATCCTGCCACGCATCGCCCCCTTGCTCATCCCTTGCGCAACCACGGCGTCTTGGGTGCGGGTGGAGGCCTCGGTATTGTCACCGCGCAAGTTTGACGGAAAATATAACCTGGAGCTGTCTGAAATCATGATTTTCAACGGTGCGACGAATGTGGCACTGCATCAACCGGTGACAACCTCATCGATCATTATTAAAGACAGCGGTGCGCGCAAAAAGGGCTATCTGGTCGATGGGTTCACGCCCTTTCTAATGGATGCGGGCCGCGGTGAGGGCACGGTCGCCTTTATCGGAGTGGCTCGCATCGATGCGCAGCCTTTCATCACCATCGATCTCGAACGCACATATTCCTTGGATCGCATCCAGCTGCATGCGATCGACTTTAACGACACCATCCCCCAATCCACACCGGCGGGCTACGGCCAGCCCAACCGACTACTGGTCGAAGGTGCTCTAAAGGCCGATTTCTCCGATGCGGTGCCACTGACTAAATATCGTAGAGGGTCGATCTATGATGTGGGGCCGATTCTCACCCAGCGATTCCCGGAGACTCCGTGCCGCTATGTGCGCCTCACGGCTCTGGAGCCCTATGTGTTCGATGAAGACAATGAGCACCAGGCTAGAGTGGGATTCGCTGAAATTGAACTATTTTCTGGCAATCAAAATGTGGCACTCCACAAACCAGCGACCACTCACTTACTCGACGGCACGGGGCGCTCCATCGCCGCGTTGACGGACGGCACCAACCTGTATGGCCAAATCCTACCCGTTCGACAATGGGTGGAGGAACTGGCGCATCGTCATAACTTGGAGAACGAACGCCCTCAAGTCGCTGCCGAACTGAATCGCCGCTATGCCCGCCAGAAAATCATGCTGCAGATTTTCATCTGGTTGACAGTGCTATTGGTGGTAGGGATCGGCTTCATCATTCTAATCGAACGCACCCGCCGAATACGCAAAATCTCCCGTATCAAAGAGCGCTTTGCGGCTGACCTGCACGACGAGCTAGGCGCGAACCTACATACCATCGGACTACTCAGCGACCTGTCCAAAGAGTTGATGCATTCGCCCGACAAACTAAGCAAATTACTCGATCGTATCCGCACCTTCACCGAACGCAGTGGCACCGCAGCGCGCTACTGCACCAACATGCTCGAAGCCAAAGGTATCTGTGAAGATCTCGTCGAAGAAATGAACCGCTCGTCCAGGCGACTCCTTTCGGACCTGGACTATCACATCGAGTTTTCAGGCGAAGCACTCTTAGAAGATCTCAAGCCCCGTGTGCGCATCGATATTTTTCTGTTCTTCAAAGAATGCCTGATCAATATCCTGCGCCACTCCGGAGCCACCAAGGTCTCAATACGCTTAGTCGCGACCCCAAAGGATATCTGCCTAACGATTACCGATAATGGACACGGCATCGATTCTGGAAAAGACCAAGTCCCCGCTTCAAGTCGACGCCGAGCACGCCTCTTAAGGGCCAGCGTCACAGCCGAGCACCCGAAAGAAGGCGGCACCTGCATCCACCTGTCCGTAAAACGCCACAAATTTAGAATCCTATAATGAATAAGCAAATTCACATTATGCTGGTGGAAGATCACGCCGGTTACCGCGAGACGATCGCCATCGCCCTAGAGCAGAGCGATAACATGCAGTTGGGCAGTCAGTTCGGCACAGCCGAAATCGCTCTACGTGCACTGCAAAACACTGCCTCGCCCAAACAGCCGGATGTCATTCTGCTCGATCTCAACCTCCCCGGCATGTCAGGGCTCGAAGCACTTCCGTGGATTAAAGGTTATGCCCCGAACTCCGAGGTCATTATACTAACACAATCCGACAACGCCGCCGACGTCACCCGGGCGATCTCCGAAGGCGCGGCAGGTTATTTGCTCAAGTCCGCCACGTTTAAGGAAATCACTGAAGGCATCGAAACCGTGATGGAAGGCGGTGCGACACTCGACCCCGAGGTGGCCCGTTTTATCATCAATACCTTACGGAGCCAGCCCAAGCCGACTCCCCCGGAGAAAACACTGTCCGAGCGCGAAATGGAAGTCCTCGAACTCATCGGCCAAGGCTTGGCTAAAAAAGAAATTGCGAGCGAACTAAAGATTAGCGTAACCACGGTGGCCTACCACGTGCAACACGTTTACGAGAAACTCGAAGTCCCCAACGCACCAGCCGCCGTCGACCGCGCCCACCGCCTAGGGCTCTTCAAGCCGAATCGATAGCACAGATCGAAACCGCTTCGCGGATTCCGCTACACTATCAGAACCACCCCCTCACTCGTAGCGGACTGGCGACGTGTCATTTCGACCACACAACCTCGGCCACTGCATAGATCGAAACCGCTTCGCGGATTCCGCTACACCAGATGGCACGTTTCCCTCCACTAATCTTCCACCGGCCGAGCCACAATCAAACGGGCGGAGCGTGGAGACAATTGCTGGACAGTATAAGAGGTCTCATGGCGACCGAGCGTTTCATCCGTCCAGAAGTCAGTCAACTCGGCTAGCTGGACTAGCGAGACCGAAAGATCGACGGTTTCGGTATCACTCCAATTGAAGAAGTAATAATACTGAGTGTCGCCAAGGTCAGTGATACCGGTTTCCAATTTGGTATTGGTAAACCGTGCACCCTGCCCCGTGGGATTGAGTAATTTTTTAAGAATCCCGAGTTCCTTCGCATGCAAATGCTCGGCCTTGTCCCCGCTCAAGATGAACCCACCCACTGCGTGGATCGAGGTGGCGTGAAACAGCCACTCGTTGTCCGTGACATCGCCTTTGATATTCCATGGGCTATCGGTGGTCAGGACGATACAATCCGGGTCCGAGTCCCACAGCGTTCCGTTTTGCCAGCAACGACTCAGATTTTGACGCGCCAGTGATTTAAACGACCACCATGCACGGCGAATATCACCACTGGTGCGCATTGCAGTCACTAGTCCAAAGGAAGGCCATATCGGCGCATTACAGCCCAGCACGACCGTCTCGTCATCACAACCGCGCAGCACGGCTGCCATGCCCTGCCGATACGCTTCGATACGCGAGGCATTCGGCTGATAATGGCGACCGCCTTGGAGCGCGCCCCAATAGTTGGCATCCAGTTTAAAATAGTTCACCCCCCACTCTTCGCGCATCGTGCGAAAGATGTTTTCAAAATGCTGCTGCACTTCCGGGTGCGTGCCGTCCAAGGCATACCACGGGCCATAGCGCCAACCGCCAAACGAGACCGTGCTGGAATCGAGCGGCTCGCCGTGGGCATTCTTCACAAACCAATCCGGATGCTCGCGCAACACACGCGAATCCTTCTGCGCGATAAAGGGCGCCACCCAAATCGCAGGCTCAAACCCTTTTGCGCGAATATCGGCAATGGTCTGCTTGACGTCGCCATACTCTGGATTCGGGTCAAACCAATCGCCGAAAAAGGGCTGATACCCATCATCCAACTGAATGAATTTCAACTCGGGCACCTGCTCCTTAAAAATATCCAAATTGTCGCGGATAATTTCATCCGTCACATCCATACGGTAGCAATACCAAGAGCACCACCCCGTCGCCACCGGACTCACCTTACGTGGCGGATGATTGCGATTGATCCGCTGGGCCAGTTCATTAAACAAGTCGCCCTGGCGCTCACCGCTCAGCACAACAAACTCTTCGAGCGACCAACGCTCCCCCGGCTGCAACACCAGTCCTTCGGTATCCATCGAGATCAACAGTTGCTGCGCATCAAAACTGATTCGACCGATAAAACGCTCGCACGCCGCGAAGCCTAGCAAAAGATTATCTGTATCCGTAAGATTGAGGTTCAACACGCCATAGGCAGTCGGCAGCCCCCTAAAGTCAGGAATCTTGTAGTGCTTTACGTCAGAGTTATTACCGATGTCTTCGCGCTGCCCCAAAGTGCCGCCATTTTGATACAGCATCTGAAACCCCTCACCGTAGATCGGCGTGTCCGGCGAAAACCCGTGCTCAGCCACTTCAAACAAAACGACACTTTTCAGTCGTAAGGGAGTGTCCCCCATATTCGTCACCGAGGCGCGGCAACGTGTGCCGTCCCAAACGCGCTCGACCTGAATTTGATCGGGTGCAATGACCTGCCCTTGAACATCTTCAACCACCCAGTTCGACGCCTGTAGCACGGCAAGGAATCGCTGCCCCTGTTCGGAAGTGACCTTTGATTCCGGTTCCGGACCTAGTTTCGCACAGCCTGACACACAAAACAATACAGCGGCACTAAGTAGCGCAGACCCTAGACTATTTTTTTTGTTAACCTTCATTATATTTTTAATTTAGTCACCCATTCTGGAGGGCAATGCTCCGTCATTGCCGCCGAACCGAGGCCAAAACCAACGCACGGCAATGACGGAGCATTGCCCTCCAAAAAATAAGCCCCGCCCCGCTCATTCACACATCGGGTTCACCAATGTGCCATGCTGTTGCTTTGCGACATGGCCCTCCACTGGGATCAATGCCATATCAGCACCCGGCTCCAGCGTGAGCTTGAGCACCCGGTGCAAGCTGCGCTCTGTGGGTTTAAACGTGCGTCGTAGTGATCGCATCTTTGACTCGTGCAATCGAATGGTCAGTGCATCTGCATTCTGGGTAAAACTCACGGACTCACCGCCGAGCGCCTCACAGTGCAACACTTTCCGTGGTAGCGTGGGAAGCGAGAGCTGGCCATCGGCCCATTCAAACACGTGTAGGTAAATAACATTTCCCTTGTGGCATGCGCCCCCCCACTGCCCACTCACATAGGGCCCTGCGCGTGTGCCATAAATACTCTCACCATAGGTCTGCATCCATGGCTTCAACGCTTTCAAGTTAGCAAGCTCCTCCGAGCGCAGTTCGCCGCTGGGCATCGGGCCCACATTCAGCAGCATGTTCCCACCCCCCGTCACGCACGCTGCCAACATCTGCGCACACTTCTCAAAACTCGCAGTCACAGCCTCCGGGCGATACGACCAGCCACCGTGCCCATCCGGGCCCTTCGACATCGGCATGCAAGTCTCCCATGGGTAATCCACTCGAAAGTTCCCGATCTTACCTTCGGGCGTTTCGTAGTCGCCCTTGGTCAATGCGAACAGCTCTGGGGTCGGCGTGCCCGCCTTGTGCCGAAACACAAACTTGGCGGCACGATTATTTACCAAAATCTGTGGCTGCAGCTCATAGATCATTCCAAACAACTCTTCGAAACGATAGTCCGACCACTTGCCGGCAACATGGTCAAACCAGAGCACGTCGACTTGACCATAATTCGTCAGCAACTCGCGAATCTGACCGTGGTAGTAGTCGTTGTATTGACTGTTATCGCCCACCAGATAATCTGGATGCGACCAGTCACGCGTGGAGTAATACCAACCGAGCTTGAGCCCGTGCTTGTGCACCGCATCGGCCAGTTCTTTACAGATATCGCGACCGTAAGGCGCGTTCATACTATTATAATCCGAGAGCTCTGTCGCCCAATTGGAAAATCCGTCATGATGCTTGGCCGTGAAGACGAGGTATTTCATGCCTGCCGCTTTGGCGGTGCGCACCAACTGATCGGCATCGAAATCGACCGGATTAAATTGCTTGTAGAGGGCGTCATACTCGGCATCCGGCATCAACTCGAGCTTGCCCTGATGATCAAAGGGATGCGACGCACGCGCCCAGCCGATTTCGACGCTGGCAACACTCGAAGGGCCCCAGTGAATGAAGAGCCCAAACTTATCATCCAACCACCAATCCATCTTCGCGGGGTGCGTCGCAACCTCAGAGAGTTCAGTCGCGTTTACCTGACTGCTCTTAGCCAAACAAGGACTCACTCCGAAGGAGATACACAAGGCGATCAGAGCAAAGAGCGTATGGCTAAATTTCATACGACACATCATAGCAAACTACAATGGAGCCACTACCCTCCATATGCAGGGTAGTGGCTGAAAGAATCTAGATTTGCTACGCAGAGAAAACTGCGAGCAGTGTCAGACTATTGAATTGTTAGCGCAAGCGACTGTGCGGTGCCCCACTGGCGACCAGTGAGGTTGACCTGCCAAATGTCGTCGCCGAGGTCTTTGACCGAGACGATCTCACAGTTTTCAGAGCCTGCAGCTTTGAGGGCCTGCTTGCTGTAGAACGTCAGACTGCCCTCTTGCGCGCCGCCATCGCTGAGGTCGATCTCCCCCCTCCACCGGACGCGCTCGGAGAGTGCTTGCGGGATTGGGAAGCTTACTTGCACCACTCGGAAGAACCGACGCTCATCACCTGCGCCTTGATGCACTATCAATTTGAAGCGATTCACCCCTTTTTAGATGGCAACGGTCGCATTGGCCGTTTGCTCACCTCACTCCTGCTTTGCGAAAAGGGATCGCTCACTGCCCCCAATGGACGAACATCCCAAACTTCGCATCGCGGAACCACTGCATGCGCTCGTCACGCTCAGCCTCGGTCTCGTGTATCTGCGGCACAGCGCTCAGATCCGCAATCGCATCCTGCGCGGCAACCTTGGAGTCAGACTCATTCGTCGACATGCAGCCAGTCACAAGGCCCATGTGAACAAAGACACCGACCATAAACAGATAGAACGTAAACTTCCGATTCATATGCATAAATTACCTTTGAATATTTTGAGATTAGCATCGGCGGACACTGCCGATGCTAATCCATTTTTAATTCGGCTATTCGCCCTTGTGAAAATCCGCTTCGATTTCCTCAAGGGAACGTCCGGCAGTCTCTGGCATCCACTTCCAGACCATGAAGATCTGCGGCACCAAAATTGCAGCAAAGAGGAAAAAGGTGACCGAAGGCCCTACTGCGTCGCGCAGGCTCGGAGTAAATTGACCGACAATCGTATCCGTTCCCCACATCGTCAGAATCACAATCGACATCGCATGTGAGCGAATGTTGGTCGGGAAAATTTCCGATGCGAAGATGAATTTGATCGGCCCAAGCGAGAAGGCAAAGAACGCGACAAAGGCACACATCAGCACGATCAACATCGCATTGGCCCCGCTATTAAAGCTCGCACCGATTCCGGCTAAGCAGGCAATGGCACCGATGGTGCCGAACTGTAGCAATTTACGACGACCAAGCTTATCGACAAAGGCCATCGCAATGGTCGTGAAAATCATATTACAAAAGCCGATCACGGCCATGCCACTCAAAGCACCATCGGCCTTGAGACCGGCGCTTTCCAACATCGAGGTGCCGTAGTAGAATACTACATTAATGCCGCTGAACTGCGCGAAAGCGGCCAACAGCATCGCAATGATCAAAGGCTTACGGTATTTCTTTTGCAGCACGTCTACGAAGCGCTTCTGAGTCGCACTCTCCTTGGCCACCGCATCTTGAATGCTCTCTAGCTCCTGATCGGCACCATTACGAAAGATACGATTGAGCACCTGTCCGGCTTTTTCAACACGCCCTTCCTTGACTAACCAGCGCGGGCTCTCTGGCAAGAAAGCCGCCATCACGAGGAAAAACAGACCGGGCACGAGCTCGGAAGCAAACATCGCGCGCCAGGTCTCGTCGGCCACAAACCACTTCATAAAACTCCCTTCCGCAGCGGTTTCGGCAACCGAGGCCGCCCACTGGTGCAGGAAGTAGTTGTTAAACAGTGCGACCATAATGCCCAGTGTGATCGCAAACTGGAACATCGTCACCAAACGACCGCGCAAGTGAGTCGGTGAAATCTCAGAAATATACAGCGGGCACACCATCGCGGAAATACCAACTCCGAGGCCGCCTAACCAACGGGCAAAGACAAGCAACTCGATATTGGTGGCCCATGCACTGCCGATCGCCGACAGTAACATCAACACCGCAGCCAGCAACAGATTGCGGCTACGACCAAACTTGTCGCTCAACCAACCCGACAGCCCGGAGCCAAACACCGCTCCCAATAGACCGGAGCTGACAAAGAATCCCTCCATCACGGGCGACAGAGCAAACTGCAACTTCACCGAGTTGATCGTGCCGGAAATGACAATCGCATCAAAGCCCCACAACAGTCCCCCCAGCGCCGAAGCCACGCAGATGAAGACCAGAAAGGGCAAGTGAGGTTTATGGATGTTTAACTGTTTGGATTCGTTTTTCAACATACTTCGTTTTGGTTTATGTTATTACGGATTGAATGAGACTGACTGTGAACTCAGCAAGCGCACCGGCCCCAGCAGGCCAGAGTCCATCAGCGGCGCATCTTTATCGTCGCGATAGAATGGATAGAGCGTCCAGGTCACCCGCTCCGCCTCCGGAAACTTCCAGCCCCCCAGTATCCAGTTTTTCCATACATTAGTCACGTCCACCACTACATCGTTCGCACCGGCTTTCGCGGCATCGGTGATGTCGATTCGGAACGGCGGCTTCCACAGCACACCAAGCGGTTGGTCGTTGACCATCACTTCAGCCAGATAGTTGACCTCGCCCAGAGACGACGCATAAAGCATCACTGCGAGTGTCAATATCGCGACTTGTATCATCGTATCTATTCCTGTTGTCGGTCGAGCTAGCATCCGGTCCTCAAAAATCCAACTAGTTGTTTTCGTTCAGTTGGTAATTATTTCCGGGCAACAACGCAAAGGAGACGGAACCACTTTTTTCATCCAAGATAACAGGCACCACGTCACCGGTTGTCGTATTTTTCACAACGGGCATGCCCTTCCAGCTGTTAAGCGTAATCACACTTTGTGAGCTGCCATCAGGATGAGTGAAGATAAACGGACTGCTCTCTTTGATGATCGGATATATCCGAGCTGTGAGAGGCGCGTCATCTGACTCGCGAGTAATCAGGACTCCTTTGCCGCCAACAAAACAGGGCGTCTTGTCCCGCGGCATCGCGAAATTCTTCAGTAACTTCGGTCCCTGATATTTTTTTCCAGTGTCGTAGTCGAACCAAGGTCCCTCTGGCAGATAGAGATCCATCTGACTGCTCTCATGATTTTTAACCAGAGGCGCACAGAGCAACGACTCGCCCGCCATCCACTGATAGTGCGTCGGCTCGGCAGCGTTTGCATCATTCGGATAAGCAATCCCCAGCGGCGTCAGCGTGTATGGATAGCCTGAGTGGTAGGATTTCATTGCAGCATCATACAGGTAAGGTCCGATTTGATAGTGAAAATCAAAAGGCCTTTTAAAAAGCCCCTGCTGCTTCTCGTTCCAACCATAGGGCACCTCTCCGACGGCAAGCCCCGCCGTGACTGCCATCAACCAAGCATGGCGGACGACCTTATTTGTATAGTTTTTCATCTGTCGAAACCCAACCGTATCCGAATAAACGTTTGGAGCTCCGCTGGCCGCATAGTGCCAATAATTGATCGGCGTCCGCTGACTCATGTCCTTCACATGGGTATCATTGATGCGCAGCAGCGTGCCTGACGAACTAAAGCTACCGCAGCGTGCCATCACCAGTGCACCCTCATCGGCAAGACGCGCAATAGGGTCATTGAAAATATCAAGCAGGTCAGATCCCACATCCATCATGGTATCTTCTTTAATGCCATCCACACCCCAGGAGCGATAGTGGTCGGTATACCAGTCAACTGCCTGAGGATTACGCCCATCGAGCAGATAGCATGGGACAATCGGAAAGTAGCGGGACGTCTTGACGACCAAATTCCCTGAGGGGTCTGTCACGAAGTAACTCTGATCCACGCCAACCGTTGAAAGGGGGTTACCGTTGAAGAATTTCCCTTTCAAATTGAAGTCCCGCTTCGCACTCTTGGGAATATGCGGTCCACCCGGCAGCACAAAGTTGGTGCGCAGCCCGATCATCCATTTGACATCCTGCGCATGCAGCTTGGCTTTGAAAGCATTCGGCTCAGAAAACTTCTTACCATATTTTCCAAAACTAGTGGTCGTGCCACCCTCTTCCCAGAAGCCGGATCCCGTGACCGCCCAGCGGATGGGATAGCCCTTTTTTTGAAAATCAGAAATGGACTTCAGCACCGTCTCGTCGCGCGTCTGATAACCGAGCGCGGCCCATGATTCCCAGCCCAGTTCGAAAAGCCTCGACTTAGGTTTAACCCACGGGAAACCGTTCTCGACTAATAGTTTTTTATAATTCCCGTAAATCGTAGGCATGTCGCCGCTCATATAGTGAAAGGTGACAGGTTCGTCTGCCGTTACCGTCATGGTGTATGCTTCCGGCCCCAAAAGCACCGAGGATTGCTTGCCCCCGAACACCACCCCGGCCAGCCCGTTATGAGGGAAAATGACAAAGGAACTTTGCCAGCGCTTCGAGCTACCATTATTGACTAGCGAATAACGGACATTTTTATCCGTCACCAAATTCAGCTGACCGCTCCAGCCGCCGGCGTCGCCAAGGCCATAGGCCACTGGCAAGCCCCCCAGACTCAAGTCAATCTTGCACGCGCCCTCTTTCTCCGGCGCTACCGTAATGGAAACCAGTCCCTCAGAAGTTGCCACGCTCACATTCGCCTTCAAGTCCTGCGCCGTCATCACCGTAAAATGCCCCGGTCGATCGGAGTGCGCCTCAGTGGCAGTCACTGCTTGGCCGTCGAGACGCAAGCCGGCCTGCGCGTGAGCGGGAGCCAGAATCGTGCCGGACGTGTCTGTGAATTTAAAACGAAAGCCCGTAGGCTCCACCGTTATTCGCTGCGCTCCGAACTTCAGCTCCGTCGAACCACTTTCCACCGCGGCACTCTCTGCTGCGAAACAGCTCACCACGATGGCTGCGAGTGCACTCCAATATTTTATTTTCACCATCACTTCGTCTCGATCGTTTATTAGTAGATCCGGATACCGAACAGAGCGGCAGGCACTTGAGCCGATGGATGTGTCAGTTCCAGTGACAAGCCCCGGGTGCAAACAGGTTCGGCAAAACGAATGCGGTTGACGGTCTGATGATTGCCGGAACAGCGATGCAACTCTTTACCGTCCGCATCGCGGAGCACGTAGTCGCGCACACAGAACGGCATCACATCCTCAGGGTGCCCCCACTGCGCGGTTTCCATGGCATGGTCGAAGTCGGTATCAAAGTGCAGCACGATCTCACGGATCGTTTGCTCAGCATCCCAGGCAATATCGAGGCGTGGGCTCGGATCCGCCGCTGCAACCACCCAGGCATTCGTGGATACCGTAGGACGGAACGTCCCACTCGCGAGCTGTTCTAGTTCAAATGCCTCAAGTGGTTCCGACAACTTGAAGGCCAGATTGTGCCCTTCGGGCCGACGGTCTGGCACCCAAAATTCGAAGCGGTCAATCCCAATGCCTGCTGGTGGAACTTGCTCACCCGTGTTCGATACCGCGTGGTTGAATTTCTTACGCACGGTCATCAGGCCAGTCACGCGCTGTTCAGAACAAGCGACTTCGGTAGCCGCATCGCCGTAGAGGCAGAGGAAGCCATAGCGGTTTTGATCCACTCCGTTAGTGACGGGAAATTCAATGGTCTGCTCACCCGCAGCGAGTGTAAAGGTCTGCTCACAGAGCGTCGCTTCCGGCGTGAAGTTTTCAGCCTTGTCGCTGACCCGCAGCGCTACGCGTAGCTCACCTGCCGCTTTCGCGCGAATTCGCAGTGTCACGGTCGGACGATCTTCAGGCGTCAACGGCAACAGCTGCGCCACCGGATATTCCAGATCCAGCCAAGGACCATCCGCGGAAAGTTCGGTCAACTGTAAGGTGGAAGAAGGCGAAAGTGTCGCCGATTGGGCTAGATCGCAGTCATCGCTCAGTGGGATGCCCGGAATGGCCTGCCCCACTCGATTGAGCGCGCGCTGAAGCGCTGCCATGCGTGTCGGCTCAGTCAGATCACGTGGGGCCAGTCCGTCGCGCAGGCAATGCGACGCCGCCATACCAACCGCAGTAGCGCCGTGTGCGCAGGTCAACATCACACGAGTCGAACCAAAGGCGACGTGCGAAGCACTGATGATACGCCCCGCCAGGAACAGGTTGCTGATATTTCGACTGTAGTAACAGCGATACGGAATCCCGAACACGCCTTTACTGTGCCACTGGTTGCAGGGAGACTTTTCGCTGTAAACCGCATCCGACGGATGCAGGTCGAGTGACCAACCACCGACCGCCACAGCATCTTCGTGTATCCGTTGTTCAACTACATCCTGCTGAATAATCATCGTATCACCCTCAAAGCGGCGACTCTCACGTTTGCCGGGGATGGTGCCGACCCATTCGAGCGTCATATTTTCGGCATCAGGGAACTTTCCAGAATTCTTGATGTGATCCCACACACCATACACCACCTTCCAGAGCTCCCACTTGATCTCTTCAGTGTCGTGCACCGTGTCGCGTCGACCACCGTATTCGATCCACCACAACTTACAGCCGTGCTCCTTCACATCGAAATCTCGATAGCGCGGCACCTCGGTAATATCTTTCAGCGCATACTCCGGAGCGACGTATTTGACCGGCTTGCCAACATCCTTACTGTAAAAATAAATCGTATGCCCAAGCAATTCCCCGTAACTCTCATCCGGTGCGAAGTGTTCGCCAAACTCATCCGAGCTCTCGGCCCCCATACGAAATGCCGCGCCCGCTTGAAAGCCAACGATGCCATCACCGGAGGCATCACAGAAATTTGGTGCGCTCACTACATAGCGAGTCGAATTTTGACTACAGAACGCGGTGACACTTGAAATGGTGTCGGGAGCCGACTTCTCCACTTCGTAGACTGCGGTGTTCAGCAGCAGCCGAATATTCGGCTCGCGCATGACAAACTCGAGCAGGATCGTGTCGAAGATCAACGGATTTCCCTCTTTGTTGCGGTAGGTATTTTCGACCAGAATTTCGTCGACGAGTCCGCCTTCGCGGGACCAGCGGTTGTTGTTGCCCATGTGCGAAGTCGCACCCAGCCCCCATAACCTTACCTCACTGGATGCATTCCCACCCAGCACCGGGCGATCCTGAATCAAGGCGACTTGAAGTCCCTGGCGCGCAGCAGTTACAGCCGCACAGACGCCAGCCAAACCGCCGCCAACCACGGCAAAATCGACCGGGATCGCTTCACATTTCAGGCCACGTAGGCCTTCTGTAGGTGTCTCAATAATCATATAATACTATTCATTGTTTCCAGGCGCTTACACAGCACGCCGGACTTTGTGATAAATAATCGCCGCGAGCAGAAATAGGATGCCGCCAAAAGCAGCTAGAATTCCGTGCGAGGTTTCGTTGACCAGGATGAGCGAACACATCATCGCGCCACAAACGGCCAGACAGACCGCGACGACTTTGGCCGCCATCGGATTGGATTGCACCGCATGCGCCGCCTCGGCTTCGTCTTCTTTACGTGCCAAGGCAGCAATGGTCTTCCAACCAGCGTCTTCACCCCGGCTGGTAAATTCAAGAATGGCGAGCACCGCCACCGGAAAGATGACTCCCACAAAGGTCTTCAGGAAATTCGCATGGGCGATCACCCAGGCATTGATGCTGCCCAGCGAATCGATCCCGCTCAGGAATCCCTCGGCTCCAAAGCCAAAGCGAATCACCACACCTAATCCAAAGCCACTCAGCCCCGTGATCCAGACGGCCCGCCCACCAATCTTACGGCTAAAGATGCCCCAGAGCGAGGGCGCCAGCAGCGGCACCACCATTAATTCGGTAATACTGATTATGAGATCCTTCACCTGACCGAGTTTCTCAATTTGAAGCGCAATCCCGATCAGCAGTATTCCCAGTAGCACGGTAAATATACGTCCTGCGCGGAGCAGCGATTTAGCAGTGCTCGCTTTAGCCAATGGCTTATAAATATCATGCGTTAGCACGCCGGAAAATACGTTCAACTGCGAACTGACCATACTGGCGGTCGCCGAGAACATCGCCGCGAGCATCAATCCGACCATGCCGATCGGCAGCACCGACTGACAGGCAAGAATATATGCCTGTTCGGCATCTGCGCCGGGATTGGATACACGATAAATCATCGGCGGCAACAGCCATAGCAGCGGACTACACAGATAGAGCGCTGCAAAAAGAAACGTGCTCTTGCGCGCATCTTTCTTCGTGGGCACACACAGGAAGCGCTGCACAAAGGCCCACTCCGCTCCGATCATGAAGAAATGAATCGCCGCCCATCCGGCCAAGAAGAACACCGAATACTTTTCCTCTTTGACTAAATCGAAGAAACCTTCGGGCGCGGCCTCAATGAAGCCTCCTAGCCCGCCTACCTGATGGAGTGCCAGAGGCACGACAAACAAGACCGCTAAGTTAAGAATGATAAACTGCAGCACATCCGTCATCAGCACCGCCCATAGCCCACCAATCATCGTGTAAAGTACTACCACCGATCCAAAGATCAGGATCGCCCAGCGCAGTGAGAGATTACCCGTTTCCGGATCACGCAGCATGTTACCTTCATCCAGCGGCATCAACGCCACCAGTATCTTGGCCAGTGCATACAGCGCCGCAGCAGTGCCGACCACCCGTAGCACCATCATCGACCACGTATAGAAATGCAGCGCACCCTTACCAAATCGTAAGCGGACATATTCCGCCGGTGTTTCGATGCCCATGCCTTTCCAGCGACCTGCGACAAACACGCCGACCAACAGCGCCGCCACGCCATACATCAGGTTGATCATCACCGCCACCATGCCGACGTCAAACGCGATGCTGCCCCACACCACGAAGGTATTGGCGGAGAACATGGTCATAAATGCACTCAAGCCACTCGCCCACCATGGCGAAGTGCCCCCAGCACTAAACATGTCGGATGAGTTCTTAACCAACCGCCCCAGGATCACACCGAGCAATACGGTGCCAACAAGATACGCAATTAAAACTGTCCAATCTGCAATAGCCATGCCGTTATTTCACTTTAAAGTTAGGTGTGGTCTGTGCCGCATCAAACTGTAAATAGCTCAAGCTGATGCACCAAGAGGCGCCGTAGTTCGACCAGCCTTCCAGGTGGCGGAACTTTTTCCCTGGTTGAAAAGGATACATCTCGCTGCCGGGTAGTGTCGCGAGATTACCACGAACGGTTTCCAAGCGCGCACAGGTGTCCAACTTATACAGCTTTGGCCAGCCACGCTCAATTTCGGGAAACCCTTGTTTGGGATGCGGAGTCGACGCATGCAGCATCGGGTTACGACCGAACAAATGGTCCACCGAAGCGAAGGCGATACGTTCAAGTTCTTGTTTCAGTGCGGGATCCTCGACCACCCACGAAGCAGAGAGAGCGATGGCCGGCAAACTCAGCGAGTTTCCTACTTCATTCATGCCCGGAATCGTCCACATTTCGTCACTGTATTTACGGAAGTCCCATAGATTGTGCGACCGGCTCACAGCAACGCGTGCCCACTCGGTAATCTTTGCCTGCAAGCCCTCCGGAGCCTGTTGAGGATATTTCTGCAAGAGCCAGACCAAATTCGGAATCGTCCGGTGCTCGGACAGGCGATGGCCCTTCGTCGTGCGCGGATCATTCCAATCCAGATGCTTGATAATCCAGTCTGCCTGTTTGACGGCCGCATTCAAATACATGTCGGCATCCGCCAGCCCTTCTCGCTTTGCCACTTCATGCATCAATAGATTCGGAACAATCGAATGGCCGGGCGCATGGCGGCCTTTGAATGGGTGCATGTGCCCTGGATTGTGAATATTTTGATCAAACGATTCAGTCGTCATATAGGTTTCAGGATTCCACCAAGGACTAATATCGAGCGCACTCGCTCCCCTCTTGTTGGCCGACCCTCCTTGTGTATAGTGCCCTCTTGGACCCCCCTCAGGCTTCCAGAACTTGAGGCAAAATTCCAGACAACGATCATAGAAGGACTGCGGCAGCCATTGCTTCAACTCCGGCCAAGCCCATAGCACATAGGCGATTTGCTCGACTGTCTGTGGCTCAATCAGACTGTTATCGTCATCGAAACTTGCGCTGGGATCACGACCATTGGGCTTCATCAAAATATAGCCCGCCCCCCAGTGGAGAATCTTCACCACGTCCGGCGCGTTCGCCTTGGGTGGCTCCAACTGATAATAGCCGCGCGCCGCATCCATCACCCCCGGGCCCGCACCATCTCTGATGTAAACAAAGTCGGGCGCAGTCACACGCGCCTTCTCTGCCTGCCAATCGATCTGACGTGGCATCGAGTTAATAAATTCTGGATCGGAGAGGTAAAAGAGCACGAGTGAGGGAACGATCGCATCGTAATAGGTGCCATCACGAAAGCCACAGCCCCCATACGCGCTTGGGTGCGTGCCAACCACCGAGCGCACATCATTCAAGAAATCCGTGGCTGCCTGCCAATACTGTTCTTGATCGAGGTTCGCTCGAATTAAAAACGGATCACTGGTGTTCGACGTAAGTTCGCCGCCACTGAGCTCTATCACATAGCGCGCAGCCGAATCAACCGGCTGAAACGAGCTGAAATCACCGATCCCACCTTCAATGAAACCCATATATACAATCTCCGAATCACCCTGTTCGCGTAGTTTGAATTCGGTTCCATCCGCAGACAACGGAGCCGTAAAACGCTTCGGACGACCGGTAAAGTAACCAATCTGATTCACACCAATCTGGTGTTGGCTGAAGCGGATACCGTAATCCTCTGTCTGAACAGCAGCCTCGCCGACATCTTGCAGCCCCAGCGCTTCCTTGTTATTGTAGACCGCAATCTCGCGGATACGTGCCGCGCCAGCTCGCAACAATTCCAGCCGAACTTTCGTCACATTAACTTGCTCAATGTAGATGCGTTTCGAGCTCTTCGTATTCTTACGAATATTCCAATCGTCATGGCGCTTCCAAGTGCCATTTACTTCGACCGAGACATCGAAATCTCTCAGACTACTGCCAGCCTCAGTCTTCCAGCCAGAGAACACATCGATCATCCCAACCTTGGTCGGCTGTGTAAAGGCCAGTTCCACCCAAGGCTTGGAATCACCCTTGGCAGCCAGCCAGCGAGACGCATCACTGACGATGCCATCGTTCACCTTGTCCGCAGTATAGCTGCCTCGGTGGCTACTCACAGAGACCACAGCGGATTCTGCCAAATTAACATCTGCCGCCTGTGCCACCGGCACAAATAGTGGATAAAACAGCGATAGGGCTAAAAGTGTTTTTGGGTTCAACATTCTCATGTGATCAATTCTGTAAGAGTTATTATATTAAAAAGACGGATACCCCAAGCAATTGATGCATTCGACGCATAAAGCTCATCTGCCTCTACGGTAAATCAGTAGGGATACCCTAAAATAGCAAATGACACCCCGCATCGATATACGTATATGCGTAAACTTTTAATGGATTCACGTCCTCCGCTTGACCCGCACACAAAAAGAGGCGTTATTACTACCATTCCATCCCCTCCCCCTCCTCTATTCCTTCCTTCCCCATGAGCGCCGAAACACCCCGCATTGCGATTCTAGTCGACTCCTCCACCAGTTGGGGGCGTCGAACGATTCGTGGCATTCTGGACTATACACTCCAGCACGGGCCGTGGGACATCTGGATCGACCCGAAGGGGCAGAACGAGAAATTCACCCTCCCCGAGGGCGAACAATTCGACGGAGTGATCGCCCGTGTATCCAATAAGCGACTACTAGGTGAACTCAAATCCAGAAAAATACCGGTCGTCAATGTGTCAGGCATCCAATTCGAAAAGAGCCGATTTCCACGAGTGTGCATCGACCAGGAAAAGAACGCGGCGCTTGCACTCGAACATTTCAAAAGCCGCTCGCTAAGGCATTTCGCCTATGTAGGACCGCGCCACCTCGACTACGTCAAGCAACACGAACGCGCCTTCGAGCGTGCCGTTTCCAATAGCGGCATGACATGTCACGTCTATGAAAACAAAACAACTGCAGGAGACGACTGCTTCTGGCATCCATCTCAACAAAGACTGATCACCTGGCTGAAAAGTCTCCCCAATCCAATCGGCATCTACACTTGGGGCGTTGAAGTGGGGCGTGACCTCATCCTGGCTTGCCGCAAAGCAGGACTTCAAGTGCCTCACGACGTAGCGATACTCGGCGGTGATTACGACGAACTGCTCAGCGACGCATGCCACCCGGCACTCTCAGGGATCCTCACCCCCGCACAGCAAGTAGGTTATCAAGCGGCCAGCATCCTGCACCAGCAGATTCAAGGCGATACAGTCTCTCGTGCCCCCATCCTTCTCCCCCCTAAAACAGTTGTCGAGCGCCTATCCACTGAAGTGATGGCCGTCGATGACCCACAGGTGCAACAAGCCATTCAGTATCTACAAGCACACGCCTGCGAAAATATCACAGTGGACGACATACTGCGGCAAGTGCCCATGGCTCGCCGCGCCCTGGAACGCAAATTCAAGACGCACCTAGGACGTTCACCGGCAAAGGAGATCTGCCGCATCCGTATTCAGCGAGCACGCAAACTACTCGCCGAAACCAACCTCACGATGCAAGACATCGCAGAAGCCTGTGGCTACACCTCCTATACCTACCTTGGCAACGTGTTTAAAAAGGAGACTGGTATCTCACCGGGGCGCTATCGTAAAGAAGCCATGGGCTACAAAATTGAAAAACCGTTGTAGTGAAAGGTGGTGCTTTGGTTCAACCTTAGTTTACAACGCGCCCTTGCCCAACACCATCACGATGCAAACGCGCCCTCTTCGAGAGGCACGTCCTACACCATCATTCCGCACCGAACATTATTCGCGTTGTAGGACGCGGTTCTTTGCGAAGCAAAGGCCGTGTTGGCGCTCCCATATACACGGTTAATTAAAACCTTCCAAACATCATTCGTCGCTCTAGAATATACGAATGGAACACCAATATCCCAACCGGCCTCCTCGGCTTTCAAATGTGTTCAAAAAATTTGATCCACCGCTCTACTTTATCACATGTTGCACTTTCGACCGAAAGCCACTGCTCGATAGCGACCGATTTCATGAACATTTCGTAGCGCTTATGACACGAAAGTGCCACGATGGGATTGTATGCGGGGAATACGTAATCATGCCAGACCACATTCACTTCTTTCTACGGATCGACCCAAACCGTTATATTCTGGGAAAAACAATCGGTTTCTTAAAACAGTCGCTGTCAAAACCACTCAGAGACAAAGGAATCGCTCAACCACATTGGCAACCAGGCTTCTTCGACCACATATTACGGAGCGCCAACAGTTATTCTGAAAAATGGGATTACGTAAGAAACAACCCACTGCGAGCAGGCCTAGTTCAAAATGTAAACGACTGGAAATACCAGGGAACCATCCATACGATTTGTTATTAGTCAAAACGCGCCCTCTTCGAGAGGCACATCCTACACCATCATTCCGCACCGAACATCATTCGCGTTGTAGGACGCGGTTCTTTGCGAAGCAAAGGCCGTGTAGGACATACACCACCGAGCACGACGCTAACGACGGACAGGCCGTCCCGACGAAAATGCCTAAGCAGCTCTGCTTGACTCTTACCCGCCTAACTCCAGGCATAAAAAAAAGACGTCCGGATTGCTCCGGACGTCTTCACCCTAATATAAATCTGTTATTCAACAGGTACCCCTAAAAATAAGCTTCAACTTATGCCCGACGGCGACGAAGCATCACGCTACAGAGAGCCAATAGACCGCCCATAAGAGCGTAGGTGCCGGGTTCTGGAACAAATGCGACAACCTCACCGTTCAAGGTTACGTTGTCAATGCGGTGGATGTAGTTTGTGTCCCCCGTATTATCAGCAATGTAGAGCCTAAACTCGGTAGAGCTTGTGAGGTCTTGGAATTGCGCACCGGCAAGCGAAATAGTCGCTGTGCCATTTGGGTAGGTTGCTGTACTTGTATTTGCACCGATATCAATCGTATCAAAACCGAGGAGAGCGGAAGAAGTAAATCCGTCAATGGATGATAACACATATGTTCTAAATTGTTTACCCTCAAAGCTGCCATTTCTGGTATACCCAAGGTCAAATGTGATAGAGGTAAGGTCCATCTCAAATCCAGAATTGGCACCAACGGAGAATGAAAAGTAATCATTCGCCCCGATCGCAGTGGTTGAACTGATCTGGTTCGAGAAATCTGTTTCGCTCGCTCGAGCAAACAAGGACGCAGAACTGCTAGAACGCCCAGAACCGGCAATGCCTGCACCCACAGTGAAAGCACTCGCCGTCAGGTTTGCATCTTTAGTTGTAGCACTCAGATTCGAGGCAAAAGTATACTGCGCAATCGTGGCTGCTGACAAACTTGCGGACGTCATCAGGCCGACAGCGGCGGTAGCGAAAACTCCAGTTCGCAATATTTTAATTATATTCATCATAGGTACGGTTAATTGAGTTTAAAATAAGGTAAGAATGAGGATATTAACAGGATTTAAGCAGCTAAGATACATGAGATTGCGCATTAAAATTACGAGAATGCGCCATTAAAAAAAGTTATATTAGTCGACGCAGAACTAGTAATATTGCCTGCGACAAAAAATCCATCAATATATCCGAGCAAATACGTCTTGAACAGTAAATGAAAAGTAATTGTTAGAAGTAATGACATTGCCTATATTCATCGTGCTAGCAGTATTTGTTTCACTCGCTCTCGCGAGCAAGGATGCAGAGAACTTGCACTATACTCAGAAGCACCCAGGCCTGCACTCACAGTAAAGGCATTAGTGTCGTTCACAGCCTCACTTGTGCGTCCAGATTGGATGCGAAGGTATACTGCTCGATCGCTTCCACGGGCAAGTTAGCAGACGTTCGAAAAGTCTGACGCGCCTTTTCAAAATGTGAAATAACTGCTCAGAAGACTACTCTGCTTGCAGAGACAGGCGAACAAAGAGCTTGCGCTCTAATGCCACGCTGTCTGGCAGACTCACCACGACTCGGTCGATGCCGCTGCCGTAGAAGTTTTCGGAAACTGTGACTGTCACGCCATTGGTGTCGTGTACCACGGGGTTCCAGTTGGACAAGTCTGAACTATACTCAGCGATGATGGTTGTTTTTGAATCGCTGTGAGACGTTTGTTTGCGACGGTATTGAAACTCAAATCTGTTGTCGGTACGCGTGTAAGCCGGCTTGACTAATTGATCATCAGAACCATCCGCAGGATCACCGCCGAGGATATATTCAAGACCAGTCGCCAGGCCACCACCATCAAAGTCCAGAGCCTCAGTACGATCCGCCAGCCCCGGGAATCCGTCCGACCAACTCGTATAGGCAGGCGACAACTCGTAAATGCCGGTCAGTTTCAAATTACTGATTGTTACTGCGGGATTTGTGCCACTGGTATTTCGAGTAAACCCAAGCAAGAGGTAATCATAATCTCCAATGCGATCGGGAGCGGTGGTGAAACTGGACAGGTCAAACGTTGCGCTATAGCTCTGCGCACCCGTTGCTCCCGTTAGGATGGCAGCTGCGTCCGATGCAACTCCAGGCGTGCCGCTGAAAGCCCCGTCGGCCCCGCCAAGATTGTAAGCTGTCAATGCCCCATTCGATGATTCCCAAGCGTTGCCATTCGTAGCGAAGAGGTTCATTGTCAAAGTCGAGGAGCTGGAGTTCACATCTACATAGCCCCAGAGATGGGCATAAAGGGTCTCGGAGGCGCTCGCGGTTGTATAATCGAAACTCAGCTGAATCTGATTGTAATTAGTGTCGGCAAAGGCGTCCAGATTGATGATGATCCCCAATGCGCCTTCGGAGACAGCATTGTTCTCTAGACTGGCATTGGACAACACACCATCTGCGGCAGACCACGCGCTGCTTTCCGATTTCACAAAACCTACAGAGTCGCGAGTCATATAGTTGGCGGCTATATTATCCAGATCCACCGTCCCAATGAGGTTATCGGAAGCCGCATACACCTGTATCTTCAGCTGCGCGGTAGCACTACCCCCTAAGGAGGTGGCCTGTATCGTGAAGCGGTTTTCGGCGGTATCGCTCGCCGCTTCAGGTGTTCCGGAAAGCGTTCCATCCGCTGCCACAGTCAGCCATGCCGGACCTGAAAGTTTAGAGTATGTGATGGCATCGGAATCAGGATCTGTGGCGAAGCCTGAAAGCGAACCAGAGAAAGCTTCCCCCTGCGTCACGGCGGTTGCAGAGATGACATCACTACTAAATACCACGGGCTGATTGGCGCTTGCCGCGACCTCGCTACTGAAGGCCGATTCTGCAAAATTTTCATCTCTGGAACTTACCACATAATAGTGAGTGGAAGCATGCATGTCTGTATCAATATAATCACTACCAGTCACGGTAGCAATCGCCTGATATCCGCTGCCCGTCGCAGTGCTGCGGTAGACCGTGTAGCCAGTCAGGCCGGGCTCGGTGTTATCGGCCCAATCCAGGGAGACCTGTGTGATGCCTGACTGCGCACTGAGGCCCGCCGGAGCGGCCGGCCCTGCAGGCACCGACGTATCCGACGACACCACACGTATGCGCCAGCCTTCGTTCAGGTCCAGTGATGGCCGCGGAATGTTGAATGCATAATTCACAGTTCCATCGCCATTCTGCACACCCTGATAATAGTTGTTGGCCGCAATGTTGACTGACTCAAGATCCGTCCAGACACCGTCTGCCCAACGCTGCGCAGTCAGTTTCAACCCGACTTCAGCACCCTTGATCAGGATGGGCACATGCCCGATTCCGCCACCGTTGAAGGTAAAATCGGCAAGAACCCCGTTGCTCGGCTCCGGCTGGATTTCTAGCGGATAATTGTTAAGGCGTAGCCCTTGATGCATGACTATATCCAGTTGCACATTGTGTACAAACTCATCGCGTACGGGTTCCCATGCGCTTTCGCCGCTTTCTCCATAGGCCGTCAGACGGTTAATCAGTTCCGAATCACTCCCCCAGTAATCATCGACATGCTGCGGCGGCAAAATAAATTCGACTTCGCCCTTCACGATGTCTCCGGCATTATAGGATTCGTTTACAGAAGATCCGCTGAGGTCAAAGAGCATCGTGGAATCAATACCGTAGCGGTGCAGGTAGAGCGGAAGAGAACTGCCGTTCAGCGTCGAGGAAAGCGGTATCATACCGCGCAAGGCTTTGGTGGAATATCCCTGCCCAGAGTAGTAGTCATCTATACTTAACCATTTATCATCAAAGGCAATAGGTGCCCCCCGATAAGTATCCCCGCCTCTGGTGATCATGCTCGACAAAAGCACACCGTCCGCATCGCCGACCGTATAGTTGTTGTAGAAAGCGGATTTATAGTCGTCGGCGGCCATCTGGTAAAAAACCAGACGATTCGGGGAATCCACATCCTGCAAAAAGGTATATTCATACTCATGAAAACGGCGATGATAGTCGAGCGTCGCCCCCGCACGGCTCCTGTATGTAAACCGGATCTTGTCGTCGTCGGTAACTCCGGTATAAAGTACCTCGGTCATATTGGGTCCAGTCCAGTGATAGCAGGTCTTGAGGCGTTTCTCCCGACGGCGGGTATTAGCACTGTCGTAATAAACCAGGAAATCGCCGCCGCCTACATTTTCAGTCCAACCGTAATCGGGATTTGTTTTATACGAGGTTGTAAATGCAGGCCGTACGTCACATATAAATGCTTCGCCTGTATTTTTATCGGGGTTGTATGTCATCGACTCCCCCCAGCAGCCAATTGCACTTTCATCCCATTTCCAACTGCGATTGGAGTAACCGATCAAGCTAAGCTGGGAATGCGAAATAGCCCCTGCTCCGCCCCAGAACCCGTAGACCACACGTAGCTTGACCCAGCGATGTTCACCCGCCGCCAGAGGCAGCATAACCGAGCCGCGCAACCAAGTTCCATCATGAACGGTGCGGTTGCTATTTTGCAGATGCCAGTTTTTAGAGAGCTGAACCGGAACGCCAAGCGGTTGTCCGTCGGCCGCATCGCACAGCAACATAATGGTTCCGGTAATAGCACGCGGGGTTGGTTGTTCAAATATCAGTGGAATATTCTTTGCGCTGGCGGAGGGGTTGCTCACTTCGATCACATATTCATCCACCCGGTCAGTTGCCGCCGGAAAGGCAACACTTTCAGCCGGCACACTAATATGAATCGCATGTTCATCCTCATCGAATGTGACAGCTAGCGTAGAACCGTCTTGATAGTTCGTGGCACTTAAAACATAATCGGCAGGGTTGATAGCTCCCAGTTTTGCATTTTCCTGAGGCTTTAAAGTCAAGCGCGCCTGATTGCTCGCACTGTCAGCGACATGTCCATTCACCTGAAGCACGGTGCGCGTAATGGGATTGGTCGTCTCCGAAGAAAAATCCAGCATGAAGGTCACCCGGTCGGGCCACGCGGTGACTTCTAAACGGCAGTCTTTATCAACCTCCAGAGTATTTCCATCGGAATCCTTGAAAACCAGTCCGGTGTGATCAATCCGTTGCACGTATTGCCCGCTTTCGATTAGCCGGACGTATTCCTTTTGCGCATCCTTCACCACTGCATTCGTACAGGTATATTCGATACCGTCCTGATACACGCGCAGCACAAAATCAGTCGCAGGAGTAAAAACGGTCACATCATCAGTCAGCGCTGAAACATAGTCTGTACCGCTCAGCGCATCATATCCCGTCAACTGCATATCATCACAATCGAGCTGTAGGCTGTAATACCCGGTCTGAAAAACCAGCTCTGGCTCATTGGAAATTGCAGGAATTCCGTTTTGATAATACATGTAGGTGTAATTCAGCGGTTCCTGCACCAGTGGACCCGCTGGCGCCTGGGATCGATTCAACGCAATAATCAGATTATCCACGCGTACACTGTCCGGCCCTCGATCACGGTTTAACCGGATCGTATTCAAACCGGCATTGAGCGATACACTGGCCAGGCTCGACACAGTCCATACTCCGCCTGTCCCGGCCAGGTTGTAGTTACTGTCCACCACGCTACCATTTACCGTAAGCGTCATGGTGTTTGCACTATCCGTCCAATGACTCAAGGAGAGATCGGCCTCGGCGGCCTCCACTAAATTCACCGTCCACTCGATATAACTGCTGCTGGCCGTGTCCATCACCACATAGCCCGAGCCAGTGTAGCCGGCAGAGTAGCTGCTCGATGTCGAATCATAAAGCACCGCATCTTCCGCTTCGCGTCTCTCATTTACACTAATATTCAGCGTAGCATTTACCGGTGCGGCGATTCCGTCGGAAACACTGACGGTCCAACTGTTCATGCTCACGTCCCAACCGCCCGGCGTACCCGATAGCGTGCCGTCTGCCGCCACGCTCAACCATGCCGGGCCAGAAATCTTAGTATAGGTAAGTGCCGCTCCGGCATCTAAATCCCTTGCGGCATCAGTAATGCTGGTGCTATACGCCGCACCTGCCGCAGCAGGGGCTGCTGTCACTGGATCGCTGTACCACAGCGGTGCATCGTTAAACGCATTATTTTCAACCGTAATGTTTAAAGTCGCGGTATCGCTACCACCAGTAGAATCAACCTGCACTGTAAAGCTATTCAGGCCCACATCGCCTGGCGCCGGAGTGCCCGAAAGACCCCCATCTGAAGCCACAGTCAACCAGGAAGGACCATCCAGCTTTGAAAAGGTCATTTGACCCGCAGCCGGGTCGCTGGCATCAACTGCAATGGAATCGTTGTAGCTTCCATCTTCCGTGGCAGTAGTCTTGATGATGGGGTCAGTCGTGAAGGACGGTGTCGGGTCAGGGTTCGTAGTGGTTTCGTTCGAAGCCTGCACCCCGACCTCAAGCCAGATGTCATCTGAAGAGGAAACCGACTCCATCTTGAACGTAGTCAGGTCGGAGGGGAGCATGACATCCAGTTGCTGCTCGGACAGGGCGTTCCAGTTTGAATCGTACACCGTAAAGAGCCCGTCCTCATCAAGGATAAAATGGTTTTCAGTGCCGATGCTGCCATCCACGCTCACCGACTGCTCGCCGAGAGTTAGAGTAGGATCCACCAGCGCCTCAGGCGTTTCCGCCAGCGCAATCATCCCATCCACCTCGACGCTACAGGTAGTGCCAGCAGGGATATGTCCTATGCCGATCTGGATGATCCTCACACTACCATAATCCATGAATTTACGAGTTGATTTCGTCCAGCCCCAGTCGCGGACTCGCCAGGCGACTTCACCGGTTGGAATTTCAATCCATCGACGGCCAGTGAAATTGATAGGGACGACATAGTCGCGACCTCTTCCACGGTTTAGGCGAATCACTAGAGTGGCACCGCTGCCGTCACCAGTCACCCACAGGCCGATGCCGCGACGTGTCTTTAAGTCGAGACTCGGACTAACCTCATATGTGGTCAATTCGACGTCCGACCAAACTGGGGAATCGGTGGCATTGGCTCGCGACACAGTGAGCGAACTACTGCCGATATAAGTCATTAAATCGATATTGTCATTCGATGCCGCGTCGTAGCTCGGCAGAACCCGTCCGACAATCCGGACCCGGTCTGCTCCGGAATCCAGCTCCGTCGGAATCTCCAGAGTTTGAACATCACCGTTTTGCAGATAGAAACGCGGAGTGATGACTCCGTGTTCTTGGCCCGAGTGCCATTCATGAGTGTAAAGATCAGTGCCCAGCGCCAGCCATCGTTCAAGAACCGGACCTTTCATCCGCCATAAGGCCTTGCCGAATGCCTTGGGCCCACTGAGAGTTGTGCGAGCAGCAAGAGGACTACGGAACTCGTTCATCGCCTCGCGCTGCACCGAATCCATCGCGTGTGAGGCATGCTTCCAGTTCTTGATCGCTCTTAAAAAATCAGACGTCAAACCGTGCGCCTGTAGCGTTTCCATTGTCACACCGCTCACATCGTACGATCCAAGTGAGAATCCACGGGTATTGAGAGTTGTTTGCCGATTCAATCTATACTCGTGTTCCTCGAGTCCGATGGTAGCCCACGACTCATCGCCGAGAAACATAACGCATTGCCCGAAAGGTTTAAAGTCACCGCCAAGCGCGTCTTTTACCCGGTTAAATTTATATTCTAGCCAAGCAAGAGGAGCCGGCCCCGCGCTGCTGTCAGATGAGGTAGGATGATCCAGGTTCTGGTAAACCAGGGCTCCGAACTTCTCACCTCCCCAGGCACCGTAGGCCTTGTGGAATTCAATTCCGTCGAAAGACGCATGTTTCAGGCCCAGAGTATTGTTCAGATCGGCCCAGCGCGTGGTAATCGTTTCAAATAAAGCGGAGTTGGGGTCCGGGACAAAGTCGTTGAATGGCCGCAAATAGCCGCGCAGACTTTCAGCTTCGGAATAGCTTGCAGCGGAGGTATCCCACATCCCACGACTGACGCCTTCCAACTGCCAGGTTCCGTTGCCCAAATCTTCGACACTACTCGCCTGAATCCATTCGTTACCGATCCGGAAGGTCTTGAAGTCAAAAACGCTGGAAACAACCGGCGGAGCCTCCAGTGGTTGATCCGAACCGATCACCGGCAGTTCCACACCGGAATCCGGCACCACTACGAAGGAGGTCGCGGCAGCATCAATTGCCCCGCTCAGAGTAACCGTGCCCCAGCTCTGGAGGTCGGGGTGGGCCGTTGGAGCAACGAACTCCTTATCGCGTTCGCCAATATTCCCAGACAAGTAGTGAAACATCAACCCCAGGTTTTTCCCTGCCGCTTCGCTCTTAAATGCCTGCATGTCAGCAAGGCCGTTGGGATACATGTTCGGGTTGATTTCATCGTTCTGCCTGTAATTCAACCCGTACTCCCCGCGCCAGACTAAGTTCCAAAGATAAAAGGCCTTCGCATCCATTTTTTGGGCGTAGGGAAGAAAGTCCGAATGTTCATCGAAATCGATGGGCACCATGTTGAGATAGCTGCTGTCAGTGGACTGCGCGATCCAATCGTTGAGCCAGGCCTCGGCGGCCGCACGGGTCCACTCGCCATCGACCTTGGGATGCGGCAGGCCTTCCATCGTCCAGAGATCGAGTAGGGTCTCATCCTCCTGCTCATTGTTCTCGTAGGCATACAAGGCAAACGCGCCAAGGACATTTGTTTCCCACAAGGAGCGACGCTTGATACTCACCGAGGAGTCGTAAGACACGACCTTCATCATGTGGTCCAGCTCGATTACGCGGAGTCCGCTACCCGCTGTATCGAGGTCGAACTTGAGCTGCTCACCAGCGAGCGCAAAGCCGCTCAATGAAGTGAAACGAGCCGTCAGATAATCATTCGTTGCCTCAAAACGGACGCTGAGTTGTTCGGTTGAACCGGAAATCGTAAATTGGTATTCGCCATCACCCAGATCCGTCACCGTGTTAAACCGCCGTTTCGTACCATCTGATTCAAGCAGGTAAAAGCCATAGGACTCGACGCCATCCAACAACTCTGCCCCACTCCTGCTCCGGATAGAAACAGGATGCGCGTCTGCGTCAAACTCGATGGAAAGCTGCGCTTGCGGCTGTTGTTGGGTGGTCCCATACAGTGCCACGTCATCGAGGCGGTGATAGATGTGGTCATGGCCGGTATCGTCATATAAATAGACCCTGAACTCGATTGGAGCAGTGATGTTCTGGAATTTCGCATCACTGAGATCAATGCTCCAGGTTTGATAGGTCTCGTCCCCAGTGTCCAAGGCAGTATCTTCGGTCGCAATACTCGACACCAGATCACCCTCGGCAAACCCGTCAATACTGGTCATCAAGTTGGCTGTGAGGATTTTGCCTGTGTAACCATTATCGTTGGAATAACCTGCCTTGAGCACGAGAGAGGTCAGGTTTATTGTTCCGGTTGATTTTGGAGCCACCGTAAAAGAAACATAGTCATCCCCGGAGATGGCCTCACTCAGAGTAGTCCCGGTGGCAGACGCTTTCGCATACAGATTCAGGCTCCTTGTTGCGAAACCCGCATCGGAATCCAAACCGGCACCCACCGAAAAGCTGCCTGCTGTTACGTTCGGATCGGTCGAACTTGCTGCAAGGCTTGCGGCAAAATCATAGCTTGCCAGAGTCGTGGCGGATGCGCCCACTGCAGCCATCTGTGTGATGGCCGCAGTGATCAGTAAACCTCTTAGCATAGAACTATTTCGTTTAAGCATAGTAGTAAGCTTGTTAATTCTTCGCGATATTTGAAAATATCGGTAACGATTAGGTGCGCTAGGTTAAGTATTACTCAGCCAATTCGATCTCGACACGGAAGAAGCCGGAGCTAGCGCCAGTTGGCACGCTATTGACCACTTCTTCAAAGTCATCATCGATCACCGCAGTCCCGGTTTCGGAAATGCCGTCCGTGCTCCAATCCGGAGTTGTCAGATCCGATGCGCCGACCACTTGGTAAGTGAGCTTGCGCGCAACTGCATCGCGGCGGCGCGGATAGCAGAACTCGCCCGAGGCTCCCGACATGTCCAGGACAGGCTGCGCCCCGACATTGCTTTTTTTGTTTGGATCGCCACCGATTCCATACTCATACAAGTTACTACGTCCGTCTCCATCCGGGTCGCCCTCCGGGGTCGTTGGATCCACTTGCGAAAGCGGGAACTCGTGCAGCGTCGCCCCGCCCTCAATGGAGAGGCGTATATTGGTAATCGAAACCGACTGTGTGGTCGTGCCACTGACATCCCGCGCAAAACCAAGCACGATGTAATCATAGTCCGTGACTGCGTCCGGAGCGGTGGTAAAGGTCGAGAGATCAAAGGTATTGCTATATGCCTGCGCCCCAACCGAACCGGTCAATCCCGAAACTGCCGCATCCGATGCACTCCCCGCGCTTCCCGTAAACGTTCCGTCCGGGCGGCCCAGATTATAGACCTCCATCACTTCCGACGAAACTTCCACCCAAGCGTTGCCGCTACCGGCTCCGAGATTCATAATCTCAGGATTCTGAGAGGGGTCGAGATCGACACAGCCCCAGAGGTGCACAAAGAGTTTCTCGGCCGCATCGCCTGTCGTGTAGTCAAAGCTGAGCGTCAGCTGCGAACGGTCCGACTCCGGCAAATCGGTGACATCAATACAGATCGCAATCGGACGATTGCCCGTATTACTGGTTCCACTGATGACCCCGTCAGCAAGCGTCCAATTGGTCGACAACCACTTATTGTAAAAGACGTTGTTCTTCTGCACCTGTCGTTCGCGCCCAACGGAATCCGCTCGGACATCTTCGGGGATTCGATCGAGCGCGTTCTCGGTCGCCCAAGCTCCAAAATAGTCGGTGCTGCCGTGTAGTGCAAAGACCAGATCGTTCCCTGCAGCTTCAGTCGCGGAAAACGGATAATCCACCACAGTGCCAGCCGCTTCGGAGATATGAATCAAATCACCTCCGGCATAGCCGCCTGCTCCGTTCGCACGCGCCCAATACGAGTTGTTACCCGTCCCCTGTCCTTTCCATCGGAGTTGGAAAGCATACGTGCCCGGCAGCAACACTGTGTCTTCAAAATCAACAGTATAATAGTTGCCCTCCAGACAGGAGACACCACGCATATCGATCTTCTCGTAAACTCGCGTGCGCAAGGCATCCGCACCGGGAGCACCGCTCGCATACTGACCGATCCAGAGATAATACTCACTCGCATCTGTAGCACCGATCGTAAAATCAAGGTGCGCCTGTAAGCTTAAGGCAGCGAGGCGAACCGGATCCGTCACCGTGAATGTTTGCCCCATCAATTGCAAATTAGTGCCATCATCGCGAACGGCTGAAAACGCCCCCTCCCCCACGGAGTTACTAAAGAGAATGTCATTTGTTGGAAAGGTCGTCCCCGCATGCGCGAATGTTGCCGTTGTTTCAGGCAACCATGTGCGCAGTGGCACCAACAAGGAAGAATAGCTCGAATGGCCGGTCAGATCGACCGAACTGTAGAAAAATAAGTTCTCATCAATGAGATTGAAGAGGTAGCTCTGCGCCCCTTCCGGGATTTCAATTTCGGCCCAGCCATCCTCATGGTTAAACGGCACAGGAATTTTAAACCACTCTTCGCCCCAGCCAGCGATCGGCTGATAACAATAGAGTAGATCCAGATATTTGACCTTGGCTTGGTTGGTATTCCAAGTGACCCAGGCCATGGTTTCGTCGTTGCCAGTGGAAAGAATTTTCGGGCTCTGATCCCCCAGAGGCAGGTCCAAGCGTTGCGGGTTCCAATAGAGCGGCCGGGCATCTACTTCTTCCATCCACGTGTCCAACTCGGCGCTCATCTCAGTGAGCACCTGCGGATGAGCTGCTTTGACATCGACCTGCTCGCCAATGTCCACGGCATCACCATTGAAGTCATAGAGCTGATACAACGAATACTTATCGGGCGAAGAGGTGTATTTTTTATACAGCTTCCACCCGTCCTTCAACATGGTGGTCGCATTGCGACCGCTATGCGGGAAATGCCAGAACATAGATGCACGCTCCGTGTTGGTAGCCGGATCCGTTACCTGAGCGGAATCGAGAGGGTCATTCAGTAGCAGCGGCGAAAGATCACTCGCATCCAATCCGGACGGGATGCTTGCGCCCGCCAGAGCAAGGAAGGTCGGATAGATATCCATGCCGTTGATGACGACATCACTGAGTGTATTAGAGGAAATCCCCGGCCCCATCGCGATAAACGGCACGCGCACCCCACCCTCCTGGAGCCAGAGTTTGCCTTCATCCAGCGGAAAATTATCCGTCACTTCGCCCTGAGCATCGCCGACTTCCATGCCGCCGTTATCGGAGGTAAGAATGATGTAGGTATTTTCAATGAGCTTATGACCGGGCCAGCGAGGATCGTCCGTGGTTTTCAGGTAGTCCAGCAACTGGCTGATGTAGTAGTCGAGACTTTCGACCATTGCCGCGTAATAGGGGTTGTTCTGCCCCTCGGCAAAGATCTCAGATCCGTCCAGCGGATAGCTGTAACCCATCCGTTCGGCATATTTCTGCAAGAGGCTCTCGGTGCGCATCTGCCAAGGACCATGCACCAGCCATGTGGAATAGTAGCAGAAGAACGGCTCTTCCCGACTGACCGCATCCGCAAAAAAGTTCAGGGTTTCCTCGGTGACAGAGTCCTTGGCGATCCCGTTGGCATCCAACTGGTAAAGATCAGAGGGGTCGGAGGTCGCAAAGCCTGTCAGGCGATTCGACATACCGTTTTGAACTCCACGATCGTTATGTGCCACATCAAAGCCCTGATCCTTCGGTTTCGGAAAGGTGTAATGCTGCCCCTCGGGCGACATATGCCATTTACCAAACGCACCCGTAAAATACCCAGCATCTCTAAGCGCTTCGGCAAGTGAGACTTCCTCATCCTTCAGACTATGGCGGTAATGCGGGGTGATACCATTCGTGTTGACACTACCCGCTTTCGGGCACTGACCGCCGCTCACCGAAGTGACATCCGTGCGCGCCGGATGCTTGCCCGTCATGATGGCCACTCGACTGGGTGCACAGACCGGCGTCGGCGAATACGCATGGGTAAACATGACACCGTCTGCAGCCAGTGCATCCATTTCATTGGTTTCAAAGACATTCGTGCCACCAACACCGTTGACCACATCCGTCTCCAGCTGGTCATACACCTTGATGTCCTGCCAGCCGAGATCGTCGGCAAGAATCAACAAGAGATTCGGCTGCGCTGGACGCGGGGTTTCAGGGATGACACTGACCGTTCCATTGACAAAAATATTGTCGAACCTGAGGAGATCATTGCTAGTCGAATTGTTTTGATTGCCTCCAATGGAGAAGGCGTAGAGTCGGAAGGTGGCGCTAGAAATGTTAGAAAATTCAGCGCCTAAGGTCGCGACCGTGTTATCGGAAACGCCCCAATCGATATTCCCTTGAGCATCTGCGACGCCTATCTCGCCTTGATCGCTCTGTAAAATATTAGCGAGGGAGTTAGAATCGCCAATGTTGAGACGATTGTCATAGCTGTCTCCAGTAATATCGCACGTTACCAAGACACGCGTGGCATTCAGTCCACCCGTCTTATATGCCACATCAAAACTCAGACTAGCAAGGTCGAGGGTATAGCCCTCATCGACCGTCAAAGTGAACTCGAAAAAGGCCCCCGACGACTGTGCTGTGCCAAATGCATTGGAGGTCGTGCCGGAGTTCTGGATTAGCCCATCCCCCGAGACTGTATACACTGCAGCCCCACCATCCAGGGGTCTGGACCATGTGGAACGAACTGCAGTGGTCGCCGCCTGAGCTCCAGGGGTCAAATCGGTGACCGTCATGCCCGATGTGCCAACAACATCGATCAAAGGCGAAGCACTGCTTTCAAAATCATATTTCGCAATGGTCGTTGCGGATAAGCTTACGGACGCCATCAAACCGACCGTGGCGGTAATGAAAAATGAAGTTAGGGGTGATTTCTGTAGAGTATGGCTCATCATTTGGAATGATTGGGTGAATGCGAAGTGCAATAAAACCGCATCATAGCAAAATGCGCCCGCCACACATATACGTGATTGCGTATTCTATTTGAGTATCTGCGACCAAAGAAACACGAGCACACTTGCCGCCGCTTAGATGACATCGACCTCAAGCGACCACTCCACGACATCACCAGGTGCGAGAACCGGTGGGTGTGGGGCTTCGCTCAGATCATCCACAGGCAACATCGCGGGTTCGATGCCAAGATTGAAATACGGGGCCGATCCACAACCCGACCATGCGCCGTGATTGATCCATAAGCCCAAATACGGGATCTGCCTCGCATCCCATGAAAACTTTAATCCGGAACCGTCAGCATGACGCACGGTCATCTGATCGACCACATTACAGTCGCTGAATAATTTGGCCGCCCAGGGCGCGGAATGATCCGGCAGTTCGTTTAATTGA
>Ga0206129_10000684_pt1 | contig 50708 bp, 58 predicted proteins | sample Helgoland_Spring_8_FD_148616 | JGI IMG/M metagenome (GOLD analysis project Ga0206129, IMG submission 148616) | Pelagic subsurface seawater microbial communities from Kabeltonne, Helgoland, North Sea - Helgoland_Spring_Bloom_20160502_2 | ecosystem: Environmental > Aquatic > Marine > Epipelagic ...
GTAAAGATTGGCTTATTCATAATCTCAACACTCCCCCTGCAAGGAATCCCACATCAAAGCTTTAGGCAGACGGGGGATGGGACTACTGAACTCTTCGCCATGGTCTCAGTGCATGTAAACACCATCTGCCTTCATTGCTGTGGAGCTAGTACGATCATAGAATATGACCACGTTTACACTTAAAGTGATCCACTTTCTCAGCTGCAGCGTAAAGAATATAACAGTTCTTCTCCTGACTTACTGTAAAACTTTAAGGCTGGGCTGTCGTGGCTCAGCCTCTTTAGTTTCAAGCTGTGACAATATGTTTCTTGTATGGAATGCTGTCAGCAACACATACTCTTCACAACCAAAAGGAGAAAACTATGAAAACGATTACAGCATCACTGTTCGCTTTGGTTATCTCTGCTCCATTCGCTCTCGCAGATGGATGCGGAATGCACGGTGAACAAGAAGCCTCAATGTCTTGCGCAACAGGCCAAGCTTGGGACGCAGAAGCAAAGCAGTGTGTCGACACAAGCGCATAAGCTTATCTATGCAGAACTAATAAGGCCCCACTTTTTGTTGGGCCTTATTGCTTGAGTGGATGCTTTTAAGCTCTTCTGCACATGCACATTCGTAGGAAGCTTTTAACCCTGACTTATAGCTCGTAATCGCTGTGTGATGCCAACAGCGCACTCTAACAATATGTGATTGTTGATTATGATCTGTATTCGGGTCATCGTTGAGCGGTAGCACATCAGATTCGAGGTTCGGTATGGAAAAACATGAAGGCGGTTGCTCTTGTGGTGATGTGCGTTACCACATTACCGATGAACCTCTATTCACCCATGCATGTCACTGTAAATTATGCCAGCGTTACACAGCATCTGCATTCGTGGTGCATTCACTTATAGAGGCAAATAACTTTGTAGTAGATAAAGGTAAGCTGATTACAACGGTGGGACCATCTGGTAGTGGTAGCGGTCACTCCATACAGCGTTGCGAGAGGTGTGGTGACCAAGTGTTTAGCCACTTTGCAGCGATAGGCACTGACCAGATATTGGTGTTTAAGACAACAACTTTGGATAATGCTGAAAGTTTCCCACCATTAGCGCACATCTTTACGAAGAGTAAGCTTTCTTGGGTTGAGCTTGGGACCGATATTCCATCATTTGATGAGTTTTACGATAGGGATGAGATATACTCAAAGAGGAGTTTGGAGCGCCGCTCTAAGTTTAACTAAGCTCTCCCTCTTAGAAACAACATCTGCGTGAGAGTGCATGTATACATACCTACCGCATCTCCAGTGGCCCATGCATGGGGTGTCACATAAGCTATACGTGATGTTTTGCGGTTATTGGCAGTAAGCGTTGATCCAGCACGTCCTGTGTTAACGCATGAATCTTTGCGTTCAGCCTGTCGTTTTGTTTTAGTCCATCTAGCTCAGATTGAGTTAGGCTATAGGGATCATCTTCTAGCTTTAGCCGTAAAGTCATGTCGTTCCAGACGGTGGTGATGATAAGGCGTTCATTATCTGTCATACCAATTAGAACGGCAGCGCTGGAGTTTGTGTTAGGTGTTGCTCAAAGCGAATGCCAGTTCCAATAGACCCTGCTCTAGTGGTCTAAGGTAGAATAGTACCAATAGGGTTTACATTAGGTGTTTATGGTACTATTTACCACATAGTCTATGACTCTATTGGGAGAACGCCGATGCTTATTGGGTTAGCGAGAACATCTACTCTTGAACAAGTTGCAGGGCTTGAAGCGCAGATACGTGACTTAGAAGCTTATGGCTGTGAGCGTATCTTTAAAGAGCAAGTCTCATCTGTTGCAGAGCGTGAGCAACTGGAAGCTGCGCTCAGCATGTTACGCATTGGCGATAAACTTGTAACGACTAAGCTGGATAGATTGGCGAGGTCAGTGCAACACCTTGGTCAGATCATTGAGCGTATCAACTCAGTGGGTGCGTCACTGGTGATATTGGACATGGGTGGGACTGCTGTTGATACCAGTAATCCAACAGGGAAGCTGATCTTGAATGTTATGTCCTCAGTCGCACAGTTTGAGCGAGAGATGATGCTGGAACGCCAGCGTGAGGGTATCGCCAAAGCGAAGGCTGAGGGTAAATACAAAGGGCGTAAGCCTACCGCACGTGCCAAGACTGATATGGTTAAGCTTGCGTTGGATGAGGGTGTCAGTAAGGCGCAGATATGCAGGGACTTGCAGATAAGTAAGACAAGTTTATATCGCATTATTGGTGAGTTGAGGGCTTAAGAAAAACATGAAGTACATTGATGAAGTATGCTCAGTTTTGAGTGATGAAGTGGAGCGCCGCTATTTGCGAACTCGTGATGCGTGGCAGATGTTAAGTGACGAGGTGTCTGCTGCTGATGAGGCGACTCCAGAGCAAACCAAGAAAGCTGAGCAAGCCCATAAGGATTACATCAGAGCATCGAAAGAATACTTAGCTATAGCGTTTAAGAAGCGGTTCTTAGAGCGTTGAACGCAGCGAATAGGCTTTGATGTGAGCCAAGGAAACGAATGACACAGCTACAACACATCACGATGAATCACCTATCGTTTGAGTGTAAGTCTTGCGGTCATGCCCCACTTGTTCCTGTTACAGCAATGATTGAACGGTACGGTGGCGAAACAACAGTCGATCACGTGAGAGCCAAAGCACGATGCTCATCCTGTGGTCAAAAGACATTTGAGTTTCGCATAGTGTATCGTGGCGGTTCTTATGATGCTTTAATGGGAGCTGCTAACACAACGGTGAACGTTGAAGATTAGCGCTATGTTAGGTTCGATAAGTCATTCCATTCGTGCTTGAGTTATTTATGTGATCACAAATAGTCACAACATAAAATGTGATCACATTTGCAGCGTTGACCTATGCAGGCGAAAACTATTTGCGGGTCACTGCATGAAGTGTCAGTCTGAGTGTGATACTTATGGAGCCAGCCAGAAATGATGAAACACATTGCCATACTTTTGGCGTTCCTGATGATGATTAGCTCTCAGGTTGTTGCTTTTGATCCTGCTGACCTACAGAGGCTGATTGACACGAAAAAATGTTCTAGATGTTCTCTTACTGATACCGATTTATATCGTACTAATCTGGCTGGTGCTAATCTGGCTGGTGCTAATCTGGCTGGTGCTAATATGGCTGGTTCTAATCTGGAAGGTGCCTATCTGCGTGGTACTAATCTGGTGGGAACTCATTTGTCAGGTTCTAATCTGAAGGGCGCATATCTGTCTATTGCTAATCTAAACGGTGCTAATCTGAATGGTGCTAATCTGAATGGTTCTTATTTACGTGGTGCTAATCTACTCGGTGCTAATCTGGAGGGTGCTGATCTGGAGGATGCTGATCTGGAAGGTGCCATCCTAGAGGGTGCCAACCTGATTGGCGCTAACCTGGCGGGAGCCAATCTGAGTGCAGCACTGCTGAAGGGTGCTGATCTTAAAGGTGCAAGAACAAATGGTTCAATCCTCTGCAACACAATCATGCCTGACGGTTCAGTGATCTACAGTGGGTGTTGAACGCTTTATAGCGGCCATTAAATGAAACACATTTATGTGTATCTGCGTGAGAGGTTAGTCTGATTGTGAATTTATGGAGTTTGCTAGTAAAGATGAAAAATCTTGCCGTACTCCTAGCCTTTCTGGTGGCGAATGGGTCGCAGGTTAGTGCTTTTGATACTGAGGATCTACAGAAGTTCAAGGATACTAACTATTGCAGGAAGTGTGATCTGAGTAATGCTGATTTGGTTAACGGTTATCTGAAGGGTGCGGATCTGAATGGTGCTAATCTCAACAGTGCTAACCTAAAAGGTGCTAATTTAAAGGGTGCCAATCTTAAGCATACTAAGCTGCATTTTGCTTTTCTGTGGTATGCTGATCTGGAGGGGGCTACACTACAGAGTGCTAATCTGAAGGGGGCTAAGCTGGATTTTGCTTTTCTTTGGTATGCTGATCTTGAGGAGGCTTATTTACGTAATGCGGATCTGGAGGGAGCTTATTTGGAGGGTGTTAATCTGAGGGGCGCTTATCTAGGTTTTGCTAATCTGAACGGGGCCACGCTACAGTACGCTGATCTTGAGGGTGCTAACCTAAATAGTGCCAACCTGAATAATGCTAATCTGAACAGTGCTAATCTAAAGGGTGCTAATCTAAAGGGTGCTAATCTAAAGGGTGCAGTCCTCTGCAACACAATCATGCCTGATGGTTCAGTGATCGACAGGGGTTGTTGAACTTCTAATGACCAAACTCTCGACCATCCCACAACACCAACTCAGCATCACCTGTGGCCTCTGTAAGCACCATACGTTGCTAGAGGTAGCCAACCTTATCGCTGTAGTCGGAGGCGACACACAGCCCACGAGGTACGTCAGAGGGCCAGATGCCATAACTGTGGAGTGAAGGGTAATAACACGTATAAGATCGTTTACATGGGTAGCTCTGATATTGCTATGGGTGGTGCTGGGCTTAGGTCAAACAGCTAGCGCATAGCGGTTTCTACTTGTTCCCGTAGTGACACACTTTGGGGCCTTGCTTTATTAACTCTCTTCTAACCACTGTGTGTATCGTTTCAGATAGAGTTTAGACACTTTAGTCTTATGTTTATTTAATACACTTTCAAAGTAGCCGTATTCTGTGTGTTTGTAGTGTGTTGCGTGTCCAATATCTGCTGTTACTTCATCAAACTCTGACTCAAATGGAAGCGTATGTTTGAGTACATCGTTACAAGCATCATTCATAACTAACTTTAAGAACCGCCTGTCTGTGTTTTTAACTATGTAAGAGTCGTGAACAGGTAGTATCGGTTTATCAGCTTCTACAAACCTTTGTATCACTGCTTCTGTAATCTGACTATCCGTATACATCAGGTCTATACCTTTATCTGAACACAAGTCGCCCTTCAGGAACGGGTATTTATCTATGAATGCTGCTAGGAGGTGGTCTAGCTGAGTATGTGTAAGTTTCTGGTCTTTATTCTGGTTATTATACGCACGGTATGCTGCTTGCTTTGACTTTGCATTGATAGCTATGAGTACAAGTTCCTTTGCGATACTTCGTTGTTCTGACATTGTAATGCCATCAAGCACAGGTCTACCAAGGTCATACTTGTCACCCTTGAGAAGCTTACCGTGTTCTAGGGCTAGAAGCGTTGGGTGTAGCCCACTAAAGTCTATTTCATCTGTAGCTTCACCATCAATGTAGATGTCTCTACGTAAATCTATTCGTTTCTTTGGGAGCCTCTGCCAGAAACCACCATACCAACGTCCGTGCTTTCTAAACTTGGTATCGCCCCTACTAAAAACACGATAGGTGAACATATGCTCAGGACCAATAGGAATGACTTCCTTACTTACCTCACCATGTTCATTGGTGTGTTCTCTCACATAGATGGGTTTACGTAGTGAAGCCACGTCCACGTAATGTCTTTGCATCATCTCATTGTAGCTCTCAACAACCTTCCTCATTCGTATAGTGGCGGGTGTATCATCGTATTTGATGTTTACTGACTTATCGTCATCTGTATCTTTATCACGTAGCAAGATGGTCTCTTGTTTGTGATTATGACTAATGTCGTTGCCTCTTAACTCTAACTTTTTGAATAAGTCTTTCAGTTTCTTCGTAGGCTGAATACGGGACCGCTTGTTAACGTCATCTCCTGCTTTCTTTGACTTGCCTGGTTCATACCTAAGATAACGAGCTTTCTTCAGTGTATCTACAACATCAACGATCTTACGTGGGATGCCTTGTCCGTTATATCTGTCATTAACTGTCCAATCAGTGTGTTTACGAGCAAAGCCTGTAGATAGCTTCGGGTCTCGTTTATAGGTGCTGTAAAGGTCAGACAAAATGATAAGTAGTATGTCTTTGACGCTCATGCTGCCTTTGTTGTTGGACCTTCCTGCAAGTTCTAGCTGTGTCCTCTCAGGAAGAGAAACAAACACGGTCTCCACGAGTTGCGCCATCTCTTCACTGTCAGTCCAGGCATGTCTGTTAAACGGAACGCTGTAGTCTGTATCCATTTCTATCAAACCCGCTTACAAGTATTCAAACATTCTGTGTCAATCATCGTCTTTGTTCAGGGTATTCTCACCTGCCATATACACACGTATCTCTGAGAATAATCCATCCCTGACTGTGAAGAAGTTGCAGTTTGATTTATTAACTATTCCACCACCGTTTAACTTATTAGTAACCCTGAAGCGCACTGCGATGTCTTCACTGGATGCTTCTTCTACCCAGCAAAATTGATCGTGCTTAACCCACTGATGATTAGCCCAAAGCCGCCTAAACATAGAGCTAATTTCTTCACTGCCAGTTAGTTTTATACCATGTGTTTCGACAGTGAAGAGGCAATCTGAAGTGATGAGTTTCAGGATGGCTTCCAGGTCTTCAGTATCAACGAAGTGAAAGTAGTCTGTGACCTTTTGCTTGAGCGATGAACCCATGTTGTTTCTCAACTTATTGGTGAATGCTACCTTACACCATCGGTCTTCAGCCAGTCTTTGACAACATTTATAGCTAAACACTGCTCGCAATATCCTTGATGTAATGTCTCTGCTTGCTTCTTGCAGGACTTGCAGATTTTGACTTTATACATCATCACAGCGAAAGTATCCTTGCCCGTGAGGGTCTTGTATCATCACCAACCACTCTCCAGTTTCCCTATACTAGTAACGGTAAGGACTGCTCTGCACTAGGCACAACAAATGTGGTCAAAGTTGATCTTCTGCAGCATCTCATTCTCTGCATCTAAGTCTGGATGTAAGTAGGTCTTATCATCACCTAGTTGCCTCCAGCCCCCTAAAAAGCGCCGCATGGAATCATTAACTCCAGCGCTGTAACATGCTGTTGTGAAAGTTCCTCGTAGGCCGTGTGTTTTAAGGTGCTTAACAAACACTCCATTATCAAACCGTGCGGCCTTAATGTATGGATCTAGAGCCTTTGTTGCAGCCTTGACGCATTTACCATCTTTGTCCCGCTTGAAGTTGAATAGCTGCCCCTGTTTACCTTCCTCTGCGCCGTATGCCGTTAAGAATGGATAGAGCTGATGGTGTATCGGCACATGGCGTTGAGCGTGTTCTGTCTTGAGCTTCTTGTTTACATCGAAGAGATCAAAGTAGCGCACACCAGAGACACTGACCTTAAAGTCCTTCCACTCAAGTGCTGCACCCTCTTCTAACCTGAATCCTGTGCATATTAGGATCTGAAAGAGCATACGAATATCTTTAGGTAAGCTCTGTTGTAGCAGTCTATGAATATCAGCAACATTCCATGTCTCTGTCTTTTTTTTAGCAGTTCCTCGTTTAGCAACCTTAAGACCAAACAAAGGATCGTCAGCTATCCAGTTAAGCTGCACTGCTCTTGCTAGAGGCGCTCTGATCCCAGATAGATGTTTTGTGATAGTTCCGTTAGCTGCCTTTCTTTCGCTCTCTAGGTACTCAATGAACTGCGTTCCGTGAGCTTTGGTTATCTCACTGACATCTAGATCACCGAATACCTTTAGAAACATTTTCTGTGAGTTTATGTATTCGCCTCTGGTCTTTAGGCGTTTAACGCCCAGCTCAGGGTTTTCCTGCCTCAAGGCCCATTCTGACATCGCATCGCTATAACTCTTGCCAGTTACAACTTTAGTTCCCAGTTTTCTATCATGTTGATCAACAAACTCTTTGTAAGCGTCATTTATTTGGTCACGCTTATTCACGTCATCAAATGTAGATGAAGAACCTCCAAGTGCATATAAGAGTTCGATCTGACGCTGTACCTGTAAATCCGTGTTCCCCTCACTGAGCAGTTGCGATTTGAACTGCGCAAGCCAACCTAATGGACGCCAGTTTGCATACCTCGGTGCTGAAAGCCCCAAGCCAATATCTGCATTAGTCGCAACTGCATCCAACGTATCTAACGCCTTCTCTTTCGATACTGCAGATGCATCCATATCCAGCATGATACCTTTGGCAGCACTAAAAGAATTATCTGATACTTTGATTGCCAAGCTAGCATCGTATTCCGCATGTAGGACCTTGAAGACCTCGTTGCGCAGGGTCTGCACAATTCGGTTAAACTCAGTCCTCTCAGTGGAGGGGTCACGGGTAAACCTCTTAAGATTAGCTAACTCGTCTTTGGTAATCGGCGCAGGATGCCATTGAGAAACGGGAAGATTCCTGCCCGTTATATCGTCACTCTTGCTGAATAGTGCATCGTAAAGACGCTCCGCTGCTACGAGCAACGGGTCATGCTTCGCAACTTTAGCCAGAAACTTCTGCTGTTCTTTCTCTTTTACTTTTGGAAGCAACGCTTGTGCGTCAGCTAGTGAGCCAGAACCAAGCCAAGCTGTGGCCTGTGAATCCTTGTAGGCATCCCGATATTCGACAGGAATCTTTGCTTTACAGTACCAACGCCCTTCTTTCTTTCCGCCCTTAACTTGTAGAATGTCACCGAACTGTAATCTGTAAATCATAAAGCCTCCATTAAAATAGGGGACTTTGTAGGGGACTTTATTGATTGATACTTGCTCATAATTCCTATAAATAAGTATTATATAAATAAAATGCAAGTATGGCGTCCCCTGAAGGATTCGAACCCTCGACCTGCCGATTAGAAGTCGGCTGCTCTATCCAGCTGAGCTAAGGAGACGCATGCAAGCTTCCTAATACGCCATGCCGGTTTTATCTAGTGAAAAACCTCACTTTCTCAGCTGCTTTTGGCTATGTGACATCCGGGGGGCTTTGCCTGTGGCATGCGCGATTTGGGCTTTTTCGGTTGGCTGCGGGTTTGGCACTTGATCTATTGGCAAAACTGTTCAACCCTGAGCGAACTTACTCTAGGAGGTCACTCGGTATGGTAAAAGTCTCTGTGTTCATTGCCACTATGGTCGTTCTGTCCGCCTGCGATGTTCCCTTCATTCCGGGAATTTAGGCACGTCAACCCCTGTCATTTATGCCCCTGTGAGCTCATTTGCTTCTCTGGATGCGATTTGGACGAAACAGGCTGGACAGATACGTCTGCGCCAGACTAGCGTTGAATGAGTTAAACGCGGATGAGGAGATCTAAAATGGCGACGTATCGTTGTGGTGTTTGCAATATGGGGGTCGATGCCAGTTGCACCGATTGTAAGGAAGCGCTGGTCAATGACAATTTGACCCTGGGAGATGGCACTGTTGTGCAGATCTCCAAATGTCCAAAATGTGAAGGTAAAATCAAGTCGCCGATGTGCTGCGGTGCGGATATGAGCTGCGCGGTTTAGCCGGCCAAGGCCTGACCCGCGCGCCTATCATGGGCAATGATCCAAGAAAAAGCCCCCACCGATGTGTCGATGGGGGCTTGTTTTTTTGCGGTGGGTAACCGGCTTTCGATTTACCAGTCCTCGCGCTGCACAACGCGGGTTTTGATTGGCAATTTCATCGCAGCAAGGCGCAGAGCCTCACGCGCGACGACATCTGAGACGCCATCGATTTCAAACATAACCCGGCCCGGCTTGACTTTGGCGGACCAAAAATCAACGGAGCCTTTACCTTTACCCATCCGAACTTCGGTTGGCTTTGAGGTTACGGGCAGATCTGGGAAAATCCGGATCCACACACGGCCTTGACGTTTCATATGACGTGTCATGGCACGACGCGCCGCTTCGATCTGACGCGCAGTAATGCGCTCAGGTTGCGTCGCTTTTAGGCCGAACGAGCCGAAGTTCAGGGTGCTGCCACCCTTGGCTTCGCCGTGGATCCGGCCTTTGTGCATCTTGCGGAACTTAGTGCGCTTTGGTTGAAGCATTGTTCTTCTCCTTAGCGGTCGTTGCGGCGATTGCCACCTGCACCGCGGGGTGCTGGGCCATCTTGCAATTCTTGCGATTTACGATCACGCGCGGCTGGATCATGTTCCATGATCTCACCTTTGAAGATCCAAACTTTGATCCCGATGATACCATAGGCGGTAAGACCCTCAGCATGTGCGTAATCAATGTCAGCACGCAGTGTGTGCAGCGGAACGCGACCTTCACGGTACCATTCAGTACGCGCGATTTCAGCGCCGCCCAAACGACCGGCAACGTTCACACGAATGCCCAAGGCGCCCATACGCATGGCGCTTTGAACCGCACGTTTCATGGCACGGCGGAAAGACACCCGGCGTTCCAATTGCTGCGCAATGCTCTCGGCAACCAAGGCTGCATCAAGCTCAGGCTTGCGAACTTCAACGATGTTGAGGTGCAATTCGCTGTCTGTCATTGCGGCAACTTTGGAGCGCAGACCTTCGATGTCCGCACCTTTTTTGCCGATGATCACACCTGGACGGGCTGTGTGGATTGTGACGCGACACTTTTTGTGCGGACGCTCAATGATCACACGGCTGATACCAGCTTGCTTACATTCTTCACCAATGAATTCCCGAATTTTCAGGTCTTCCAACAGCAGGTTGCCATAGTCTTTGGTATCTGCATACCAACGGCTATCCCAAGTACGGTTGATCTGAAGACGCATACCGATTGGATTGACTTTATGTCCCATTACGCTTGCTCCTCAACCTGGCGAACCAAAATAGTCAGTTCGGAAAATGGCTTAACGATCTTGCCAAAACGACCGCGCGCCCGAGGACGACCGCGTTTCATGGTCAAGTTCTTGCCGACATAGGCTTCTGCCACAACCAGCTCGTCAACATCCAAATTGTGGTTGTTTTCAGCATTTGCAATTGCAGACTGCAGACATTTCTTCACGTCATCAGCAATACGCTTCTTGGAGAAGGTCAGATCTGTCAAAGCATTGTTGACTTTTTTACCGCGGATCATCGCAGCAACCAAGTTCAGCTTTTGCGGGGATGTCCGAAGCATGCGCGTTTTCGCCATTGCTTCATTGTCAGCCACGCGGCGGGGATTTTTATCCTTGCTCATAGCTTATTTCCGCTTCGCTTTTTTATCAGCCGTGTGTCCGTAGTAGGTACGGGTTGGCGAAAACTCACCAAACTTCTGGCCAATCATTTCTTCAGTCACATTGACAGGAATATGCTTCCGGCCATTGTAGACACCAAAGGTCAAGCCCACGAATTGGGGCAGAATTGTTGAACGACGCGACCAAATCTTGATAACGTTGTTGCGATCACTTTCGCTGGCAGCTTCGGCTTTCTTAAGCACGTAAGCATCCACAAAGGGACCTTTCCATACGGAACGAGACATCGATTAACGCCCCTTCTTCTTGGCGTGACGCGAGCGGATAATGAGCTTTTGTGACGCTTTGTTTTTATTGCGCGTGCGTGCACCTTTGGTCGGCTTGCCCCATGGGGAAACCGGGTGACGACCGCCAGATGTCCGACCTTCACCACCGCCGTGCGGGTGATCGATCGGGTTCATAACCACACCACGAACGGAGGGGCGCACACCTTTGTGACGCATCCGGCCCGCTTTACCGAAGTTTTGGTTAGAGTTGTCTGGGTTAGACACAGCACCAACAGTGGCCATGCATTCTTGACGAACCAAACGCAGCTCACCTGAAGAGAGGCGGATCTGAGCGTAGCCACCATCACGGCCAACAAATTGAGCATATGTGCCAGCGGCGCGTGCGATCTGCCCGCCTTTGCCAGCTTTCAATTCGATGTTGTGGATGATTGTGCCAATTGGCATGCCTGAGAATGGCATTGCGTTGCCGGGTTTGATATCGGCTTTTGCAGCGGCGATCACCTTGTCACCAACAGCCATACGCTGCGGGGCTAGGATATAGGCCTGCTCGCCATCATCATATTTGATGAGAGCGATAAATGCTGTCCGGTTCGGGTCATATTCGATCCGTTCCACAGTTGCTGAAACGTCAAACTTGTTCCGTTTGAAGTCCACAATACGGTAAAGGCGTTTTGCCCCACCGCCACGACGACGTGATGTGATCCGCCCGGTATTGTTCCGGCCGCCCGATTTTGTCAAACCCTCTGTGAGAGTCTTGACAGGACGTCCTTTCCAAAGCTCCGAACGGTCGATCAGTACCAGCCCACGCTGGCCCGGCGTCGTCGGTTTATACGACTTGAGTGCCATGCTTTCTGTCTTCCGTTTGCTTCGTGCAGCCCTTATGGGCCGCTGGTGTTTAGGCCCCCGTAGGTGCCCGATGAATTTGGGTTCCCCCAAACGACACCACCCCAGACGAATCTGGGGTGAATGACGATGAGGGCTGATAGCAGGGGGCGGGGAGGGAGGCAAGAGGGCCAGGCGAAGGTTTTAGGAGACTTTTGTACCGTGCCGGTCGGACAAAATGGCGGGTCTTTAAAAGAGGGCCCCCCGTGCCAGAGGGCTGTCCATGAGGCCGTCCCAGATCAGTTTGATCGATATGATCATCAAGGCCCAGGTGACGAATTTGAAAAACAGCGCTTCGGGAATTTTTTTAACCCAGAAAACCCCGAGATAGACGGCAAGCGCGGCAGGCAGCATCAAAAAGAGCGAGACAAAGGAGCTTTGTATATTGACTTGCCCAAGCCAAATATAGGGGATCAGCTTGATGGTATTACAATAGGAAAAAGCAATGACCGAAGTGCCAACGAAAACTGACTTTTGCAACTTCAATGGCAGGGTGAAAATTTGCCAAGGTGGGCCGCCGTTGTGGCTGATGAAGCTGGTGAAGCCGGCGATGGTTGTCCAGAATAACCCGCGGCCTGTATGGATTGGCTTCTTTGCGGGATCGCCTCGTTGTGTGAGCATCCGCAGGGCAAAAAGCCCGCCCATCAGGCCAATCAACACTGTAATCAGCCATTCTATGATCAAATGTGCCGTAACACTGCCAATCGCCACCCCCAGAGTCATTCCTATTGCCGCGATCTCTAACACCTGGCGGTTAAAGTCTCGGCGATAGGCGATAAGCGCAAAGGCATCGGAGACGATATACACTGGCAAAAGTAAGCCGGCGGCGGCAATGGGAGACATGTAAAGCGACAGGCTCGGCACGGCCAAGGCTGCGACCACTGGAAGCCCTCCCTTGCCAAGCCCAACAGCAATGGCTGCCAGGGTTGCGAAAAACCAAAAATCAAAGCTGTAGTCCATAAATGTTCTTCACTTTACATGAGTGGCAGGCGCCTCAGCCCCTGCGCATTGGCGCCTATACGACCGGGCAGAGCCCGCCATCAAGATTAACGGCCGTGCCGGTGATGTAAGAGGCCCTTTGCGAACTCAAAAAGGCCACGAGGTCGGCATATTCTTCAGCCTCACCCATCCGGCCCATTGGTATTTTTTGGGAGAAATTTTCGTAAATTGAACTGGGATCGCCATTTTCAGCTCGGCGGATCCATTGCATTGATTTCAAGTAGCCAATGCAAATGGCATTGACGCGGATATTGCTGGCAGCAAATTCCTGCGCCAAAGATTTCGTTAAATTCAACCCAGCCGCGCGCATGACGCTTGTGGGCAGCGCGCCTGCATTTGGCGCTTTGCCGCCGCCTATGCTGGCATTGACAATGGCCCCGCCACCGCGCGCTTTCATTATCGGAATAGCAAGCCGCGATAAGCGCACGGCCGCCATGACCTTGAGATTGAAATCTGACAGCCACAGGTCATCCTCCACCAAAGCCAAACCCATAGCGGCGGATGCGCCGGCGTTGTTGATTAAAATATCAATGCCGCCGTGACGGTGCTCAATTTCGGCGATCAACGCGTCACAATCCTCTGCATTTGTGACATCGGCACGAAGGCCCACAACCCGGCCACCGTTGTTGCCCGAGGCTTGCACCGCGGCTGTCATATCCTGTGCGGCCTGTTGCGCATGTGCGGCCCGCCGGCCGCAAATGACAACCAAAGCCCCTTCCGCCGCCAGCCGGTGCGCCGCAGCGCGGCCCAAGCCATCACTGCCGCCGGTTACGAGGGCCACTTTCCCGCTTAATTCCAAATCGAACACAGCTCTCTCCTGTTCTTGCGCGCAGACATCTGTCTTATCGCCTTGACCAAAAGGCTGACCCAATTGCTGCGGTAACGCAAGCTGCGTCGCTGTGGAATGTTTGGTCGGGCATGAGTGAGGAGCAAAGCTATACCCACGCAGCCAAAGGATGTACCGGGCGCGGTGGCGCTTGACTTGGGGCAGGAAGGCCGGCGATACAGGGCGCAGTGCGTAAATAGTTTTGGAGTTTGAGATGAAAAAAGTGATGATTTTTGTCGTTTTGGCAACCGCTTTGACCGGCTGCTTGCAATCCCAGCCTGAGCCGGCGTCTGTACCTGAGCCGGCCGCAGAGCCTGAGAAGGTGGATCTTCAAAAGTTAGTGGACCAATTTGACATTTCCGCGATGTTCGATTGGCTCAACGGCTATCGCGCTGCCAATAAAGACAGTGAAGCTGGCGAGTAAAAGCGCCAAACACCCGTGAAATCACAATCGCTCCCGAGCGACCGTGTGACCTGCATTTGCGCCGTGAAGCGTCAATATGTTGTGGATAACTCCTTCGAACCCACAGGATAAGGGTCGGCGGCGTTGACTCCGCCCCTATCGCTTCGGCACACTCAAGCCAGAAGAATCACGAGGGCATGTTTCGGTGCGGTTTTCGAAATTACGATTGAACGGGTTCAAAAGCTTTGTGGACCCCACAGATTTAATTATTGCAGATGGCTTGACCGGAGTGGTCGGCCCCAATGGCTGCGGCAAATCGAATTTGCTAGAGGCGCTGCGCTGGGTCATGGGCGAGAACCGCCCGACGGCCATGCGGGGTGGCGGGATGGAGGATGTCATCTTCGCAGGAACCGCCACACGTCCGGCCCGTAATTTTGCAGAAGTCAGTTTGCAAATCGACAACAGCAAACGGCTGGCTCCGGCGAGCTTTAATGAAAGTGATCTTTTGGATGTGGTCCGCCGCATCACCCGCGATATTGGCTCTGCCTATAAGGCCAATAGCAAAGACGTGCGGGCGCGGGATGTTCAGATGCTTTTTGCCGATGCCAGCACGGGTGCGCATTCTCCTGCTCTTGTTCGGCAGGGGCAGATCAGTGAATTGATCAATGCCAAACCCAAGGCCCGGCGTCGGATTTTGGAAGAGGCGGCCGGAATTTCGGGTCTCTATGCGCGGCGGCATGAGGCGGAGCTGAAATTACGCGGCGCTGAAACGAACCTGTCACGCGTGGATGACGTGATCGAACAATTGGCCAATCAATTATCCCAATTGGCGCGGCAGGCGAAACAAGCCGCCCGCTATCGTGAGTTGGGGGCCAGTCTGCGTTTGGCCGAAGGGCTCTTACTGTATCGCCGGTGGCAAGAGGCAGAAGAGGCCCGCGCGGCCGCAGAAGAGGCTCTGCGCGCCGGTACGCTCACAGCGGCACAGGCTGAAACCGCAGTTCAGAAATCTGTGAAGGCCCGCGAGATTTGCGAGGCGGCCTTGCCGCCCCTGCGCGAGGAGGAGGCCATCGCCAATGCCGTGTTGCAGCGGCTGAATGTGCAAAAAGACACGCTCAGCGATCAAGCGAAGCGGGCTGAGCAAACCATTCACACTTTGGAGCAACGCATCGCCCAGCTGGCGGCTGATATGGCGCGGGAGCAAAACCTGAATGCCGATGCCGGCGATACAATCGCGCGGCTGCGCGAAGAACTGGCAGAGCTTGAAGAGGCCGGGGCCGGGCAGAGCGAAAAAGTGCAAAAAGCGGCCGCGGAGGCCTCACAGGCGGCGGCTGTTTTGCACGATCGTGAATCGCAATTGGCGGAGATTACCGAAGATGTAGCCCGTCTCGCCGCCAGCCATCAATCGGCGGATCGCTTCGTTGAGGATGCCCAAAAACGCCTGTCCAAGGCTGAGGCCGAAGAGATCAATGCCAAGTCGGCGGTGGCTGAGGCCAGCACACAGGCCAGTGACGCCGCAGCGGCCTACGCGCAAGCCCATCTTGATGAGGCGGCCGCTGTTGAGGCCGTCGCCCAGGCCGAAACGGCTTTGGCTGAGGCGGAGGCGCGACGGGCGGATTGCCTGACCCAAGAAAACAGTGCACGGACTGCCAGGTCCGAGGCAAATGGGGTCGTCAATGCGTTGCAGGCAGAAGTCTCCGCACTGGCGAAATTGGTGGAACGCAACCGCGGTCAAGGCGATCAGTTGCTTGACCAAGTGCATGTTGAAAGCGGATATGAAAAGGCTTTGGGCGCTGCCTTGGCCGATGATCTCAAAGCCCCGGCCGTGACCGCGGACGGGCGCTCAGGCTGGGCTCAGCTGCAGGACTATGACACCGCGCCCCGCCTGCCGGAGGGCGTTGAAAGTTTTGGGCAATACGTCACCGTTCCCGGCGTGTTGAACCGCAGGATTGCACAAGTTGGTCTTGTGACAGCCGAGGAAGGTGCGCGGCTGCATGGGTCTCTTTTACCAGGGCAAAGACTGGTCAGCCGAGATGGCGATCTTTGGCGTTGGGATGGGTTTCGCGCCCAAGCCAAGGACGCCCCCTCTGCGGCGGCCTTGGCGCTCGAGCAACGCAATCGCCTTCAGGCTTTGCAATCACAGTTAAAAGAGGCGCAGGCGGTGGCAAGCCAAGCGGAAACTGCGCATCAAGCGCTGGTTGGTCAATTGCAAACCCTGACAAAAACCGATCAAGAGACCCGCGAGGCGCGCCAGGCCGCAGATCGGATGATGGCCGATGCGGGGCGTGCTTTGTCTCGGGCTGAGGCGGAGCGCAATCTTGCCGGCGGGCGCGTTGAGGCCCTGGCGCTCGCTGTCACACGCTATGGGGAAGAGGCGAGTGAAGCGCGCGTGCAGCTGCGTGACGCACAAACCCACCGGGAAGGCTTGGAAGATCTTGGCGCTGCGCGGGCACGGGTGGAGGACATTCGGCTGACCGTTGAAGCCAGCAGGGTCACTATGATGAGCCGCCGTGCGGCACATGATGAGCTGCGCAGTGATGGCGAAGCACGGGTCAAGCGGATTGCGGCAGTGAACAAAGATATTAGCAGCTGGCAAGAGCGTTTGGGAAATGCCAAAACGCGCGCCGTCGAGCTGGAACAGCGCCACAGCAAGGCTGAAGCAGACTTGGCAACAGCACTTGCAGAGCCCGATAACATAAGAAGCCAGCGGGCAGAGCTCATCTCCGCGTTAGAGGAAGCGGAAACGCGCCGGAAATTGGCCGCTGATACCTTGGCGCGGGCCGAGATGGACATGCGCCAAGCGTCTGAGGCCGAGCGTGATGCTGGGCGCGTGGCCACGGAAAGCCGCGAAAAACGGGCTGGCGCTGAGGCGCGCTCTGAAGCTGCTTTGGAGGCGGTGGGTTTGGCGGCGGAGCGCATCCGTGAGGAGCTGCAAACAGAGCCGCAAAACCTGCTGGAACAATTGGAGGTCGACCCGCTGAAAATGCCGCCCTCTGAACAGGTGGAGGCAGAGGTGGCGCGTTTGCGCCGGCAACGAGAGGCGCTGGGTGCGGTCAACCTGCGGGCGGAAGAGGATTCTCAAGAGGTGCGCGAGGAATTTGATATGCTCACCAAAGAGAAAACAGATTTGGAAGAGGCAATCAAAACTCTGCGGGGTGGGATTGCCAGCCTCAACAAAGAGGGCCGGGAACGCTTATTGGCCGCTTTTGATGAGGTAAATCGCAACTTTGGCACTCTGTTTTCGCATTTATTTGGCGGCGGAGAGGCGAATTTGGTTTTGGTGGAAAGCGATGATCCGTTGGATGCTGGGCTGGAAATTTTGTGTCAACCACCGGGTAAGAAGCTCTCGACCCTCTCGCTGTTGTCGGGCGGTGAGCAAACTCTGACGGCGATGGCGCTTATTTTTGCGGTCTTCTTGGCCAATCCCGCGCCGATTTGTGTGCTTGATGAGGTGGATGCGCCATTAGATGATGCAAATGTCACAAGGTTCTGCGACCTACTCGATGAGATGACCCGCAGGACGGACACGCGGTTTTTGATCATCACCCACCATGCGGTGACCATGGCGCGTATGGACCGTTTGTTTGGTGTGACGATGGCGGAGCAAGGGGTCAGCCAGTTGGTTTCGGTTGACCTGAAGAAAGCCGAGCAACTGGTGGCCTAGCGCCTCGGTGTGTCGCATGAAGCCGTTAAAAAGACCTCTGCATAACCCAGCGCCAAGCCAAAACATTGTGCCCGGTGGCAACACCGGGCAGCCCCTGCCTGCCCAGTCCGGCGCTGCCCTCATGTCGTGTTGAAATGGCGTGATGCAGAGGTCTTTTAAAGCCGATTGAGCAATTGCGGGGTTGGCCAAGCATCGGCGGGTAGATTGAGCCTGTCCTGTTCTGCTTGCACAGCCGCGCGGGTTTTGGAGCCTAAAATACCATCGATTTTGCCGACATCATGGCCTCGGGCCATGAGTTTTTGTTGTAGGGCCTGCATTTCTTGCCCGGTCAAGCCCGTGTCCGGCGTTCCAGGATAAAACTGCGGTTCGCCCGATAGCAGCGTGGCAAAATAGGCGGCTGTGGTGACATAGACCAGGCTCTGGTTCCATTCAAAATAGACGTTGAAATTCGGATAGGTCAGAAAGGCCGGACCCTTATGGCCAACGGGCAATAAAACAGAGGCTTGGCCCGCGCTGGGCTCGAGGGGGCCATGCCGCCCGGTCACCCCAAGCGCCTGCCAGCGCGCGACGGTCTGGCTTTTGTCGAGGCCAGTGAGGGTGAGATCAAGAGTCTCGGGCAGATCAATTTCCTGCAACCACGGGGCACCGGCCTGCCAGCCCAATCGACGCAGCATATGGCCGCCGCTCATAAGTGCATCTTCGGCAGAGTTTTGCAGATCAACGCGGCCATCACCATCCCCGTCCGTGCCGCTGTCCAAAATATCTTCGGGCAGCATCTGGATCATACCAATCTCGCCGGCCCAAGCGCCTTGCGTCTCTCGCGGATCAAAATCACCGCGTTTGTAAAGCTCAAGCGCTGCAAAAACCTGTGGACGAAACAGCTCAGGGCGCCGGCAATCATGCGACAGGGTCAGCAGCGCATTGAGCGTGTTAAAATTGCCTTGATTGACCCCAAAATCCGTTTCAAATGCCCAAAAGGCCAGTAAGACCCCAGGTGGGATCCCGTAATCACGGGACACCCTGTCAAAGGTCGCGGCGTATTTGCCCGCGTTTTTCTGTGCATGCACCAAGCGATGTTCCGAGATCAAGGCTTGAGAGAAGCTGATGAAGTCTTTTTGAAACACCCCTTGTCGGCGGTCTGCTTTGATGACCTTGGGATCTTGCGCCGCGCCATCAAAAAAGCGCGTCACCAATGGGCGCGGGTAGCCCTGTGCCAGAGCCTCTTGTTTTACGTCTTTGATAAACGATGCCCAATCTGTGCCGCAAGTGGCAGAGGCCAGGCCAGCGTAACACATTAAGGCACAGGACAAGAAGAGGCGGTGCATATCAATTCTCCAACAAAAACCCGTTGTAATTAGGCCTTTTTACAACAAAAATGCAAGGGTCATGCCCGCCACCAAAAGCGTCATCGCGCCCCAGGTCAGCCAGAGAGTTTGAATAGATTTTTCAATCTCAACCGGACCAATGTTTTTGCGGCCAGCGGCGTTGACCCAAGGAAATTTCTCGAATTTCCCCTCATAGCTGCGGGGGCCTGAGAGGCTGATATCAAGCGCATAGGCCATCGCAGCCTCGGGCCAGCCGGCATTTGGGGAGCGGTGCAATTTCGCCTCAGAGATGATAGTGCCCCAGGAGGTGCGACAGCCGGTGATCAGCCAAATTCCAAAGGCGGACAGCCGGGCGGGCGCCCAATTCAGCAGATCATCCAGCCGGGCGCAGGCCCATCCGAAGTCCCGATATGTCTCGTTCTTATACCCAATCATACTGTCCGCGGTGTTGATCATTTTATAGATAATCACCCCGGGCAAACCTGCCAGTGCGAACCAAAAAACGGGTGCTGCAATCCCATCGGAAAAATTTTCTGCCGCGCTTTCAATGGCCCCGCGGGCCACCTGCGGGGCATCCATCTGGGCTGTGTCACGTCCAACAATCATGGCCACGCTCCTGCGCCCGGCGGCAAGTGACAGCCGCAGGGATTGGGCCACGTCTTGCACATGCTGCATCAAGGATTTCTGTGCCACGAGGATTGCAGTGACCAAAATTTCAGCCAGAGGCCCAAGTTGCGCCAAAACAAGCCCGGCCAGCCCGCCCAGCCCAGCCAATCCGATGAATAAGATCACACCTTTGGGTTTTTGATGGGGTGCGTGATTGAGTATGCTGGTGGCGCGGGCGATGAGATTGCCCATGAGTACGGCCGGATGCGGCATGCGTGACCAGAGCCACTTTGGCTCGCCGAGCAGCGCATCCAGAACAAGGGCCAAAAACAGGGTCACAGGGCGGCCTCCAACCGCGCCCACTGCGCCTGCGGCGGCAGGCCAAGTCGGATCCATGTTGGGCTATAGGGGAAAACCCGCGTCCAAATCTTGTGTTGGGCTAAGTGGTGTTGCAGTTGCCTGGCATCCGCGACCTCATAGGTACGAAACAGCGCGCAGGCGCCCATAGGGCGGGCGTTTTGGCGCCGCATGAGCCGGTCAAGACGTTCTGCATCCGCGGCCAGCCGGGCCCGGGTTTGCTCGGCCCAAGTGGTGTCACCCAGGGCCGCGGCACCAATTTTCAACGCGATCCCAGAGACGGGCCAAGGGCCAAGCCTTTGTCGCAGAGTGTCGATCAACTCTGGATCTCCAATTGCAAACCCCAAACGCAATCCAGCCAATCCCCAAAATTTTCCAAAACTTTTCAATATTATATGGCCAGGCTGTTTGGCTTGCGCGATGTGGCTTTGCGCCGGATCGATATCGCAAAAGCTCTCGTCAATCACCGTCAGCGGCGCGGGTGTGATCTGAGTTTGGAATATGCCTGTGGGGTTGTTGGGATGGACCACAACACGGGCCACAGGAGAGGAGGGGTGTTCGTCTACGTCCCAGCCATGAAATCGAAAGGCGGCGGCGTGTTCGTTGTAGCTGCGCAGGGCGATCTCGGCTTGGCCTGCAGCTTGAAGTGCAGGAATTTGAGCGATGGCAGCAGAGCATCCCGGCACAGCCAGAACATCCGCCTGCGCTGGCACCCGCCAAAATCGCCGGGCGGCGGCACATAGCGCCGCATCTGCGCCGCTATCAGGCAGCGCCGTCCAATCATTTGGCGTCAGATCGAGGCTCGTTATCGGGTAGCTTTCCGGATTGATCCCGGTGGATAGATCAAGCCAGTCACCCCGCGCGCCGCCAAATTCTGCTGCTGCCGCGTCAAGACCGCCCCCGTGATCTCGCCCATTGCCTGCCATTAGTCCGTGTCCGGCAAAGGGGTCATGCGCGTGGTGAAATGGCCTTTCACCGCTTGTGGCCAATCGCGGTAGGGCACTTGGCCGGTTTCTGAGGCTTGATGCAGTGCCGCATAATCTACAATGGCTTGGGCATTTTCGGGGCTTGGCTCAAATGTTCCCAAGACATAAGACAGCTTTTCAGGAGCTTGCACCGCCACATTGCAGGCCCGCACGCAGCCCATCATGCAGGAGACACGCCGGGTTTTTACCCCTGCGCTTGCGGCTCTGTCTTCGATTAACCCCGCGAATATTTCGCCATCGGTGAGGGGCTGGGTCTGTGGTGTCCAGCCCTCGCGTTTGCAGGTGTCGCAAATGGTAATCCATGACGTCATAGGGTTCTCCTGCAATTGACAGATCTTGGCGAATAGTTGCGTTGGCTGCACCAAAAACGCAAGGGCTTGGTTGCTGGTTAATCGCCGCGCCCATGGGGCGCGTTCCAGTCGATGTCTGGATTGATTGGGATGATGCGATTGGGGTTAATCGTATCATGGCTATAGTGGTAGTGGCGGATGATATGATCCATATTCACCGTCTCGGCGATGCCCTCATATTGATAGAGCTCGCGGGTATAGGCCCAAAGATTAGGATAATCTATGATGCGCTTGCGGTTGCATTTGAAATGCAGGTGATAAACGCTGTCAAAACGCAGGAGGGTTGGAAACAAGCGCCAATCGACCTCGGTGAGCCTGTCGCCCATGATATAGCGCTTGCGCGACAAGCGGTCCTCTAGCCAATCCAATGTGTCGAACAAGGGGCCGACCGCGGCATCATAGGCCGTTTGGGTGGTGGCAAATCCGCAGCGGTAAACGCCATTGTTGAGCGTGTCATAAATGCGTTGGTTGATTGGCTCCATCGCCTCGTGCAGCTCTTGGGGGCAAAAATCCATAGTATTGCCTGTCAGCCGATCAAAGGCGGAGTTGAACATGCGGATGATTTCGGAGCTCTCATTGGAGACAATGGTCTGCTGGTGCTTGTCCCAAAGAATCGGAACCGTGACGCGACCACTGATTTTTGGATCTGCACGCAGATAAATATCACGGGCAAATGGCAGGCCAAACAGTCGGTCGCCTGTTGCGCCCGGCCAGTCGCTCGCAAAGGTCCAGCCGTCAGACAACATATCAGGATGCACAACATCAACGCTGATATGTGCGGTTAAGTCTTTAATCTGTCTAAAAATTAATGTGCGATGCGCCCAGGGGCAGGCCAAGGACACATAGAGATGATAGCGTCCGCTTTCGGCCTGAAATTCGGTGCTGCCATCGGATGTGATCCAGTTGCGGAATTTTGCAGTTGAGCGCTCAAAGGCGCCTCCCGATTTTGTGGTGTCATACCAAATATCATGCCAAACACCGTCCACCAGTTGTCCCATCACCCGCTCCCCACCTGCGCTGCGTCCTGCGCGTCTACCTCAGAGCCGCGGCGCTGGAAATGGCAAAACCGCGGTTGACAGTTTGATAGAGGAGCATTCCATGGCGGATGCTTAGGAATTGACCGGCAAACCCTGCCAAATTTCCGTTAGGTTCTCTGTTGTCGCTAGAGCTGCGGCTCTTTGATCATCGGGCAAGTTCTTATAAAGGCCCTTGGTCGTGCCCCGGTGTTGCCACCGGGCAAAGTGTTTTGGCTTGGCGGTTGGGTTATGCAGAGGGCTTCTCTTTGGACTTGGAACGAATATCGCTAGAGTCCGCGAAACGTCGCTTGCGGGTGCCGGGCGGTCGGGAATCCATTTGCCCCCGGCGCTGCAATGGCTTAGCAGAGGGTCAGACGACGTCGAAGGACCGGAGAGGAGCATGGCGCTGCGTTGACCCAAACTGGGGATGCAGACCGTGATCGTCGGATGAGACCGCATAACGGATGTGCGGCGGGGCCTTTGACCTATAAGATTAAAGGACCAAGATATGACCCGGTGTCTGTTATTTTTAGCCTGTCTTCTGCCCGCGCCGGCTTGGGCGCATTTCGGGCATGTGGAGGCCATGGCAGGAGGCCATGACCATTGGGTCATTGCCGCCGCCCTTGCAGCAGCGCTTGCGGCTGGGGCTGTTGCCGCCCTGAAAGGGTCCGAAGCGCAGGACAGTGAGGGCGAAGAGCCCGAACCACAGGAGGCGTGAAATGAGTAAAATCGGTGTCATGATTTGTGGCCACGGCTCGCGCAGCCAAGCGGCCGTTGATCAATTTAGCGTGCTGGCGGAAAAACTGCCCGCCTATCTGCCGCCTGAATGGGCCGTTGAATATGGCTATTTGGAATTTGCCAACCCTGTCATCCGCGACGGGTTGGATCGGCTGCGCGCGCAGGGGTGTGACAAAATTCTGGCCGTGCCGGGTATGCTCTTTGCTGCCATGCACTCCAAAAATGACATCCCGACCGTGCTGAACACCTATGCGGCCAAACATGGGATTGAGGTCAGCTATGGCCGGGAGTTGGGCGTGGATCCCAAGATGATCGCTGCGGCTGGCGGCCGTGTGCAAGAGGCGATTGCGGCGGCCAATGCGGCCCATGGCGAGGTCCCGATGCATGAGACTTGCCTTGTAGTGATTGGGCGCGGGGCATCGGATCCCGATGCCAATGGCAATGTGGCGAAAATTGCGCGTATGTTGCACGAAGGGCTTGGCTTTGGCTGGTGTGAAGTGGGCTATTCGGGCGTGACCTTCCCCCTTGTTGAACCCTGCCTGCAGCATGCAAGCAAACTTGGGTATAAGCGGATTGTTGTGTTCCCTTATTTTCTCTTTTCGGGCATTTTGATTGACCGAATTTATGGCTTTACCGATCAGGTTGCGGCGGAAAATGCTAATATCCAATTTGTGAAAGCTGGGTATTTGAACGACCATGAGCAAGTGCTAGCGACCTTTGCGGAGAGGATCACCGAGCAGGTCGGAGAAATTCCACCGCCCAATTGCGCCATGTGCAAATATCGCACGCAGGTCTTGGGATTTGAAGCTGAGGTGGGTGCGGTTCAAGAATCGCATCATCACCATGTGGAAGGTCAGGGCGCCTCAGCGCCGGGCTCGAATGTTGAGGATTGCACCCTCTGTGACAGCTTTTGCACCGGGCTGTGCCGATTGGAAAAACAGGCCAAAGGGCACGATCATCATGACCACAGCCATGACCATGACCACAGCCATGATCACAGTCACGGTCATACGCATGGACATGCCCATAGCCACGACCATGTACACGCGGAATATCCGCATGCGGATCATCCGCATGGGCCGGAAAGCGCGCGCAAGTCACCCAAGACATAAACGAACTCAATGGCGCTCCCATTGGAACCAATCGAAAGCCCCGCGCATGCGTCCTTATGAGAAAGACCCAAAGGCCATATATGCTGAAAGCTTTGCCACGGTCGCGCGGGAGGCGGATTTGACGCGCTTCCCTCACGGACTCGACAAATTGGCGACCCGGGTCATTCACGCCTGCGGCATGGTTGAGGTTGCAGATCGTTTGGCCTTCTCTGAGCAGGCCTTCCGCAAAGGTGCGGCGGCTTTGGCGGCGGGCGCACCGATCCTTTGTGATTGTGAAATGGTGGGGGCAGGGATAATCCGGCGCTATTTACCGGCCGAAAACCCTGTGATTGTCACATTGAACGATCCCTCCGTGCCCGCTTTGGCCCAAACGATCGGCAACACGCGCTCTGCTGCGGCGGTTGAGCTTTGGGCTGCGCATCTCGAAGGCGCTGTTGTGGCGATTGGAAATGCGCCTACAGCCCTGTTTCATCTGCTTGAACTTCTCGATCACGGCGCGCCAAAACCAGCTGTAATTCTTGGGTTTCCTGTTGGTTTTGTGGGTGCGGCGGAATCCAAAGCAGAACTGGCGGCAAACCCGCGCGGCTGTGACTTTGTGGCTCTACGTGGCCGGCGGGGTGGATCTGCGATTGCCTCTGCGGCGGTCAACGCATTGTCTGCGGGCCTGCCGGAGTTGGTCGCATGAGCGCTTGGCTGCACATTGTAGGTATCGGTGAGGATGGGCTGGAGGGTTTGCTGCCAGCGGCCCGCGCTGTTGTGCAATCGGCTGAGGTCATTATCGGAGGGGATCGCCATCATCAGTTGGCTGGTATCACCTCTGCGGAGCGCTTGAGCTGGCCCAGCCCATTTGATGCGTTGATCTCAACATTGCAGGGGTTGCGCGGCAAGCGCGTGGTGGTTTTGGCCACGGGGGATCCTCTTTGGTTCTCCGTCGGGGCGCGCATTGGCCGTGAAATCGATCCGAGCGAAATCACCTATCATCCGCAGCTCAGTGCCTTTCAGCTGGCATCTGCGCGGATGGGCTGGTCGATGGCCGATGTGGAAACGCTAACGGTGCATGGCCGGCCGGTTGAGCAGATGATTGCGTTCATCCAACCGGATCAACGTTTGTTGATCTTGACCACGGGCGCACAAACCCCCGGTCAAATCGCTCAATTTTTGACGCAGCGCGGCTTTGGCAGCTCAAAGATGACGGTTCTGGCCGCCATGGGGGGCGACAGAGAACAACGCTTTGACGGTCTGGCAGAGAGTTGGTCCCATGAGGTGCCGCCTTTTAACACCCTTGCGGTTGACTGTGTGGCGGCGCCCGATGCGGCACTTTTGCCGCGCGTGCCGGGCCTGCCGGATGAGCTCTTTGAACATGATGGTACCATGACCAAACGAGAGGTGCGGGCGGTCACCATTGCCAAGCTGATGCCAATGCGCGGTGCGTTATTGTGGGATATTGGCACGGGTTGCGGTTCGGTGGCCGTGGAGTGGATGCGCGCCGCCCGCTACGCGCAGGCCATCGGCATTGAGCCGCGGGCGGACCGCCGCGCGATGGCCGGCCAAAATGCGCTGGCTCTTGGCACGCCCAAGCTGCAAGTGATCGAGGGGACGGCCCCGGATGCGCTTGAGGGGCTGGCAGCACCGGATGCGATTTTCATCGGCGGTGGTTTGAGCGACGCGGTGTTTGAAACGGCCTGGCAAGCGCTCAAGCCCCTGGGGCGTTTTGTGGCCAATGCGGTCACCTTAGAGAGCGAAACCGTCTTGATGGCGCTCCACGCCAAACATGGCGGGGAGCTGGTGCGCCTTTCGGTGAATCGCGCCGAACCGGTCGGGCCCTATCGTGGTTGGCGCCCCTTCATGCCTGTGACCCAATGGAGCTTGATTAAGCGATGAGTGGAATTTTGTATGGCGTCGGGCTTGGCCCTGGCGACCCGGGATTGATCACTGTGAAATCAAGCCGCCTCATCTCCGGCGCAAAGGTGATCGCTTATCCGAGTTTGGCCGGTGGGAAGAGTTTTGCGCGGGCCATTGCCGCAGACCTCATTTCTCCTCAGGCGGAAGAAATTGTGATGGATGTGCCGATGACGGTTGAGCGCGCCCCGGCGCAGGCGGCCTATGACATCGGCGCAAAGAGCATCGCGGCGGCTTTGGATCGGGGCGATGATGTGATTTGCCTCTGCGAAGGAGACCCGTTCTTTTATGGAAGCTTTATGTATCTCTACGCGCGGCTTGCGGCCGACTATCAGGTGGAGGTTGTGCCCGGCGTGACCTCGATCACGGCCTGCGCGGCAAGGGCGGGGATGCCTTTGGCGGCGCGCAACGAGCGTTTGACAGTTCTGCCCGGACCCTTGCCAGCGGCAGAATTGCGCGCCCGTATCGAGGGGGCAGAAAGTGTCGTGATTATGAAGGTGGGGCGGCATTTGCCCAAAATTCGCGCGGTGATTGCGGAGTTGAACCTGACCGAAAAAGCCGCCTATATCGAGCGGGCCAGCCTGCCGGACGAATTGGTTTGCCCTTTGGCTCAGGCTCCCGAAAAAGCTCCCTATTTTTCAATGATTATCTTAACGAAAGGCGCCGATCCATGGCTCTAACCCCTGTTGTTTTGGCGCTGAATGCCTCTGGTCTTGCCGTGGCTCAGTCGATCGCGCAGGCGCTGGATGCGCCGCTGCACGGCCGTAGAGGTCGCGTGGGGCAGGCGGATGCTTTTTTTGACAATGCTTTGGATCATGCGCGTGATCTTTTCGCAGCAGGGATTCCGATTGTGGGAGTCTGTGCCAGTGGGATTTTGATCCGCGCCGTGGCCCCCCAGCTGAGCGATAAAACCCAAGAGCCACCGGTGGTTTCCGTGGCCGATGATGGATCGGTCGTCGTGCCGCTTTTGGGGGGGCATCGCGGGGCTAACCGTCTGGCGCGCAAGATTGCCGAGGCTCTGGACAGCACGGCTGCTGTGACAACGGCGGGGGATGTGTCGCTGGGTGTGTCTTTGGATGAGCCCCCCGAGGGTTGGGCTTTGGCCAATCCGCAAGATGCCAAGGGCGCAATGGCAGCGCTGTTATCCGGCGGCGGTGCGGCGCTCTTGGGTGCAGAGGCGGCTCAAGCGACGTGGCTGGCCGATATGCCGGCGGGCGATGCGGTGAGGTTGAGCTGTGATATGACGCTGCAAAGCGATTTGGGCCCCCATCACCTGCAATTTGCGCCGAAGCGCGTGACCATCGGGGTGGGCTGCGCACGCGATTGCCCGCCACAGGAATTGGCCGATTTGGTGCGTACGGCCCTCAATGAGGCGGGAGTTTGTGATGCGGCGGTGCACTCTATCAACACGATTTCGCTCAAAGCAGATGAGCCCGCGATCTTGGAGCTTGCCCGGCAGTTGAACGCGCCTTTGCGGCTTTTTTCCGCAGAGGCGCTGGAGGCGGAAACCCCCCGTTTGGCCACGCCCTCTGACGTGGTATTCGCCGAGGTCGGCTGTCATGGCGTGTCAGAAGGGGCGGCCTTGGCGCAGCTCGGCTCTGAGGGCAAGCTGTGGATGCAAAAGCGTAAGACCGCGCATGCGACGGTGGCGCTTGGTTTGGCGGATAGGCCCCTGTCAGATTTACGCGGCGCTGCCCGTGGTCGTCTGTCGGTGGTTGGGATTGGGCCAGGCCAGGCGGCTTGGCGCACGCCGGAGGTGTCGCGCTTGATCGCCGATGCGCAGGAGCTGGTCGGCTATGGGCTTTATATCGATCTGCTGGGCCCGCTGGCCGCAGGCAAAGAGCGCTCCGATTTCCCCTTGGGCGGTGAAGAGGCACGCTGTCGCTATGCGCTGGAACAGGCGGGGCTTGGCAAGAACGTCGCCTTGGTCTGTTCTGGGGATGCGGGCATTTATGCCATGGGCGCCTTGGTTTTTGAATTGCTGGACCGTCCAGCCGATCAAATGGGCGTGAGCGATGCGGCCCGCCGCGTGGATGTTGTTTGCTCGCCGGGGGTTTCTGCCCTGCAAGGGGCGGCGGCACGCGCTGGGGCGCCATTGGGCCATGATTTTTGTACGATATCATTGTCAGATCTGCTCACACCGCGCGCCGATATTCTGCGCCGCTTGCAAGCGGCGGCTGAGGGGGATTTTGTCATCGCCTTCTATAATCCCGTCTCCAAAACCCGACGCACGCTTTTGTCAGAGGCGCGCGATATTTTGTTGCAACATCGCCCGGCTGATACGCCGGTGATGCTGGCCAGCTCATTGGGGCGGCCTGAGGAACATATTCGCTATCGCCGCCTAGAGGATTTGCAGGTGGATGAGGTGGATATGCTGACAGTGGTGCTGATTGGCTCGTCAAATTCGCGGCTGGCGCAGTTGGGCGAAGGGCCTCGTATGTTTACCCCGCGCGGCTATGCGCGCAAGATTGATGGGGATTTGGCCCCCATGAAAGAAGGAAACGGCAGATGACAGTGTTTTTCATCGGAGCGGGGCCCGGGGATCCTGAACTTTTGACCCTGAAAGCTGCGCGGATCATTGGTGCATGTCCCGTATGCCTTTATGCCGGGTCTTTGGTGCCCGAGGAGGTTGTGGCCTGCGCGCCCAAAGATGCGCGCGTTCTGGATACGGCGCCCATGACATTAGATGAGACCCATGCGGAAATTCTGGCCGCCCATGCCAAAGGGCAGGATGTGGCGCGGGTGCATTCTGGGGATCCGTCGCTCTATGGCGCGATTGCGGAGCAAATTCGCCGCCTGCGCGCCGATGGCATTGACTATGAAATTATTCCCGGCGTGCCCGCCTATACCGCCGTTGCGGCCGCCCTGGGGCAAGAGTTGACGATTCCTGAGATTGCCCAGTCGATTGTTTTGACGCGCATGTCGATGAAGTCGACCTCCATGCCTGCGGGGGAGACCCTTGAGAATTTTGCCATCTCTGGCGCAACGCTCGCCATTCACCTCGCGATTCGCAATATGCGTGAGATTGAACGGGTTTTAATCCCGCATTACGGGGCCGATTGCCCGGTCGTGGTCGCTTACCGGGCCAGTTGGCCCGATCAGATCATCATCCGCGGCACTCTGAGCGATATTCGCAAGAAAGTGCGGGATGCGAAAATCACCCGAACGGCCTTGATCTTGGTGGGGCCTGCGCTGAAAGAGCAGCAAGATTTTGTGGATTCTGCGCTCTATCATCCAGATATGGAACATGTGCTGCGCAATCGCAAAACTCCGGCGGCTTGAGCGCCTTAAAAAAACGCTTCACATTTTAGTGACTGCCTTGACCGTCGCGGTTTTCCCGCGCAGGCTATTGGTTAAGGAGATGTTAAAATGACAACATTTTTGCCGAAAGAAGTGGCGGAGGGTTTGGAAGCGGCTCGCAAGCAGGCGCTGCGGAAGAAGAGCCGATTGCGGGTGCAGGCCGGCACGGAGATTTTTACGGTTCTGAAATATTGGGACAGCGGATTTTCAGTGGATCTGCAAGATGCGCCGCAGTTGCGCGGTCTCGTGGACCTCTACGACGGCAGCCGCCATCTGTATCAATGTTTGATCGTCGCCTCTGAGGAAGAGGGCGGGGAGATGCGCTATGAGTTCAAGCGCAACACCCGTGCCGTTGACAGCGCGCCGCTGGACTTTGAGCGGGATGCCAATAAGCCTGTGGCCTTGATTGGCCGCAGTTAACCGGGCCGGCGGCTACTGGAGATCCGAAAAAGCCTCCTGCATGGCTGCAACCGCCCGCTCGACATTGGCGCGCTGCGTGCCGATGTTAAAGCGCAGGAAGCTTTCGCCACCTGTGCCGAAGGTTGGCCCGTGGTTGACGGCGATTTTGGCCCGTTTTTGCACCCGGTCAATGGCCTCCTGTAAAGACATGCCCGTTCCAGAGACATCCACCCAAGCCAGATAGGTGGCCTCAAGATGCATGGATGCTAGGCCGGGAATGGCGTTGATCCCAGCGTCGAAAATCTTGCGGTTTCCATCGAGATAGACCAGCAATTCATCCACCCATTGCGCCCCTTCTGGCGAATAGGCCGCGGTAATCATATGCAGGCCAAAGGAATTTGGGGACAGTCCGAGCGCCTGCATCCGTTTGGCAAAACGCGCGCGCAAATTTGGATCTTCAATGATCACATTGCCCGAATGCCCCCCTGCAATATTGAAGGTCTTGCTGGCCGCAGTCATCATAATCAAGCGATCTGAAATTCCGTCAATCAGTGCCATGGCTGTGTGTTTCGCGCCGAAGGTCAGATCGTGGTGAATCTCATCACTGACCAAAAGCAGATCATGTTTGATGCAAAATTCGGCCACCTGTTGAAGTTCCGCGCGGCTCCATACCCGCCCGCCAGGATTATGCGGCGAGCAAAGGATGACCATTTTCGCATGGGGCGGCAGGGCGGCGTCATAGCTGTCGAAATCCATCTCATAGCGGCCATTGTTTTGCACCAGTGGCAATTCGATCACCTCGCGGTCATTGGCGCGGATCACTTTGGCGAAGGAATGATAGACCGGGGTGAATAGAACCACGCCGTCGCCTGGCTCTGTGAATGTATCCACACAAAGCGCCGTGCCATTCACCAGCCCATGGGTGGTGAAAATACCGCCGCGGGGCACCTCCCAGCCGTGACGGTGTTTCATCCACCAGGCAATCGCGTCGAGATATTTGCTGTCATCGCCAAAATAGCCGTAGATCCCATGCTCTGTAAGCCTGGCCAGACTGTCTGCCACCGCTTGTGGCGGACGAAAATCCATATCCGCCACCCACATTGCCAAACCATCGTCGGGCGACACGCCATAGAGCGGCTCCATCATATCCCATTTGGAGGAGTGGGTGTTGCGGCGGTCAATCTGGGTGTCAAAGGTCATGGAAAATCCTAATATTTTCGCGTAAGATTACTGTGAAAAGGCCAAAGATCAAGCGCTGGGAAGGGCCCGGCACGCAAATTGCGGTAAGAATCTTTGATGCGGCAATTGCGCTGCGGGTCGGCATTGAATATCACACCGCTATGACAATACGCCCCATAATAATCCATCCCGATCCGCGCTTGAAAAAGACGGCGGCGCCCGTGGCTGAGGTGACCCCCGCGATTGAGCGTTTGGCTGAGGATATGCTTGAAACCATGTATGATGCACCGGGCATCGGACTGGCTGCGCCGCAAATCGGCGTGATGAGCCGCGTGTTCGTTATGGATTGCGTGAAAGAGGAAGGGGCCGCACCGGCGCCGATGGTTCTTATGAATCCGGTCATCACCTGGGTCTCTGAGGCGTTGAGCACCTATGAAGAGGGCTGCCTGTCCATTCCAGAGCAATATGGCGAGGTGGAACGGCCTGCAGAGATTGATATGCAATGGCTGGGCCTGGACGGGAAAACCCATACACAAAGATTCGATGGGCTTTGGGCCACTTGCGCGCAGCATGAGTTGGATCACCTAAACGGCAAGCTGTTCATTGATTACCTCAAACCGATGCGCCGCCAACTTATCACCCGCAAGATGCAGAAACTCAAACGTGAGCAGGCCCGGTCATGAGCCGAAGCATTGTGCCTTGGCCGCACCCTTGTTTGCGACGACTTGCGGACCCGATTGAGAAAATCACCCCGGAAATTGAAGAGATTTGGCGCGATATGATTGCGGTGATGGAAGCGATGCCTGGCGTTGGTTTGGCAGCGCCGCAATTGGGCATTGGGTTGCGCTTGGCGGTGGTGGATGCCTCTTCGGCGCGCGGTGAGGTTCTGCGCATGGCCAATCCCGAGGTACTGCACGTATCTGCCAAGCTTGAGATGGGCGAAGAGGCCAGCCCTAATCTGCCCTATGTCTCCGCGCAGATCAAACGCCCGCGCGGCGTGACGGTGCGCTATATGGACGAAGCTGGCGCTTGGCAGGAAAAAGATCTGGTTGGCCTCTGGGCCCGCTCGATGCTCCATCAGGTCGATCACCTCAATGGGCGGATGTATTTTGACAATCTCTCCAAGCTCAAGCGCGACATGCTGATCAAAAAGGCTCGAAAACTATGCGCGTAGTTTTCATGGGCACGCCCGATTTTTCGGTCGCCGCTTTGCGGGCCTTGGCCGAGGCTGGCCATGAGATCGCAGCCGTCTACAGCCAACCGCCGCGTAAATCCGGCCGGGGGCAAAAACGTCGTCCGTCGCCGGTGCAAGCCTATGCCGAGTGCCAAGGATGGACGGTCTTTACACCCAAAAACTTCCATGATCCGGCTGAGCTGGCCAATTTTGCGGCTCTTGAGGCGGATATCGCCGTGGTGGTGGCTTACGGGTTGATCTTGCCACAAGCGCTTTTGGATGCCCCGCGCTTTGGATGTTTGAATATTCATGCCAGCCTTCTGCCGCGTTGGCGCGGCGCGGCGCCAATCCATAGGGCAATTATGGCCGGGGATGCGCAGACTGGGGTGTGTATCATGCAGATGGATGCGGGCCTGGACACCGGGCCGGTGCGTCTGCGCCGCGCGCTCGATATTGCGGCGCAAGAGACCACGGCCGAGCTGCATGATCGCCTTGCTGCGCTGGGCGCTGCGGCGATTGTGGATGTTTTGGCCGATTTGCCGGGTCATCCGCCCGAAGTGCAACCTGATGTCGGCATTTGCTATGCACAGAAAATCGACAAATCTGAGGCACGCATTGACTGGACGCGGCCGGCGCTTGAGGTGGACCGGCAAATTCGCGCCCTGTCTCCCTTTCCCGGTGCCTGGTGTGAACTGGCGGGACAGCGGATGAAACTTTTGGCCTCCCAAACGGGCCAAGGTTCTGGTGCGCCGGGGCAGGTGCTTGGCGGGTTTGAAGTGGCCTGCGGTCAGGGATCAGTGACCATCACGCGGCTGCAACTGGCGGGCAAAACCGCGCAAACCGCCGCTGAGTTTCTACAAGGCCATGCGCTGCCCGAAGAGCTCATCTAAGCCCAGCGGATCAGGCCGATGATGGCGGATCCGGCGTAGAAGGCCTGAAGCAGCAAAAAGGTCCAACGGCGGTCAATCACAGCCCAGGCGGCAAAAAGGCTGGCTGAGATGAACAGCAGAGAGAACCCCAAAATCTCATTGCCTGTATTCGAGGCGATGAGCAACGCGTAGACCATCGCCAAAACTGATCCAGAGATTTCAAAAACGGAAGTGAGTTTTCGTTTCTTATCCATGTCGTGCTTTCCGCCCTGCGGGCTTAGTCCTTGAATGGTGCCATGCCGGCACGGGCCAATTCATCAGCCAATTCGTTTTGAGGATGCCCCGCATGGCCCTTGACCCATTCCCAAGTCACCTGATGCCGAGCTTGGGCGGCATCCAATTGTTTCCACAGGTCTTCATTCTTGACCGGCTTTTTTGCGGCGGTTTTCCAGCCGTTTTTCTTCCAGCCGAAAATCCATTTGGTCACGCCATCTTTGACGTAAACGCTGTCGGTGACGATTGTGATTGCCGAGCGTCGGGACAGGGCTTCAAGGGCGGAGATCGCCGCCATGAGCTCCATACGATTGTTGGTTGTCTCTTTCGCCCCGCCTTTGAGTTCGCGCTGCTTGGTCACCGTGTCGCCCGTTTTGGCCTGCATCACCACACCCCAGCCGCCCGGGCCGGGATTGCCACTGCAGGCCCCGTCGGTATAGGCGATTAGATCATGCATGGGCGGACATCATGATGAAGGGTTCCACATCTCCGGCCAGCCCTTTTTCCTGCCCCTCGCGCTCGAAGGTGAGGGTGAAGCCGGCTTGCGTTAAAATATCTTTCAGCTCTTGGGCGGTGTAATAGGTATAAAAGCGCCCGAGATCATCGCGTTTCTCGCCCGTGCCAAGCTTCATGGCGAGGTGCAAGATCCCACCAGGATGCAGCGCTGCGTGGCAGGCTTGGATATGGCGATTGAAATCTGCGCGCTGGGCGTGCAGCAGTGAAAAATTGGCATAAATCCCATGGTATGTGGCCTGTGATGGCAATTCGTCAAATGTGGCTTGCCGGGCTGTGACGCCTGGGTGTTTGCTGGCGGCGGCCACCATCTCTGCGCTGCCGTCAATGGCCTCCACATTGCAGCCCTGGCGCGCCATTTCTGCAGCGGCCAGACCGGGACCACAGCCCAAATCCAAAACGCGCCCACCTTCAGGAATGGCCTTAATAAAGGCCAAGAGTGATTTGCTGGGCGGCGCTTGGGTCAAGCGCAGGTAATCTTCAATTTTGGCGTCATAGACGGCGAGAGTTTGCGCATCAGTCATGGGCGGGCGCTCCGACCTCCCGCAGGATGCGCGGCACTTTGAAACTGACGTTTTCTTTTGCGGTCTCTACCGTTTCGATTGTGACCGCATAATGCTCCGAAAAGGCGTCAATCACCTCTTGGATTAAGACATCTGGCGCCGAAGCGCCGGCGGTGATGCCGATGGTCTTGATCCCATCCAATGCGCGCCAGTCAATATCTTTGGCGCGCTGCACCAATTGCGCATAGCTGCATCCGGCGCGCGCGGCGACTTCAACCAGACGCTTGGAATTGGAAGAATTGGGCGCCCCAACCACCAAAAGCGCATCGCAGAGCGGGGCAATGGCCTTGACCGCTTCTTGGCGATTTGTGGTGGCGTAACAGATATCTTCTTTATGTGGCCCGGCGATATTTGGGAAGCGGCGTTGCAGGGCCGCGACAACCCCGGCTGTATCATCGACCGATAGGGTGGTTTGGGTGATATAGGCCAGCCGATCTGGGTCACGCACGGCGACGGCTTCAACATCGGCTTCGCTCTCGACCAAAAGCACCTCGCCATCGGGCAATTGTCCCATGGTGCCGATGGTTTCGGGATGGCCGGCATGGCCAATCATGATCATTTGAAGGCCGTTCTCACTGTGGCGTTCGGCTTCGATATGAACTTTACTGACCAAAGGGCAGGTGGCATCGACATAGATCATATTGCGCGCCTGCGCGGCGCTTGGAACGGACTTCGGCACCCCATGCGCGGAAAAAATCACCGGGCGATCATCCGGACATTCGTCCAGCTCTTGCACAAATATAGCACCCTGGGCGCGCAGGCCGTCGACGACAAATTTATTGTGCACGATCTCATGGCGCACAAACACGGGTGCACCCCATTTTTGCAAAGCCATCTCTACGATTTTTATGGCACGATCCACCCCCGCGCAAAAACCTCTTGGCGCGGCGAGATAAAGTTTGAGCTCAGGTTTTGTCATGGCAACGGTCCTTTGCTCGGCACGCTAAATGTGCCGAGCAAGATCGTCCAGAGCTTGGGGCGAATTAATCAGCTTCCGCCGGGGCCACAAAGTCATCGGTTTCGCGCGCTGGGCGACCGATCACGTCACGCAACGCATCCAATTCGATGAAATTGTCGCACTGGCGACGCAGTTCATCGGCAATCATCGGCGGTTGGCTGCGAATTGTGGAGACCACGGACACGCGCACGCCCTGGCGCTGTACACTTTCGACCATTGGCCGGAAGTCACCGTCACCGGAGAAGAGCACGATATGATCAACATGCGGGGCCAGTTCCATCGCGTTTACGGTCAACTCGATGTCCATGTTGCCCTTGATCTTCCGGCGGCCTTGGCTGTCGGTAAATTCTTTTGCCGCTTTGGTGACCATGGTGAAGCCGTTGTAATTCAGCCAATCAACCAAAGGTCTGATTGGTGAATATTCATCGTTCTCCAAAAGCGCGGTGTAGTAGAACGCCCGCAGCATTTTTCCACGGCTCGTGAATTCTTGGCGAAGCAATTTGTAGTCGATGTCAAAGCCCAAGGCTTTCGCGGCTGCATATAGATTTGCGCCATCAATAAAAAGCGCTAAGCGCTCGTCGCGGTAAAACATACCAAATATATCCTTTTTAAGTACCGAGTGCCGCGAGATGAGTAAGTTGCAGCCTAGGCTTCTTTAAGATAGTTATTAAAATAGTTTATGTAAATGTCACCCATGCAAAATAAAATAAAAACCCAGCAAAAAACAATATTGGTCGCCCTGGGCGGCAATTTAGAGTCTGAATTGGGCCCGCCACAAGTGACTTTGGGTTATGCCTTGGCGTCACTTCGGTCAATGACCAATAGCCTCCTGCGAAAAAGTAAATATTTCGTTACCCCGTGTTTTCCCGTTGGATATGGGCCCGATTACGTCAATGCGGCGGTTTCATTTCAATTTCAGGGCGAATCACACGAGCTTTTGGCGATTCTGCATCGCATCGAGGCCAATTTTGGCCGACTGCGCAGCCAGCGATGGGGCGGCCGGGTTTTGGATCTGGATTTACTGGCCTTTGGGGATGAAGTTGCACCAACGATTGAGGTTTATGAGGCCTGGCGCGACAAACCGCTGTCTGAACAAATGTCTCAAACCCCGCAAGAGTTGATCCTACCGCATCCAAGAATGCAGGATAGAGCCTTTGTTTTAGGGCCGCTGATGGATGTCGCACCCAATTGGCGTCACCCGGTATCGGGTCTGACGGTGCGCCAGATGTTTGAGCGTTTGCCATCCGAAGACCGTGCGGCCCTCAAGCCATTGCCATAGGTGCGCGCCCGAGGCGTGAATGCGCGATTCACCCTTGCGTTTCTTGGCATTCGCTCCTAAATAGCGAACTTCATCACAGGTGCAGGAGATCAGACATGGCGCGTGTCACAGTTGAAGATTGTGTAGACAAGGTTCCAAATCGTTTTGATCTGGTCATGCTGGCGGCTCATCGGGCGCGCGAGATTGCCAGTGGGTCTCCGGTGACTGTAGATCGCGACAACGACAAAAACCCTGTCGTTTCCCTGCGTGAAATTGCCGATGAAACTCAAATGGTCGATGATCTGCTTGAGCGGTTGATTGAAAGCAATCAAACTCAAATCGAAGTCGACGAGCCGGAAGAAGATTCCATGGCCCTGTTGATGGGCGGCGAGCCTGACAAGCCGGCTGAAGATGATTTGAACGACGAAAAATTGCTGCGTGCTTTGATGGAAGCTCAAGGCCAACCTTAAGGAAACATAGGCATGATCACAGCCGATGACCTGATCGGTCTGATCCGCGCCTATAATCCGTCCACCAACGCCGAGCAGATTGCGAAAGCCTATGGTTTTTGCCAAGAGATGCATGAGGGACAGTTTCGCAGATCTGGCGAGCCCTATTACACCCATCCCGTAGCAGTCGCCCGCATTTTGGCCGATCAGCATCTTGACGATGCGACGATCATCACCGCGCTGCTGCATGACACGATTGAAGACACCAAAGCGAGTTTTGGTGATGTCGAACGTATGTTCAGCCGCGAGGTGGCTGAACTGGTCGACGGGGTGACAAAGCTCACCAATCTGCAACTCTCCTCCAGAGTGAACAAGCAGGCGGAGAATTTTCGCAAGCTGATCATGGCCACCTCAAAAGATATTCGGGTCACTTTGGTTAAATTGGCGGACCGTTTGCATAATATGCGCACCATCCGCTCGATGACGCCGGAAAAACAGCAACAAAAAGCTCTGGAAACTATGGATATTTATGCGCCACTGGCCGGGCGCATGGGGATGCATTGGCTGCGCGAAGAGCTGGAAGACTTGGCCTTTCAAGTGCTCAATCCTGACGGGCGCAAATCCATTATGCGCCGTTTTATCAAGTTGCAAAACGAAACCGGCGATGTGGTGCAACAGATCAAAGGCGACTTGCTTGAGGAATTGGAGCGCGCCGGGCTTGAGGGCGCGGAAATTCAAGGTCGGGCCAAAAAGCCCTATTCCATATGGCGCAAAATGCAAAATAAGGAACTGTCCTTCTCGCGCTTGTCAGATATCTATGGGTTTCGGGTCATTGTAGATCATGAATCCGATTGCTATCGGGTGCTCGGGCTGATCCATCAGCGGTGGCGGGCCGTGCCGGGGCGGTTTAAAGATTACATCAGCCAGCCAAAATCTAACGGTTACCGCAGCATTCACACCACGGTTTCGGGGCGCAACGCCCGCCGGGTGGAGGTGCAAATCCGCACCAAATCGATGCATCAAGTGGCGGAAAAAGGTGCGGCGGCGACTTGGTCTTATCGCGACGGTGCGCGGGTGGATAATCCTTTTGCTCTGGATCCTTCGACTTGGATTTCATCGCTGACAGAGCGGTTCAGCTCCGAAGGCGATGATGGGGAATTCCTCGAAGCGTTCAAATTGGAAATGTACACCGACCAGGTGTTTTGCTTTTCGCCCAAAGGCGATGTCATCAAACTGCCGCGTGGCGCGACGCCCATTGATTTTGCCTATGCGATCCACACACGCATCGGCGCGGCCTGTGTCTCGGCAAAGGTTGACGGTATCCGCGTGCCGCTTTGGACGCGCCTGCGCAATGGGCAATCTGTGCAGATCATCACCGCAGAGGGGCAAACCCCGCCGGCCAGCTGGATTGATATCGTCGCCACGGGCCGGGCGAAAACAGCGATCCGCCGCAGTCTGCGCGAATTTGACCGCGAGAAATTTATCAAGCTGGGGAAAGAGTTTGCCCGTGTCGCTTTCGAGAATGTCAACAAAAAGGCCACCGACCGTGCTTTGAAGACCGCGGCGAAACATTATGGATTGCCAAGTGCCGATGAGCTTTTGGCCCGGCTGGGCAGCTCTGAAATCGCCGCGCGCGACGTGGTGGCGGAGCTCTATCCAAATCTTAAAGTGCGCGACACCGATGAGGTGGGGCCAGCGGTGGCGTTGATGGGGTTGGAGCCAGGACAGAAATTCACCCATGGTGTCTGTTGCAACCCTTTGCCTGGAGAGCGTATTGTTGGGATCATTTTCAAAGGTCATGGGGTTGTGATTCACACCATCGATTGCCCCAACCTGTTGCATTATGAAACCCAAATGGACCGGTGGTTGGATCTGCATTGGCGTGACGGACAGCATGCCGCGACCCACCCGGCGCAGATCATCACGACGATTTTGAATGGTGCAGGCGTCATGGGGCGGATTTGTACATTGATTGGCGATCAGAATGCGAATATCTCTGACATTCACTTTTTGGACCGCAAGCCGGACTATTTCAAACTGCTCGTCGAATTGGAGCTGAGGGATGTGTCACAATTGCACATGGTGCTCACGGCGCTGGAGGCCGAAAGTGACGTGGCAGAGGTGAGCCGCCACCGGAATCCGGAACTGGGGCGGGATATCGACTCTATGAACGGTGAGTGGGGCGAAATTGGTGTTTAAACGTCGCGAAAAGCGTGGGCTGCACAGAGCGCTTTGGGAATGGCTTTACCCAAAGGGCGGCTGGGCCCGGGCCTATTCTTACATCAAACACCGTTTGCGCCGCCTGCCAGGAACGCCGGAAGAAATCGCGCGCGGCGTGGCGATTGGCGTGTTCACCTCTTTCACCCCGTTTTACGGGTTACATTTTTTCGTGGCTTGGGTGCTCGCGCTTGTATTAAGGGCCAATGTTCTCGCCTCGCTTTTGGGAACTTTTTTCGGCAATCCGCTGACCTACATCCCCATTGGCGCAACGGCGCTTGGTTTTGGACATGCGTTTTTGGGCAAGCGGCCAGAGAGTGATTTGCATTTGGGCCTGGGTGAAATGTTTGCCCGCGCGGTGACAGAATTGGGCGCGAATATCGCGGCATTTTTCTCGCAAACCCCGGGAGATTGGACTTATTTGGTCGAATTTTGGCACACAGTATTTTTCCCTTGGATGATCGGCGGGGTGGTGCCGGGGGTCATCTCAGGGCTGGTGATTTACGCTATTACGGTCCCAGCTATTCGCGTATATAAAAATCGCAGAAAGGGTCAATTGGCGGCCAAAATTGCAGAGTTACGCCGCAAAACCCTCCTTACACGCGAAGACGATTCGGGCGTCTGAGGTAGAAACGGAAAGAGTTTTTTATGTCCATAGAGCAACGCCTTGGCGTCAATATCGATCATGTTGCGACCTTGCGCAATGCACGGGGTGGCGCTTATCCCGACCCTCTGCGCGCGGCCTTGTTGGCGCAGGCCGCGGGGGCCGATGGCATTACCGCGCATCTGCGTGAGGATCGCCGGCATATTCTTGATGCGGATATTGACGCTTTGATGGGTGCGTTGCGCATCCCTTTAAACTTTGAAATGGCAGCAACCGCCGAAATGCAAGCCATAGCCCTGCGGCACAAGCCCCATGCGGTCTGTCTCGTGCCAGAAAAGCGCGAAGAACGGACCACCGAGGGCGGGCTGGATGTGGTTGGCGATCAGGACCGTCTTGGTGATTTCATTGCGCCACTGGCTCAGGCCGGCTGTCGGGTGTCGCTTTTTGTGGCCGCAGATGAGGGGCAATTGCAAGCCAGTGCGCAGGTGGGGGCCGCTGTGGTTGAGCTTCATACAGGCGCCTATTGTGATTTCCATGCCGAGGGCAATCACCAGGCTGCGAAAGAGGAATTGGCGCGGATCACCCGCTGTGCGCAATTTGCAGCCGATCTGGGGTTAGAGGTGCACGCCGGTCATGGCTTGAGCTATGAAACCGTGGCGCCGATTGCCGCCCTTCCAGAAGTGGCCGAGCTGAACATTGGACATTTTTTGATCGGGGAATCTGTCTTTTTGGGTCTGGGGCCGGCGATTGCCGAAATGCGTCGCTTGATGCAGAACGCCCGGCGATGATTTTAGGTATCGGCACAGATTTGGCGAATATTGAGCGGATTCAAGGCACATTGGATCGCTTTGGGGATCGTTTTAAAAACCGAGTCTTCACGCAGGTTGAGCAACGCAAGGCGGAGGCGCGTAAAGATGTGGCGGGCACTTATGCCAAACGCTGGGCCGCGAAAGAAGCCTGCTCAAAGGCGCTCGGGACGGGCTTGGCCATGGGCATCAGTTGGAAAGACATGGCTGTGACCAATATGCGCAGCGGTCAGCCGGTGATGGCGGTCACGGGCTGGGCGGCGGAGCGTTTGGCGCAGATGACGCCCGCAGGTCATACGGCGGTGATCCATTGTACGTTGACCGATGATCACCCCTGGGCACAGGCTTTTGTGGTTATCGAAGCGCGCCCGAATGAGGGCGGGGCAACTTGACTCTCGACCGTAAGCGCCGCACATAGCCCTAAATCAAATCCCGAGGATGTTATGGACGACATTGAAGAAAAAAGCTTTGCTGCGAGTGCAATAGAGACGGTCAAAACTGTGGTCTATGCCCTGCTGATTGCTGGGGTGTTTCGCACCTTGTTTTTTCAACCCTTCTGGATCCCCTCGGGCTCGATGAAAGACAGCCTGTTGATCGGGGATTTTTTATTCGTCAATAAAATGGCCTATGGGTATTCCTATGCCTCCTGTCCGAAAATTCAAATTGCCGCGCTGGGCTTAAACATTGATGCGGATGATTTTTGTGGCTTCATCAAGGACCGTGACACGCGGATTTTGGGCGGCGTTCCTGAGCGCGGCGATGTGGTTGTGTTTCGCCATCCGGTGACAGGCGCTGATTATATCAAACGCTTGGTCGGTCTTCCGGGCGACAAGATACAAATGCAAGGCGGGGTGCTGCAGATCAACGGCACGCCGGTTGAGCGCAGACAGGTGGAGGATTTCGTGGAAATCTATGAGCCACAAGGCTCACAGCGCAACCGTCCGGTCTGTTCCAATGGTGCCGTTGGGTTGGGCGCAGATTGCATCAAGGCGAAATATATCGAGACGCTGCCCAATGGCGTCGAGCATGGCGTGTTGGACACCTATGACCAAGATGCGATGCGCCTTGGAGGTCGGATGAATGTGGACACAACGAAAGTCTATACCGTACCGGCGGGGCATTTCTTTTTCATGGGCGACAATCGCGACAATTCCTCTGACAGCCGCGTGCCGCAGTCCATCGGCGGGGTGGGCTTCGTGCCGCTCAAAGACATTGTCGGGCGCGCAGATCGCATTTTGTTTTCCTCTGCCGGCGCCTCAATTTTGGCCTTCTGGACGTGGCGCAGTGACCGTTATTTCAAGGCGATTGATTAGATGCTCTGTATCTTCCAGGTCTCGCTATGATCAAACTTTCTTCTGAGTTACGCCAGTTTTCAGCCGATATCGGCTATGAGTTTAAAGACCCGGGGCTCCTGATCACAGCTTTGACTCATTCCAGTATCTCCTCGGCAACCCGCTCGGACAACGAACGGCTTGAGTTTCTGGGTGACCGGGTTCTTGGGCTCGTGATGGCGCAGGCTTTGTTGGATCTGGATGCGAAGGCGACCGAGGGGCAATTGGCGCCGCGTTTTAATGCTCTGGTGCGCAAGGAAACCTGTGCAGATGTGGCGCGCTCTATTGGCATTGGCAACCTGTTGAAATTGGGTCGCTCTGAGATGATCAGCGGCGGGCGGCGCAAGGAAGCATTGCTGGGCGATGCCATGGAAGCGCTGATTGCTGCGGTGTATCGCGATGGTGGCTTTACTGAAGCGCAGGCGCTGATCTTGCGGCTTTGGAATACGCGGATCACCTCCGTCAAGGCCGATGCGCGCGACCCAAAGACCGCTTTGCAAGAATGGGCGCAGGCGCGCAAAGGTCCTCCACCAAATTATGTTGAACTGTCCCGCTCCGGCCCGGATCACGCGCCGCAATTTGAGATTGAAGTGAGATTGCATTCCGGCGAAGCGGCGCAGGCCAAAGCTGGATCGAAACGCCAGGCCGAACAGGCTGCGGCAAAATTATTGTTGGAAAGGTTAGGGGCATGAGCACACGCGCCGGATTTGTGGCCCTGATCGGGGAACCTAATGCAGGGAAGTCGACCCTGCTCAATCGTATGGTGGGGGCCAAGGTTTCTATCGTAACCCATAAGGTGCAGACGACCCGCGCCCGTATTCGCGGTGTCGCACTCGAGGGGGAGGCGCAAATTGTTTTCGTCGATACTCCAGGCATCTTCCGCCCCAAACGCCGTTTGGATCGCGCGATGGTGAAATCTGCCTGGGGGGGCGCTGCCGATGCCGATCTGACGGTGTTTTTGATTGAAGCGCATCGCGGTGTCACAGAGGGCGTGGATGCGATTATGGAGGCGCTCAAGGATCTTCCCAAAGGCAAATCAATTGCATTGGCGATTAACAAAATTGACAAGGTGCAGGCCGCAGAGCTCTTGGCTTTGACCAAGGCGATGAATGAGGCCTTTGATTTTGTGGAGACCTTCCTGATTTCCGCAGAGAAGGGGCACGGCTGTGCGGCACTGAAAACTTGGATCGCCGGCCAGCTGCCTGACAGCCCTTGGCTCTATCCTGAAGACCAAATTGCCGATCTGCCGCTGCGGATGCTGGCCGCGGAAACCACGCGGGAAAAATTGACCCTGCGTTTGCACCAAGAATTGCCCTATCAGCTGACTGTTGAGACGGAGGCTTGGGAAGAGCGTAAAGACGGCTCGTGTAAAATCGATCAGCTCATCTATGTCATGCGAGATGGCCACAAGGGTATCGTGCTCGGCAAGGGCGGAGAGACGATCAAAGCCGTGTCCACCCAAGCGCGGACAGAGTTGGAAGAATTCTTGGGCCGCAAGGTGCATCTGTTTTTACAGGTCAAAGTGCGCCCGAATTGGCTGGAAGACAAAGAGCGTTACGAGGAAATGGGCCTCGATTTTCGCGACGGAAACGAATGATCCGCCTGACAAGCGATATTTGGGTCTCTGCCTATCTCACGCGCCTGCGCCTTGCGGATATCCCGGCCTTCGTGGTTCAGCGCGGAGACGCCACGGCGGGGGCGGTTTTGGTCAAGCTCAACCTTTTGGATGGGCAGGGCATCGTTTTTCAGCGCTCATTTGACTTACAAAGCGGTGCGCGCAATTGGGTTGAGCTGATTTCGGGCGATGAGGCTGATTTGGACCGTGCGATTGCCCGCCAGCGGGGCTTTGATCCTGACCTTTGGGTGATTGAAGTGGAAGACCGGCTTGGCCGTCATTTGCTCGATGAACCCGGCTTGAGCGAATAGCGATGGGCCGCGGCAAAACGCTTAACATTATTCAAGCGTCTGGATAGTCTGGGCCTAGGCGGGGCTGATCTATCCCTGTCGAATGTGAGTTGGGGTCTATGTTTTGATAGAATGGCGGGATGAGGGGGTTTTATTGGCCGTGCGCAAGCATGGTGAAGCGGCCGTCATCGTTGAGGTGTTCACAGAATATCATGGAAAACACGCGGGTGTTGTGCGCGGTGGCGCTGGGCGCAAGCAAGCCCCTATGTTGCAGCCTGGGGGTCAATTTGAGGTGGTCTGGAAGGCCAGGCTTGAAGAGCATATGGGCGCATTTACGGTTGAACCTCTGCGCAGCCGGGCCGCGCAGGTCATGGCGGATCCTTTGGCCTTGGCCGGTTTGACATCTGTTGTTGGGCTTTTGAGCTTTGCCCTACCCGAGCGCGAGGTGCATGGGGCACTCTATAGCGCCTCGATCAATCTTTTGGATTTGATTTGCCTGACAGAGGCTTGGCCATTGGCCTATTTACACTGGGAAATGCAGCTGTTGGAGGATTTGGGCTTTGGTTTGGATCTCAGCTGTTGCGCGGTGTCTGGGGCGACTGAGGATCTGGCTTATGTGTCGCCAAAATCCGGCCGGGCTGTGGCGGCACATCATGCGGGGCGCTGGAAGACACAGCTGTTGCCACTGGTGCCCTGTATGATCGGGCAAAGTGTGGCGGATAATGGCGAGATTGCCGAAGGGCTGCGCACTACTGGGTATTTTTTGGAGAAATGGTTGGCGCCATCCCTGGGGGATCGGGCATTGCCCTCCGCCCGAAAGCGGTTGGTTGAGCGCTTGTTTCGCGCGGCCCGCTTAGACCAGCGTCCAAGCGGCGAGGCCAACCACGAGTAACATCGACAAGGCCATTGATATATTGATCGCCCGTTGCGCGGTGGACGAAAGGTTAAGCCGCTTGAGGGAGACACCAAAAAGGACCCAAACCACATGGATCGGGACCCAAATGAGATTTAAAATGACAAATTTTATTGCGACTTCGCTCCAATAGGCGTTCTCATAGAGTGGAAATCCGGTGATCAAAGCGGTGAGCACCGCATAGGCCTTTGGGTTGATGGGTTGCAAGAGCAAGCCGGCCATGAGCCCTGGCGGGGTTTCGGATCTAATAAAGGCCACTTGCGCGCCGGCAAAAGCGATCCGGCTTGCCAAATACAGCAGATATAGAAACGACAGCGCCATTAATGTAAGCCGCAACCAGGGCGTGTCGAGCACAAAGGCCGAGAGGCCAGCCGCGACGGCCGCATAAACCAAGGCCTGCCCAATGCAAAGCCCGGCCACGTAGCGCAGCCCTGCCGCGGCTCCAAACCCAGCACCAACGCCTGCGGCAGAAAGAACCCCCGGACCGGGGGTGGCAAGCATGAGGACTATGGCAAGGGCAAATGTAATCATGTGCTGATCCTAAGGCCAAAGGCCGAAGGTGACCAGCGACATAGATCACATGGGAGTAGAATTTGCGATTGTACCGGCAAGGCAATGCGTTACACTTATCTTTCAAATAGGGAGAGTGTGATGAATAAGACCGTTGTGATCAAAGAATTTGGGGGTTCCGATCAACTGAAGATTGTGGACATGCCAGCCGGAGAGCCCGGCGATGGGCAGGTTCGCATTGCTCATAAAGCCTGCGGGCTTAACTATATCGATGTGTATCAACGCACGGGTCTGTACCCTCTGTCCCTTCCTCAGGCCCTTGGTATGGAGGCAGCCGGTGTGATTGAAGCCGTAGGGGCAGGGGTCACCCATGTGAAGGTTGGGGACCGTGTGGCCTATGCTTCGATGCCGCCAGGCTCTTATTGTGAGCGCCGGGTGATGCCGGCGGCGCAGGTTTGTCCTTTGCCCGATGAGATTAGCTTTGAGCAAGGCGCCGCCATGATGCTTCAGGGCATGACCGTGCAATATCTCTTTCATCGCACCACGCCGCTGAGTAAAGGTGATACGGTTTTGTTTCATGCGGCAGCCGGCGGCGTCGGTTTGATTGCCTGCCAATGGGCGAAGTCAGAGGGCATTACCCTCATTGGCACTGCTGGCAGCGATGAAAAATGCCAATTGGCCTTGGACCATGGGGCAACGCATTGCATCAACTACACGACGGAAAACTTCGAAGAGAAGGTCAAGGAATTGACCGGGGGTGCAGGGGTCGATGTGGTGATGGATTCTGTGGGAGAGAGTACTTTTGAAGGATCCCTCAATAGCCTCAAGCCGCTGGGCATGATGATCACTTTCGGCAATGCTTCGGGGCCAGTTCCACCGTTTAACTTGGCACAATTGGGGGCGAAAGGTTCGTTGAAGATCACCCGTCCGACGCTCTTTACTCATATTGGCAAGCATGAAGATTGCCAGGAGATGGCGCGGCATCTCTTTTCCAAGGTCATATCTGGCGATGTGAAAATCGTGATCGGGCAAGAGTTTGCTTTGGACGATGTCACAGCGGCGCATGACGCATTGGAAGCGCGCCGCACAACTGGCTCGACCATCCTAACGGTCTAGGGCTTGGCCCTTGTCCCTGCCTCAACCTTCCAAGGTCAGCAGGGGCAGGGGTTTGGCTTCAATAAGACCGCGGCAGATCTAAAACATGTTCCGCAAGATAGGACAGGATCAGATTTGTTGAGATCGGTGCCACTTGATAGAGTCTCGTTTCTCTAAATTTGCGCTCAATGTCATATTCTTCGGCAAAGCCAAACCCACCATGGGTTTGCACCGCAACATTGGCCGCTTCATTTGAGGCATCCGCCGCCAGCATTTTGGCCATATTGGCCTCAGCGCCGGGATTGCCACCGGTTTCATACAGGGCCAGCGCCTGTTTCACCATCAATTCAGCGGCGCGCATATTGGCATAGGCCTTGGCAATGGGGAATTGTATGCCTTGGTTTTGCCCGATCGGGCGATCAAAGACTTGGCGGTCTTTCGCATAGGCCACGGAGTGTTCGATAAACCATTTCGCATCACCAATGCATTCAGAGGCAATCAAAATGCGTTCGGCATTCATGCCTGAGAGAATATAGCGAAATCCCTTGCCTTCTTCGCCGATCAAGTTTTCCACTGGCACGCGGAGATTGTCAAAAAAGACTTCTGTGGTGGCATGGTTCATCATGGTGCGGATGGGCCGTAGGGTGAGACCGTTGCCCAGTGCTTGGCGCATATCGACCAGCAAAACCGACAGGCCTTCGGTCTTCTTCATCCCCTCCTCCAGTGGCCTTGTGCGCGCCAAAAGCAGCATGAGGTCGGAATGCTCGGCCCGGCTGGTCCAAATTTTCTGCCCATTGATGATATAATCTGACCCATCGCGCTTGGCGGTGGTGCGCAACGCGCCTGTATCAGTGCCTGAGCTGGGCTCTGTCACGCCAAAGGCTTGCAATCGCAGGGTTCCATCTGCAATTTTAGGCAGATACTGGCGCTTTTGCGCCTCTGAGCCATGCCGCAACAGGGTTCCCATGGTATACATCTGTGCATGACAAGCGCCCGCATTGCCCCCAGATCTGTGAATCTCTTCCAAAATTATCGCCGCGGCAGAGAGCGGCAGGCCGGATCCGCCAAAATCCTCAGGAATTAAAGCCCCCAGCCATCCTGCCTCCGTCAGAGCCTGCACAAAAGCGGCCGGATAGGCCATCTCCCGATCCAATGCACGCCAGTAGCTTCCGGGAAATTGCGCGCAGAGTTTGCCAACGGCCTCGCGGATATCGTCATAGGTTTCACCGGGCTGATGCATGCTGTGCCTCCTTGGGGACTTATCCCGTAGGTAGGCCGTCCTGCGCAACATGACAAGAAACAGATGGTTGGGCCCTTGCGTTTTATTTCAGCCGTAGGCCCGTAACTCACTCATGGCCGCCTCATCTGATTGAAAGTGGTCGCCGCATGTGGTCGAAAATCTTTCCATGATGCGTCGGTGGTTTTTGAGGAACTCTTGCCGCGCACTGAGGGTTGCTAGGGCCGGTTCTATGGTCAGGGTGCAAATCGCGCTGGTTTCTGCGTGCCAGCTAAACGAGATCGACGGCAGGGTCTTGTCGAGCACATAACCACGCATCCGGGCTTTGTGGATCTCTTCGTGGTATTTTCCCATGCGCAGATAGGTCTGCTCCTCTGGGGTCGCCTGGATCATGGCCTTGGCGATGAGCGTTTTTTGCGTTTGCTCAGACATTACCGACTGCGCAGAAAGCGCCGCATTTGAGAAAAACAGCGAATGTTCCGCGGCCCAGTCGGTCGGTGGCTTGGTGCTGTCGACATCTGCGAGTTGCATTTTGTTCTTGAACATTGAGAGTGTGAGGTCGTAGGACCCCTTCGCCTTTGCCATGGCCAAAACCGGCTGGATTTGGTCCACTTCAGGGGCTGAAAATTGCGCTGAGGCAAAAAAATCATCAATGGCATGTGTGAGAACATAGGCTTTGTCCGAGACACGCCGCCGCGCCCAATTCAGCGCCTCCAGTTGGGCGCAAATCCGTTGTAAGGCAGAGCGAGAGAACGATACATGCGCCTCAAGATCCCGCAGCTTAATTGGCCCATGGATGCCAATGAGGCGTATGACCTCAGTGGAACGGGCGAGGGGGCTGTCGGCGATTGCAGGCATTTGATCATGTCCCCTTTCAGGCTCTTTATGACACTTCTGCACGGTGGCTATCTCACCTTGGTAATATCTAAACTTCCTCTGAGATGGCACTATCGAATAGATTATATTAGGAGAAAAAAAGTATATTTAAATATAATAATATACTTTTGGATAGGTCGAAATATACTGGTAAGCCTCGAGACGGCTGAGGATATTCGACGGTGCCCGCTTGTAGGTGGTCAGCTTTGGGCGAAGCGCATCAGGTGATCGTCTTGATCGCCCCATTCATGATCAATCATCACAAGCCGTTTGGCAAAATGCCCCAAATCATACTCCCAGGTCATTCCAATGCCGCCGTGCAGTTGGATCGCCTCTTCGGCAACGGCGCAGCCAATGCGGCCGATGGAATATTTCGCCGCAGAGATGGCGCGGTTGCGTTCATCACTGGGAGCCTGCAAATCATTCGCGGCATTGATAACCGCCGATTTTGCCTGCTCAATTTCGAGCAGCATCTGCGCCACGCGATGTTGCAGCGCTTGAAATTTGCCCAGCACGCTGCCGAATTGTTTGCGCGTGCGCATATAGTCGATGGTCATATCTTTGATCCGCTCCATCAACCCCAAGGCCTCGGCGCAGAGGGCCAAAGTGGCGCGTGCGGCTGCAGCATCGATCAACGGATAGGCCGCACCTTCGACACCCAACAGTTGAGCTGGTGTCTTATGCAGCGTGATCTCGCAGGCATTGCCCCCATCGACGGTTTGGAACGGATGTTCCACAAGCCCCGCAGCGGAGGCCTCAATCAAAAATAAGCTGATCCCCGGCGCCGATGGCGTCTGCGCGCTGACAATTATCGCATCAGCCCCATGGGCGAATTTCACACAGGTTTTCACGCCGCTCACGTGCCATTTATCGCCCGATTGGCGCGCCAGTGTCTCTGGCGCGCCCCAATCATAATCGGCACCATTTTCGATAAGACCAAGCGCCACCCGTTTTTGGCCAAGGATGATCTGTTCCACCAGCTTCAACTGGCCAGTCTGCGCCAGAATGTAGCCACTGGTCAGAGCGGTGTCATTGAGCGGTTCAAGCACCAAACCTTTGCCCAGCTCCGTGAAGACAGTGGCGATGTCAAATCCTGAACCGCCAAAGCCGCCAACCTCCTCGTCAAATAATGCGCCGATCAAACCCAGCTGTGCCATTGTGCTATAGGCCTCGGGGCAATAGCCCAAAGCGCTGGTGCCCGCTGCCAGTCGCGCGTTCAGCGGATAGTCATTTTGAATGAATTTGCCGATCATATCGGCCAGCATGCGGCGCTCTTCCGTGGGTTGAAAATCCATAATTTAAAGCCCCAATATCATTTTGGTGATGATGTTTTTTTGTATCTCATTTGAGCCGCCGTAGATCGACACCTTGCGTTTGTTGAAATAGGCGGCAGATTGATTGGCCATATCTTGTGGCGCGACCTGTGGTCCGTTGTAGCCCGGTTCAAACACCTCGGGAGTATGGGCCTGTGCCTGCCGTCCCAGGGCGCGGCGGGTGAGATCGTCGAAGTTCTGTTCTAACTCCGATCCGATGATTTTCAACATAGAGCTTTCGGGCCCTGGTCCAGCGCCTTTGGAGAACCCATCGAGGACCCGCAAATTTGTGGTCTCCAGATTGCGCAGCTCAATCTCCAAACGGGCCAGCCTTGCTGCAAACAATGGATCATCGGCCAGAGGTTTCCCCCCGCGTTTTTGGGTCAGGGACAGGCCTTTGAGCCGTGCAAGTTTCTGGCCTGAAATGCCCACATTGGCGATGCCATTGCGTTCATGGGCCAGTAAATATTTCGCATAGGTCCAGCCTTTGTTTTCCTCGCCCACCAAATTTGTAACGGGAACGCGGACATCTGTGAAAAATACTTCATTCACCTCCTGCCCCCCGTCCAGAGTGCGGATGGGGCGCATCTCGATACCTGGCGTTGCCAAATCCACCAGTACGAAAGAAATTCCAGCCTGG
>Ga0206129_10000693_pt1 | contig 50329 bp, 47 predicted proteins | sample Helgoland_Spring_8_FD_148616 | JGI IMG/M metagenome (GOLD analysis project Ga0206129, IMG submission 148616) | Pelagic subsurface seawater microbial communities from Kabeltonne, Helgoland, North Sea - Helgoland_Spring_Bloom_20160502_2 | ecosystem: Environmental > Aquatic > Marine > Epipelagic ...
ATATCTGAAATCGATACATCTGGACATATCTTAATTAATTTATTTTTATGGAAACTATTTAGCTTGTTTATTATTTCAAGCCCAGTTTGTTTAATGTCTGACGGCAAATTTGAAAGAGTCCGCAATCCTTTTGGACATTTGTGATTGCGAACCCGAGTTAATAATTCTGATACAGTTTTTACATCATGAGACCATGTCTCACCACTAATGAAATTATATAACAGGACTTCACCAAAAGGTGTTTTTAAGAACTTGTAGGGCTTTGGTGCAATATTAGAGCCCTCAAGCAAAAGTAGACATCTATACTCCGCTTCTGGGGTATTATTAAAAAGTGGATTAGTTTTTGTTTCTAAATATAGTTTACAAATTAAATCCTTTTCACCTATGAGCCGCCATACTTTATTTGTTTGCCCCCCAGTTTGAGCATGCCATGCAGTTTTATTTGATATTACTCCCTGCATTATCAAATAATTTTGCAATTGGTTTTTTATTTCATGATCAAAATTCATCATAAAGTTTTACGATAGTCATTCAAACATCACAAGGTTTTCATCTTTTCAAAATGTATTAGTTTAATTAGAATATAGATGTGACTCTGTGGCTCAACTGGATAGAGCAGCCCCCTCCTAAGGGGCAGGTTGGTGGTTCGAATCCACCCAGGGTCACCAAATTAATACAATAATTACTGTGTTACAGTTTTTATAAAAATATACAGCCCTAAAAAAAACATCTAAAACACCATTTACAAATAGTTTAGCGATAGATTGACTATATAAATATCATATGGTTATTTAATAAATAAATATCTCAGTAAAATTTATTTAGATATATCAGGAGCGTATAATGAACATAAAAAATATTTAATAAAATCAGAAAATGATAACACAAATTCAGAGTATAATGGATCCTTGTCTCTTAATTCAAAAAAGGCACTTTTTTCTCTATAAATATGCTCAGAAACCTATTGGTAATTGCACTGTAGGCATTTTTTATGGTTGATAAATTTGCAGTGTCCCTCGGAATTTCAACTATCAGACATCGGAAAGTAGTATTAATTATCATAATGTTTTTAAGAGATTTTTTCTTATGAAAGCTATACCAGTTTTTCAAAATTTTATTATTAAATTTTGTATCATTTGGATATCTGTGGGGGTTCCTTTTACAATTTTAGGATTTCATCAGTTAGTGGCATTCATTGAAAAATATCTTAGTCCTGATAATCACCTTTCCAGCCCAATATTTTGCTGTTGCTTGATTCTTTTCAGTCCCATTGTCGTATCAGCCATATTTCTATACACATACACGAAATGGAAGTTTCCACCAAAATTCTTAAAAATTTACTTGATGCTATTTATAATGCATATTTTGTTTTATTATATTTACACACATTTTATTCTTGCAGATATGCCCATGGAAGATAGTTTTTTGGAATGGGGAACAGCAATTTTAGCTTTTCTTGCGAGCTTTTTATTTTTCTATTCAGGTATGATTGGCTCACGATTTTATTTCATACTTTGCATCGCTTGGTTAATTTTTGCTTTAGAAGAAATCAGTTGGGGACAGCGAGTTTTTAACTTTAATAGCCCACAATTGTTTATGGCTTACAACTTGCAGCATGAAATTAATATCCACAACTTTTTTGTGAACCCACATACGCAATGGATTTACAATGGATTTAACCTACTTCTTTTTGGTTTATTTACTTGGTTGCGTGAAATTCCATTTCTTTTATGGCTTTATAAAATACAAGGTGTTAAAAATACTATGCGAGTAAGTGATAAATACGGTTTGTGGATGATCCCATTTTTCACATTATTAATATTTCAATTTATGGGTGCAGAATTTGTAGAAGAGCAATGGGGACTTTTGGGGGCGTTACTTAGTTTATTTATTTTAATTGATCACCTACACCTTAAAAGCAATAAATAATCCAGATATCTTTTATCTAAAAATTTATAATAGTCGGTGATTTTTTCTGGTATTAGAAATATTCGAGACAAACCAAAGACGATAACATCACCTAGCAATCACTCTTATTATAATTATTTAGATGAGTTTTATAACGCATGATATAGTTCATAAAAACGATATATGTTTAATATAATTACATTTATAATATCATAAACACAATTAATTTTACTACAAAAGATGCTTAAAAAATATGTATTCTGTAATTGATATATAAAAATCGTATATATATATTCAGAAGGTGTTTATATTTTAATGTTTTAAACAGAAATCAGCTAGATTATTTTTCTATAAGCACAGGCTTGTGATTCAAATACAACCTAGGAAAATGTATGTTTTACTATAGATAATTATTTGATATCATTATAATATAAAATTCTGTTATTAATGGTGTAATGATGTATAAGTTTATCTTATTGATTTTTTTCATAACATTGTTTGATACGAAAGCTTCATTTTCTAAAAATGATAGTGTAAACATGAGTGTGGAAACTGCTTTCGCTACACAAAATCTTTTACATAATTACAATAATTTAAGATCACACAATAAAAGCAATGTTAACATCAAACTAGGATATGCAAAAAAAAACCTGTCATCACAATTATCTCTAAATTTATATGATAATAATAAGCTTAGTTTTGATAATTCATATGTTAATTATCAAAAAGGAATATTTAACTTAAATATTGGGAAAATTGATCGTATTTGGTCTTTTTCAGATAAATCTTCCTTAATATTATCATCAAATGCTAAACCATTAGAAGCTGTTTCTTTAAAATTCGAAAATAACTTTAATGCCAATTGGCTTCCAACAAATTCAAAATTTTCAATAGAAGTATTAAATGCTTCGACTAAAGGATCATATCAAGGTAATGACTCTGTGTTATCTGGAGCAAGGATACTAATCAGCCCATTAAAAAACTTAGATTTTGAAATATTTCAAACCTCTCAATGGGATCGAAAAAATAATAAGATAAACCCATCTACAATTGGCACCATCATATTAGGAAATACCAATGAGGGGCCCTATGCCAATATAAATAAGATGGCTGGTTTTGGAGTTTCATATTCAATTCCCACAAATGAAAATAATTACCGCATTTATGGACAGGCCGTAGGTGAAGATGAAGCTGGCAATTTACCGTCTTGTTTTGCTTGGATGTCTGGTATTGAATTATCACTGCCAAATATAAAACTTCCCACAATTACAACATTTGAGCTTATTGATACACGTGTACCATATAGCACTAATGGAAATTGTGGGCCAAATACTATGTATGGAAATTCCAACTATAAATATACTAACTATGGTACTGTACTAGGTGCACCAATAGACTCTGAAAGTACTTCTTTAGAGATTTTTGGAAAAACTAAATTAAGTGAAAATTTAAACTTCCATTTCTCAAAAAAGATAGTAACGATTAACGATAAAAATTACACAGCACATCGCCTATCAAAGAAACGTAGTTCAGGTTCAATAATATCACTAGGAATTTCTTGGGTGCAGAAAAATTTTAATGTTGCAGGAAACATTTCTTATCAAAATTTAACTTTAGATCAAAAAAAAATAGCACCCGGCATCATATTTAGTATCATTTCATCAATGGAATTTTAATCATGGCAAGAAATTGATATATTTTATACTGAAAGTGTAACCAAATAATACTATTTTTTCTTACCCAGATCTCTAAATATTTTTATAATTCAAAAAGACTATTCTGTATAAAATATTTCACGATTTGGATCGGGATTTATAAACTCATTTTTTAATGTTTTTTCAACACCTTCTAGTAAACTATATGGAGGTATAAAATTATTTAATTGATATTTAGATGATGCAAATTCTGATGAACAACAAAATTTCTTGACCCTAATTGAACTTACTAAAAGATTTTTTCTTAAAAGTTTTGAAAATAAATCAAAAGTGTATCCAATTAATAAACCAAAGCAATATGGCAATCTAATTCCTACATTATCCTTTTTAAAAAGTATTCTTCTTACTCGTTTAATTAGAGTATTCATATCTAAATCTGGTGTATCAACATAGTTAAATACCGTATATTTATTTTGATCTCTTATGCACTCATCGACAAAGGCGACAACGTTACAAATATATGCCATGGATTTTTTGTTTTTTCCTGAACCTATCATAATCAGCCGCCTAGATGCTATTTGATTGAAAAGATTATAGACATTTCCTCGATTACCTTCTCCAAAAATCACCGTTGGCCTAATAATAGTTAAAGAAGTATTAATATTTAAATAAAATTTTCTATATATTTCCTCTGCTTCGTATTTGGAAATTCCATAATCATTAAATGGGTTAATGTTGCCACTTTCATCTGTTCTATCTAATGCAAAACCATATACTGCAACTGAGCTAAAAAATATTATCTTTAATATTTTTTTTTCATTACAAACTTTTGTTATATTTTTGGCTCCTTCAACATTGGTTCTATAATATTCATTTCGATTAGCCACATCATCTCTATGGATTGCCGCTAAATCTATTACAATATCACCTGTAATAGCTTGGCGTAGATCTTCTAAAATTCGTACATCACCAATTTTACAATATTGAGGAAATTTATTGCTCATTTTTAAGTCAATTATTTCAAATACTACTTTATTCAAATGCAGATAATGGCATAGATTTGTACCAACAAATCCTGAACCTCCAATAATTGTAATTTTTTTCATATATATTTCCTTGATAATAGAGTACGTATCAAATGTTAGTAGGAATCATTCAAAACATTATCTATTTTATCAATTTTATTTAAAAAACTTTTAAATAATAACCCCACGCAAATAAATTTTCTTTACTTTATCATTCCTTTGATAATTATTAAAATAGTTCCAAAAAAGATTTTTACATCAAGAAAAAAATTGGCATTTTCTATATAAAAAATATCAACTTTAGATTTTATCTTTGTAGCATCCATTCCTTCTGCATAGCCTAAACGAATCTGTGATAAACCAGATATCCCAGGCCTAACTGCGTGACGTAATTTATAGTTCGGTATCTTATCTAAGAACGATATAGCATGCTCATAATAGTCAGGTCTTGGACCAATTAAACTCATCTCACCTTTTATAACATTAATTATTTGAGGTAACTCATCTATTTTTGTTCTTCGCAATATATAGCCTAAACTAGTAATTCTGCTGTGTTCTAATGGATCAGAATATTTTCTATCTATTTTTTTAATGTTAATCATAGTACGGAATTTTATTGCATAAAATGGTACGCAGTTTTTTCCCATTCTTTTTTGGATATAAAAAACAGAGCCTTTATTATAAAATAAATTTAAACAAAAAATAACTAATGCAATAGTTGCTAAAATTGGCAGGAAAATTATACTTAAAGTCAAATCTAAAAAACGCTTAGATATCCAGAATACGCAACCACTTGATACAGTAATTTCTTTTTGATACATTTTTCACTTATACTAATCTAAATTCTATATTAGAATATACACTTTCTATAATAATAACAAACTCAATTTGGTACAAAATATAATATTATGGAATATTACTATCCTTAACATCTCTGAGCAACATTCTAAGTGGGGTAATTTCTGATAATAGTCTCGAAAAGGATATAATTGGCCTATCAGCTACGTAAATAATATCATTGGGTCTAAGCTCAGTCTTTGCTGCAACTAATATTCTTGAAACATTTTGTGCATCAAGATGGTAAGCATCCACTGGACCTTCACCTCTCAATAAATAAATTTCAGATCGCTTTGCATGTAAATTTTTAAGTGCCCCCTCTTCTGTAAAAAGTACATCTGCAAGAGTTTCTCTTTTTGAGGGTGCAATTGGTATAATTTTTGCACTCCCCGCTCCACTAAGTGCATATACTTGACCAGGTTTGTATTTTAAGTGATCAATTTCAATCTGATCATTATCTTGAATCCATATATCAGGTGTATTAAAATCTAAAATCTTTTCTAAAGGAATTCTGAAAATTTCTTTGGATCTTTTAAGTGTAATTACTGTTAGGGCATCTGTTGGAATTACAAATTCTTCAATATTTAAAATTAACTGTTTAAGTAATATACTTGAGTTGTTCAAAGGCAGTACCTTTGTTGAAATATTTTTTTGTATCAAGTAAGCTTTTTTACTTTGAAAGTCAGTGATTTCTAACTGGAAATTAGGCGTCATTCCCTTATTGATTAGCACATTTTTGATCTCACTACGGAATTCACTTAGTGTATAGCCTTTCACATTAAAACGACCAACACCCGGTATCAAAATATTTCCTTTTGAACCAATAGTAGCATCAACACGTTCTGTATTATTTTTTATTAATTCAATTGCTATTTGATCTTTATCTTGAATAAAAACTTCAGGTGATTTGGAATTAAACAGTTGTTCCGCTGTGAAGCGGTAATTTTTTTTATTTCTAGCTAATGTTATTAATGCAGATTTTTTATCTATAAAAGATATACCGCTAGCTAATGTAACTTCCTTCAAAGTCGTAGGAATGTTATTTATGGGAATAATCTTAGATGCATTATTTGTGATTGTTAGATAAGCTTTTTTACTTTGAAAGTCAGAGATTTCTAACTGGAAATTAGGCGTCATTCCCTTATTGATTAGCACATTTTTGATCTCACTACGGAATTCACTTAGTGTATAGCCTTTCACATTAAAACGACCAACACCCGGTATCAAAATATTTCCTTTTGAACCAATAGTAGCATCAACACGTTCTGTATTATTTTTTATTAATTCAATTGCTATTTGATCTTTATCTTGAATAAAAACTTCAGGTGATTTGGAATTAAACAGTTGTTCCGCTGTGAAGCGGTAATTTTTTTTATTTCTAGCTAATGTTATTAATGCAGATTTTTCATCTATAAAAGATATACCGCTAGCTAATGTAACTTCCTTCAAAGTCGTAGGAATGTTATTTATGGGAATAATCTTAGATGCATTATTTGTGATTGTTAGATAAGCTTTTTTACTTTGAAAGTCAGTGATTTCTAACTGGAAATTAGGTGTTAAACCATTTTCTATAAATAAATTGCGCACTTCTGTTTGCACATTACTAAGTGTTTTTCCTTCAACACTGATGTTACCTATTCCAAGTAATAGAATGTTTCCATCACTTCCAATTATTCCTTTTGTAGATAAAACTTTATCACCCTCAAATCCTTCTTGGACTATTTCACCAGTACTTGAATTAAAGAAGGCATCTGTATTTTTAGAATCTTTAACCTGGATAAATGTTAACTGATCACCCTTACCCAAAATATAATCTCTTGAGGAGGCCATAGGGGGCCATTTAACATTATCACCCATGAATTCATTCATGAACTCAAATGTTAATTTATCACCCTTACCCAAAATATAATCTCTTGAAGAAGCCATAGGGGGCCATTTAACATTATCACCCATGAATTCATTCATGAACTCAAATGTTAATTTATCACCCTTACCCAAAATATAATCTCTTGAAGAAGCCATAGGGGGCCATTTAACATTATCACCTATGAATTCATTCATGAACTCAAATGTTAATTTATCACTCTTACCCAAAATATAATCTCTTGAAGAAGCCATAGGGGGCCATTTAACATTATCACCCATGAATTCATTCATGAACTCAAATGTTAATTTATCACCCTTACCCAAAATATAATTTTTATTTTTTAATTTTCTAGGTATGTTTATTGACAAAAAATCTGACTCTGTAAAAACATTAGCCCGGGTCCCACTGCCAGTGATCATTAGCTCTCTTGAATATGGATCTTTATTAGCCTTAACCGCACTTTGAGAAGTCAAAGCCTTAATATTTATATTAAATTCCTCTTGAACGTTCCCTAAAGTCTCTTTTGTATTGCCGCTAAGCAAAACTGGTTCAAGAATTCCATTACAACCCTGCAGCATTATAAACACAGGGATTATACATAACATTGTTTTGAACTTAATCATGTAATAATCCTTGAATTGGTAATGCAAGTGATACTTCTGATAATATTTCTGCTTTAGAGAATTTAGTTCTTGCTAACATAAGATGATATGTTTTTTGGTCTTTTATCGATCGGACTAGATCAAACGCATCATCATTATCCGCGCACAGGAAAACTAAATCAAAGGATTTTTTGATTAGATCTAAATTACTTGTAAATTTTTTCTGTGTAAGCAATTCCGTTGGAGATAAATTGTTTATTGATGATAATATTGAGATTTCTTTTTCGCTTTGAGAAACCACAAATGATCCAATTGAATTCATTTGATCAGTAAATTTTAATATGTTTTGCTTTTGTGAAAAATTTATAATTCCAATTTTTGTATCTTTGTTTTGCATACAATAGCCAAGTGATTTAGCTAAATCAAAACTATTTAGCTTTGGCATCAGGGCCGTGATTATAACATATTTTGCTTTACTATTATGAATTTCTAAACTTATGTTACTTAAAGTTCTAAGTTGTTTTTTTGTCAAGACATTCGATAACTCAGATAGGTTACGCCTGCGCAAAGACCACAATACAGAGATGTTAACATTAAATGGAGCTTGTGCTCTAGCTTTTAATAATCTTCTTGAAAAAAACACACCTCGCAAATTAGCAAAAATAATACTTAATATAATACTTATTAATAAACCAGAAATTAAATAAATTAGTAGTATATGATTTCGCCTTGGAGCAGAGGCTGATGTTGATGCTGATGCATATTCATATATTTCACTATCATCCCGGGCAAAGCCCGCTAAATTAGTTTGGGCTTTCACATGCTCCATTAGCACAGCATAGTTTGCTTCTGATACTTTTTCTTCCCTTTTAAGTCTTGCATATTCTTCTAAAAGTAACCCAGACTCTATAGCAATCGCCTCAGTTGATACTAATTCTAGCTGAAGCTTTTTTTTACGCTCTTTTAACGCCTTAAGTATAGCGATCATAGTTTTTTTCTCAGGCCACTCCCATGCTCCCAGGCCTTCACTTTGTCCTAAAACACGTTTAAAGTCAGCTTGTGTTATTATAGGATGTTTTTGACGTAATACATAATAATCTTCATTAGATAAATTATTTTTATCAAGAACAGTGTCTAATTCAAAAATTGCACTATACAATTCATTGGTTTTTTTAAATTTTTCTCGTAGTAAATCAAGTTTTGTAGATTCTTTTGTGAAATTTACTAAAGCTGCCGGGCTATTGTTTATGGTAAAGTTCTTTAAATTCGACCCAGATTTTTCTAAATCTGTAATTGCTTCCGCTAACCTTGATGATAAATATTCTAATTGATTGTTTTGTTTTTCATTTATTTTATTTTTTTGATTAGTCATTATCTGATACATGATATGGTTTGCAATTTCAGCGGCACGATCTGCATTCTCATGAGTTACGGTTATTTTTAATATGCTTTTATTTTCCGATAATTTTACATATTCTTTATATTTCCTAATTATTCCTTGCCAAACTTTTTCATTGGGGTCACTAGAATATGTATTCCATCCAATTAGTTTTTTTAAATTGGCCTTCCAAAAAGGATCAATTCCGTTGGGATTGTAAGTATTAAAAAATCTATCTTGCTTAAAATCCAATTCAGCATTAATTTGTTCTATAAAGATACGCCCATAAATTTGTGATTTTATTGAGCTTGAGTTTGATTTAGAATCGGTAATACCGCTCAAGTTTCCTAGCTGACCAAACATACTATCTAATCCAACTTTATCCTGATCAAGCCTAAATATTGCCGCAGAAGTAAATTCTTTTGTTGTTGTAATGGCTGTATGGCCGCCCCAAAAAATTGCTAGTGCACAAACAAATAAAATAAATGTTTTATATGCCCACAAAATCAAAAAAAGTTCTTTTAGATCAATTTCGCTATCAGAATCTATAGTTTGGCGCTCATTCATGTTGTAATATTTCTTTTAACAATTTTAATAGTACATTCAGATTGATAATTTAGCATAAAATGTTTTGCAACCAAATAGGGTTTAATTTAAATATTAACATTTTATTATATTGATACAGAGGATGGCTTATATCGCCTAATCTTATTTTGAAAGATGTTTCACAAAAAAAATATCTCATATGTAAATAATGAATTATTTTCTTTTTTTACCATTTTTTATTTGCCTATACTACAGAGAAATAATTTACTATGAACTACACATACATTAATGATATTTAATTATTGTAATAGATAATTCTGTGTCTACAAAAAAATGTTGCTTAATGCATCAATAGTTGATGAGTTATAAATAAAAACTTTATTTCATTTGTCCAATAAAATATCTAATATTTCACGAAGCGTACCTCGTCCACCCTTTCTAGTTGTTGTATAGTCTGCCAAATTTAATAATTTTACAGCTCCACCAAGTACTGCAATCTTTACACCAACCTCATTAAACGCTTCTATATCATTAATATCATCGCCAATATGTAATGCATTTTTCTTTGAAATTTTATTTTCTTTTAATAATTGGCATAAAATAGGACCTTTATTTTTTACATTCATTACACAATAATCAAATCCAATTTTTTTCATTCTAGTTTCAATACCAGGATCTGCACTAGAGGTTATACAAGCAAAAACTATACCTCTACTTTTTGCTTCTTTAATGCGCTGGCCATCATATACACAATAAGTTCTTGTTTCTATCCCATTTGTATCAATTGAAATTGATCCATCAGTTAATGTTCCATCAAGATCAGTACTCACAAATTTTATGTTGTCAAAAATTTTCACATTGATTTTCCAAAGCTTGAAAGCATAATTGAATTCTGTTTTTGATTATTTGTTAGTATTTCAACCACACTTTTTGCTTCAGCTTTTGTATTCACTGACTGCGTTTGTATATTCATTGATATAGCCGCTAGATCAAAACCATTATCGATTATATTAAATTGTTCTATATTTTGGTCATTTGCAATCTGCCGAGTAACATTATTTGCTATTTCATAAAGAACATCTTTTTTATATGCAAATAATCCCATAATTTTTTTTGTATATTGGAAAACATCATCTTTATATTCCAAAAAGTGATATTTTCTAAACATATATAGAATTTTTTTATTTCGATTAATAATACATTTTACAATATCAACATCAGTTAAATCTGAATAGTTATTAATTGCACATACTGCATTCCATGCATCATTCGTTTGACTTAATCTTATTTGCTCACAAAACGAGTCTAATTCTATAGGATCAAGTAATGGTTCGTCTCCCTGTACTACGCAAACAACTTCACAATTAATATCGTTCATTGCTTCTGCACATCTTAAAGTGCCACTTGCATGGTTTTTATATGTCTTGATATAATTAATATTATATTCATTAAGAACTTTAATAATCTCATCATCGCCTGTTGCAACGTATACATCTGAAAAATTCTTTGATAGCAGTACTCTTTTATAGACATGTACTACCATGGGATGTCCATGTATTTTCATAAGTGCTTTTTGGTGCAACCTCATTGAGGCTAAGTGCACAGGAATTATAGCCGCTATTTTCACTGAGGGAAAACTCCACAATCAACATTGACACACTGACCAGTTATTGCTGAAGAATTTTCTGATATAAAATATTGCACTACATCACAAAGCTCTTCGGCTGTTGGTAAGCTACTTAATGCTACATTTGATGACTCAAAATTTTCAAGAAAAATATCTGGCCCAGAATCTTTTGCAGGTGATTTTGGACTCTTCAGAGCTTTCAGAAGGCCTGGAGTTTCTATGAGAACAGGGCAAAGTGCGTTAACTCTTATACCATTGGGACCAAGCTCTTTAGCAAGGGATTGCGTTAAACCATTAATACCAAACTTAGCAGCACAATATACACTATTATTTGCAGATCCTCTTTTACCAGCTAGACTAGATATATTTAGAATTGATTTTAAATTAGAAGAATTTAAAGCAGCCTTACATCCCCAAAAAGACGATTTCAAATTAACATCCAACATAGTGTTCAAAAAGTCTTCTGATATTTCTGAGATCGGCTTCCATTCAGACATACCAACGTTGTTAATATATGATGACGGAGCCGAAAAAATATTTGTACATTTCTTAACCATCTCATCGTGAAGACTATACATAGTCGCATCACCTTGAACATAAATATGATTAGCATCTTTTAAGTCATTTGGTTGCTCTGACCTTGCACAGGAAACTATCTTATAGTTTTTTTCTAAAAAAAACTTTACCATATGATTACCAATACCTGCTGAAGAACCCGTGATAATTATAGTTCTTTCACTATTATTTAAATAGTCATGCATGCAAAACCTCCATCAACAGTTACTTCAGTTCCAGTAACAAATGAAGAGGCGTTTGATAGTAAAAATAGTAATGCAGAAGAAAGTTCATTAGGATTACCAAATCGCTCCTGTGGAGTATGACCCAAAATTGCACTCTTCCTCTCATCATCAATAAAATTCTTTATATTCCACTCAGTTGGAAAAAAACCTGGACGAATTGCATTTACACGCACGTTATCTCTCGCAAATTCACGCGCTAAATTTTGTGTAAGACTTAATATTGAAGCTTTAGCAGTTGAATAACAAAAGGCTTTTGATAATGGAGGACCAGCTGATGCAGAGGAAATATTAATAACATTTCCATTTTTATTATCTACCATGGGCTTTGCAAATTTTTGTGTCATGAATAATGTAGATTTCATCTGACTTGAGTAAACTTCATCCCAGTTAGATTCTGTGATTTCAAAAAAAGGTGTGCTACTATTAGTACCTGCTCCATTTAACAAAATATCACAAAAACCGTTGGATTTATTGATATCAACATAAAGCTGATCCACATAACTTTTTTTACTTGTGTCACATTGATACAATGAAATGTTATCAAGGCCCTCTGCATTTAACTTAGCTGCTAATTCTTGAATTTTCTTCAAACGTAAATCAACAAGAATTACATGGGCTCCTGCTAATGCAAGCGTCCTACTCATTTCTGAACATAAATGCCCACCCGCACCAGTAACAATTGCAGTTTTGCTTTCTAATGAAAACATATCTGTGAGATATTTTGTCATATCATTCATAATTCATCATTTTCTAACATTATTTTCATATCTTTTGCCCATTCAGTAAGTATAAACAGATCAGATGATAGAATTATTCCATTGTAACCCATATCAATCTTAGTTTTTACTGCTTCTTTAGAAACACTTGCTATTTGCGTAATACATGACACCCCAAAATCGTTACAAGTTTTTATAACAGCTAATTCTGCCTCTTTCAAAAGTGGTGAGTCAAGCTGACCAGGCACACCTAGTGAACCAGACAGATCATATGGACCGACCATCACTCCATCTACATGACCAGATTTTAGGAAACTACTAAGATCTTTTACACCCTGCATAGATTCAATTTGCAAAATTAATATTCCACTATCATTCCATTCAGATATATATCTATCAAAATTCATCCCAAAAGCATGCGCTCGGTTTACTCCATATGAACGTTTACCAATAGGAAAGTATTTGAATCTTTCAATAATTTCTTTGAACTGTGTCAAATTTTCTACCATTGGGAAAAGCATACCATCCCCACCAGTTTCTAATAGTGGTTTAATAATATCGTTCGAATGGCTTGTTGGTCTTGGTAAGCATGAAACATTCCTACTATGACAAGCTGTAATTATTCTGTTTGCTTGCTCAAGACTTATACATGTGTGTTCCATATCAATTGCTACAAAATCAAACCCTGCTAATGCGAATGTTTCAGCAATTGATGGGTCTGAATATGAAACCCATCCACCATATATTAATTCCCTATTTTTAAATTTAGTTTTTAAAGAATTTTTCATTTTAAAGTTCCTAGGTATAATATTTTATATTCGTAATGAAATGAATTTATCTTAAGCGAAATTCTTCATAGTTTATGTTTAGTCAATATATAAATAGGGATAACATTTTTTCCTAGTGATAAAATTCCAATTTAATTATTTTTTATTTCTTGGAAATATTTTTCAAGCTCAGCAATTCCACGTAGGTATATAACATTCGATGATGCAGTTTCTCTTTCTTCTAATAAACAAGTTGCATCATAAAAAATAGATTTTTTTAAATATTTCAAACCGAGCAGAGCTGTAGATGTGAAGGGCATAGATATCACCAATTCACTTGATTTTATAATTGATGAGGCTGCTACATTAGGCTCAACTACAAAAAAATTCATATTAGTTTTAGCCAAATTCTTGATAAAATTTTTATACCCTTTATGTGTAATTGAAGAAGCTGGTCTCTTTGACTTGTAAATAATGTCATAATCCATTTTAGTTGCAATTTTCACAATATCTTCAACAAACTTTTTGGCGTTCTCATAGGTATAATAGTCAAACTCAACTGCTAAACTATCATACGTACTTTTTCTTACTGGAGTAACATCAAAAATAGCTAAAGTTTTTGATTTAAACGGTTTTTTTGGTAACTCTATACCTCCATATTCTATTGGACCACTTATATTAATTTGTTTATTTTTATTTATTTTTTTGAGAAAATCGGCTTGACACTCATCCCAAGCTAAATATCTCGGCCAATTCATTGTCGAATAACCAAAATGCATTCTATTTGGATACTTACTTTTCAAATAAGAAAACTGTTGAATATTTGATGAGTAAAAGTACATCGAAATTTGCTTTTGAGGAGTTTCAACAAAGTAAGTCCATAAAGGCCGATAAATATAAGCTCCATTATTAAAATAAAAATTTTTACCAATCAATTTATCATTTAACCTCATGACTATATGAGCAATGAAAATTTCTTTAATGAACAAAAAATTTGTTAAGTTCCTAGTAGCACTGTAACTGATAGAAAGTAATATCAATTTTAGAAATGTTGGAATTAACTCAACTTTTTCTCTAAAAGTTAAAAAAGATGCCCAAAAAGATTTTGTGAAAACAACTTTGTTACCATAATAGTTTTTATATTCTAAATTTAAGCTTTTTCCATCACCAATCAAAATTTGATTAGATTGGAACCCTTCAATTCGTGCGATATCAGAATAAACACTATATTCATTTAAAATACCTTTTTCAGAACTTACATTTAACTCAGAAACCGAAAAAAAAACAGAGTAATTTGAAGATTTGATTTTTTTTGATAATTCAGATGTAGAAAAAAATATTTTTAGAATTTTATAACTATTTAAGCAACCATTTAAAAATAATCTTAACTGCCAAAAAATATCAGAGAGTAGATTATTAACTTCAATCTGATTCTGTTGAATAATTATTCTCCAACTCCTTGGCACAGGATAAATTCTGCTTCTCCAATCCTTTGATCCTATATTTCTTAAAATCATAGCTGATAAAGCATAACCTCCAAAATTTATTAAAAGAAATTGTTTATATGCAATTTCAATATCAGAAATATCCATATTCATTATTGGAATTGTATCCAATTTTAAATCTATTTTTTGGGAAGATATCTGTTCGTTTATTCTGGTGGCTTTATCTTGCATTCCTTGGCGTCTAAGCATTAAATTACCACGCATTGTGTGTAATTTTCGTTTAGAATTAAATACATTGAAAAATGTATTTTTTATATCTAAGTTCAAAAATCTCATTTCTAGAAAGCTTTCTTTTCAAACCTAATTAACTTTAAAATAATATTAAAAATTTCTAATTACATACATGGAGATTTTATCTATTTAATTCTTAATTATGTTATTATTTCTATAAATTTCATAATTAGAATTTTTGAATAAATAGGTCACGAAATAAATTACTTAAATTTACCTTATTCATTATATTTGATTCTAAAATGACCTAGTGCTATCGAAAATCCTAATTTTTTTATATTACATGTATATTTATAGTAACCGTAGCAGATATTCTGTCTTTCTTAAACTTTAATTCTAATTATAAATTTGTAATAGGTCGTAATTTTTTTTGCGCTAAGCAAATATTTTTATTATTTATTAATCTTGATCCTGACACAGGTTTTATTCTTTTTAATGGGTATTCTATTTTTTCAAAAAATCCTAAGTTTTCCATTTCTCTTAGTGTTCTTAGGGCTCCAATACTTAAATACATTTCATCATTATTATATTGCTGATTTATAACATCATCCACCATAAGATAACCAAATGGCATAAGCAATCTGTAACTATTAATAATATCAGAAGTTACATATGGGTAACCATGAGCACCATCTACCCATATTAAACCATAATCATCATTTTTTATCTCAGTTAATTTAAAAGAATTCAATTCCTGAAATTTAATGTTTTCAAACTGATTAATAATAGCATCTCTTTTTTCCAAAAATTCTAATAAAACCTCTTGTCGGCCATAAAAATTTTGGAAATTAGGATCATTAGATGGTAAGTCAATTGTAATGATATCACTATTAGGAAACAACAATGCCAAAATACGTGAAGTTATTGCATCATAGGTTCCTATTTCTAAAACTTTATTTATTTTATTTGAAAAATCTAAAGTTGATATACCTGAAAAAATTAACCAATGGTTCGAGCTCATATTTCCTGTATCAGAAAACTTAGGTAAGCCATTAGTAACCAAGGTTTTATTTAATTTTTCAAGTGCAATATCATAAGAAAAGCCGAAAGGTTTTATGCATTTTTCAAATTCATTAAACCTTTCCTCATAAGAATATTTAGTATTAATATCTTTTATCTTATTTACAATTTTTCTATACATATAATTTCCTAAAATATAGTTAATTTTTTCAGGACTTTCCAATTTGCAGTATTTGGATAGTCAAAAATATTTTTTTGTATAATATTCACAAATTCTACAAATGTCTCATGATTTAAATCATTTAGAAATTCTACAATTTCTAGATAATTTTTTCTTAATTGATGATCTTGAATAATATAATTTAAAGGATCTATATTCATGGTTTCATTATCTACCCTGTAATATAATGGTATGATATTGCGTTGCCCAGCCTCGAAGCAAACAGTACTACCTCTATATATACAGATATCAGAATTTTCAAAATCATCAGATAATGATAAAGATGATACTATTACTCCATTTTTAGTCAATTTCATTTCTTGTGTCTTATCATATAAATTTGGGTGGAATCTAAAAGATATATCCCAGTTTTTATTTTGTTTTTTTAAACGAATTGAAAGCTCTGCCAAGTGATGTATTTCAGAATACAATCCTTCTGGGCATACTAAAATCTTTAAATTTTGATTAAGTTTCCATGTTTTAGATATTTTTTTGACATTAGATTTACGATGACTTCCAACAATGTGTAAACTTGTATTATTTGATAATTTTTTAAACTGAATGTTTTCTATCTTTGATTTAGTTAATATAGTTGCTGCAGTATAAAAATTGTGTTTGTTTAAATTTTCAACAAAACCCTGCCGTAAAGGGCCGTGAAAATAAGCAATGGGATTTACGCTCAATTGCTTCAGATACAAATTTAAATAGTTTTCCCACAAATTACCTTCAAATGTATATAATATCGTTGAAAATTGATATTTTTTTACAAAATCAAATATAGATTTAGCAACCATACGGTTTAATATGTCAAAATGGTTTATAGAATTAAAAAACACAAAAATTTTCATAATTATGTTTTTTTGTTTCATTGAATAGTTAATATAATCTTTAAAAACTTCATATAAACATTTAAAAAAAATGGAAATGCTATAATAATTTATGTAATACGATCCAATGATTTGTTGATTTGTATTCCTATGATTCAGATATAAATATATCGTATCAATTCCTTCAGTAGTAGCAATTGACTGTAAGTAACCAAAATAATTGTCAAATAATAAACCATTTTTTGAATAGTTTTTTGGATTTCCCCCAATTGCATGAGAGACGATAGCTATTTTACCTTTGGTCTCATGAAGATCAATTTTAGGATTTTTTCGTACCTGCATAATACATTTAATACACAAAAATATTATTTTTTTTAAAGCGACAATACAACTCCTTGGTTGCCGCTCTTCATAGACTGGGTGGTTATTAGGTCTAAAAAAACATTCTAAAAGATTATTTTTCATTCTTTAAGGTTGGACATTAAGCCACCGCTTTTTATCATTGGAAATTTTATTGTAGGTATCATTAGAAATCTGATAATCTACGTTTCTTTTTTTAATTAACCGATTAGGCATGAATGTAGAGAAGCCTAAATCACGAAAGCCTTTAATGGGTATACCTGCTTTGTGTAGTCCTCGTGTATCTTCTATTATGATAGTTCCTTTGGGAACAATACTAATAATTTCCTTAATATTATTTATACGTTTTAATTCCTCAATTTCATCATCAGAATAATATCCTTTTTTTGAATAACCTTCTAATTTATGGGTACCTTCCAAGTAATGGTGTGGCCCATTTTCAATGTTGCAATCATTAAGAAATATAAATCCTTTTAATAAATGTTTTTCATGGTTTTTATCTCTATGCCAACCGTGGTTCATTACTACAAATTCTGAAGGATAATTCCTTCGAATAAATGCTTCTGCTAAAATTGGAGTAAACCCAAAATACATTTCGACTGTTTTAAGTATTACCGGATCAAGCCATACATCATAAAAATCTTTTTTATCTGGCATCTCAAATTCAAGCGATGGTGGTTTTTCTCTTCCAACGAAATCAGCAAGTGTTTCACCGGTGTTAAACTGTGCCTCTATATTATACTTAGTTAAATCACTCCTAGAGAGTAAAAAATTATTAGAAATTAGTTCTTTATGTTTATTTCTGTCAACTCTAGACTGTGCAAGTAATGGCTTTCTAAACTTAAATTTATTTGCAGCTTTATTTAGATCATCAACTAGTTTATCAATAATAGGGCTATCCACTAAATGATCAAAAATAACATATCCATTTTTTTTTAAAAAATCTGATTTTTTTTGTATTGAAATGTTACAATCACGTTTAGTTAATCGACTTCTAATAAAAAAATCCTCATCTATATTTTTAATTATTTTTTTAAGAACACTTTTCATATTTACATTACCTTGATTATTTTGGCTGGGTTACCTGCTACAACTACATTATCAGAAATGTTTTTTGTTACAACAGAACCTGCCGCTACCACGGAATTTTCACCAATTTTAATACCGGGAAGTATGGTCGCGCCACGTCCGATCCAAACGTTTTGTCCAATTATAACGTCTGCAATAGTGTGGCCAGATAACAACAAATTAAAATTTTTCCCATATTTATGACTGTTACTTACAATGTAGACATCTGGTCCTATTAATGTCCCCGTTCCAATCGATATCTTACCACCAATTGATGCATTAAAAGTCACGTTATTATTTGTGCATACCCCATCAAAAATTTCGATATGTCCATATTTTGAATAAAAAGAATTTCTCAAACCTATCTTCACTTTATTTCCCAAAGTAATTGTATTTGGGTTATCACAAATAAAATACTTTCCAATTTTATATTTTTTTTTAAAAAACCTTCCACAAAAACCAAACCAAAATAATTTTAACCTTAACATTATTATCCCCATATTTTAATAGCTCAAAAATTCTTTGAGCTACTTTTTGAATTTGATTAATTTCCAGATATATAAATAGAGCAATAGTAAGTGACTGCTTATAATATCAGAATTTTTATTTTTTATTGTTTCAAATAATTTTATAGAATACTCAAAGGGTAATTTAATACTCCGAGTACCTAGAGTTTTTATAATTCTGTTATTTAAACCTAAGATAATTTCATTTTCAACTTTTAGGTCATTACACAAATTTCCACCCAAAAGCCCACTACCAGTGAGGGTTAATATTTTCTTATTTGCCATTTATACCCCTTAAATAGTATCTTATCATACCATTTGCGTTCCCTAAGCTATAAGAAATTCTTGTGAAATCAAAAGTAGCTATTCCATATATTAAAAATATTAATATACGCCAAAAAATGTGAATAGTTAAAAATTTTATATCAAATAAATCTGGCCGCCTTTTTACTAGTATTAATCTAGACTTAGCCTCTTGCATCCCAAGCTTAAAGCATTCAATTTTTTTTATATAATTAAGACTTTGGTCATCTTCGTAAACTATACAGTCGTTCCAATATTTAAACCCCTCCTTACCAAAAAATGAACTTGAAAAAATATCCTCACAAAAAGCCTTACCCGTAAATTGAAAATTATTTTTAACCTTTAAAAAACTTTCTAATTTCCACAAAACAGCACCACCAATAGCCCATTCTACCGATCCATTAGAACCGTTCATAGCTGAAGTATAAGTAGACTTTAATAATTGCCCACCTTTTCTAGTAAAGTTTAATAAAATATTTGTTAGCGAACTACAGTAAAATGCATTTTCTACCTTTAATGACACTGCATGAACTTGGTCATTTAGCGTATTATATTTTTTACAAAAATTATCATAAAAATCATCTTTTAAATATATGTCGTCATCCAAAAAAAGTACATGTTTAAAGCCATCGTTTTTAGCTTTGTAAGCTGCTTCAATTTTTTGATTAAATTGTCCCCTTTGAGAGGCCTTAATTACTTTAATTTGATCATATTTAGATACATAAGTATTCTCGCTTGAATCTATAACATAAATAGACAGATTTTTAGGGAAAATATTCAAGTTATGCATTACACTAGAATGTAGGTTTTTATGCCTGTTATATGTGGGTATAATAATACAAAATGACATTTTATTTAGCACCAATTAAATCTTTAATATTAATACTATTTTTATAATATTTTTTTATACCATTTAAACATTCCAAAAATATTAACTCTTCACCAATGTCTTTTATTCTTGTCATTACATTAGATAAATCTTCATCATCTTTCCATCTAACAGCCTCTGGTAAATTTAACGTTGAGAAAGCACTATCTTGCCGGCATATTGGAATAATTCCATTAAAAATTGCCTCTATTGATACTAACGATATACCTTCATAAGCATTTGGTACAATTATATATCCTATTTTATAGCTTTCTATTACATCAAACATATCAAACCAGCCTATATTTATAGAAATATTAATATTATTTAACATTAATTTATTTACATATTCTGTATCCCCGTCTCCAAATATGTAAAGATTATAATCCATATTTTTTTTTATTTCAGGAATTAGAAGTTCTACCTTTTTCTCAGGTGATAAACGGCCAAAGAACATCAAATTTTTTGAACTTTGAAACCTTAGTTTTTTATAATTTAGTTCACGTCTTTTAGAAGATAACGATATTAAATTAGTATTAAATCGTAACAATTTAAATTGTTGAATTTGTTCTTTAGTAGTCGCTAAAAAATACGCATTAGGTCTCAAAATTTTAGCTATTAACATTACAGGAAAATCTAACACTTTTTTTCTATTCGAATGAATAATAAAAAATAGTTTTGCACCACGATTCAAAAAAAACGTAAGAATTGCTCCTATTAATATTGCTCTAAAGTCTGAACATATTATCACCCTTTTATTTTTAAATATATTTAAAGAAAATTTTTGAAAAGTTAGTTTTTTATTTATATAATCACGTTCAATCGCTCCCGCAGTGAAAGAGCATGTAACAACTGTATTTACTGTTTTGGCGAGATTTTTACCCCAAATCTGAACACCACCTTTTTCGGAACCTGTATATAAAAAATGTAAAATCATTTTTTATTATACTGACACAATAATAAACACATTAATGAACCAGAAATAGGTGTAATTAGACTTATTACAACAACTGGCATATAAAAAAATAGATAACTTCTTATGGCATTTCTTGCTTTAGGAAAAAAAAAGTAAATGCCAAAGCTCGCAATAAATACAGTTATGATATCTATTCCAAAATTGTAATTATTACTTGAGTCCATTATCCTTGTATCCTTATAAATTGCAAACGCTGCCTCAGCCCCATCGATAAAATTAAATAATAAAGGCCCTATTCTAAGTAACGCCGAAAATATAATAGCACCCAAGGAAAAGTTATCTTTATAGAATTCAAAATTAGTTGAAAAATAAAGCAATACTAGTAACATTCCTATGACAAAGTTTGTAATGCTCTTAGGGTCTTTATACCATATCCAATGGATTAATAACCAAACATTAAATGCTAATAATAATAGAAAGGCAGATTTTGATCCACAAACAAGACAGGATAATGTTGCAACCAACCAAATAAATAAATTATTATTCCTTCTAGCATGAAATAGTAAGCCAATAGAAAAAGCAGAATTATATGCTTGGCTATGAAAAACTCCAGGAGGCCTAGCAACTTGACTAATCCCACCTTGAATTTCTTTAATATTTCCAGACATTTCAAACAACTGACTTCTAATTTCAGCATCAATCAATGTATTCCAAACGTGCATCTGTGGCACACCAATTTTCTGAAACAAACAAAAAACTAGATTAACTATTCCTAAAAAAAAAATTATCTGTAAAAAAATATTTAAATTTACAAATCTTACAAAGATACTAATTAGATATATAATCATGAATGTGTCTAATATATTTTTGATTATATCAAATGAAATAACTTCTGAACCAATCTTAATTGTTAGAAAAAATAAAAAAAACCAAAATATTCTTTTTCTTATTCTTAAATCTTTCATTTCAAAAATATGCAGACTGGCAGCTGTTATTAGAAAGAGAAAGATTGTCAAATTTTCCCATTGTCCTTTATCAAACCCAATCGAAAATAAGTACAGAATCACAAGCAATGGGATCATAAGTGTTGGAAGGTTTGACCTTGAAAGATTCATAATAAATTCTCATATGTTATGTCTTCTATGCTAGTAAGTTTCTTAGTATTTTTTTTAAATTTAAATTCGCCTTTTAATACAGTTCCATCGTTCTGGATTTGATAATATTCTTTAAAAGAATATTCATAATTCAATAAGTTAGATTTAAAGCCAAAAAGTCTTTTAGTCTTCAATGGAACTTCTTGAGTCAATTTTATTTTATCAATATTAACAAATTTCTTATAAGAACTTCTAGGGTGAGGTTTTATATGTAAAATTTCATCATCAGGAAGAGTTTTTAAAATTTCGATAATTTCTTTACCATTTGAAAGGCCTAATGTTGCGCTTAGAGGTTCATCAATATAAAAATTTTTAAGAAAAGGTATTGTATTTATATTTTTTACAGTGCCCCAAGTTAGAGGATTTGGGGTTTTGTATTCAATAAATTCTAACTCCAATGTAGATGTGTTGCCAAAATTTTTAATAAAAAAATTTTTAAATTCTGGTGTAAAATAAAATATTCTAATTCTAGATTGTAACTTTCTAGATCTAGAAAAAATATTAATAATCCTTAAAAAGAATAGACTTAATAATACCGACCAAAAAACTTTATTAAAAAATGTTTTGTTAATAAATTGTAACAAATTTAATTTATTTGACTTATATAAATTTGATCCATGTTGAATCACATTCACATCTAATCCACGATTTATACATTCTGATATTATAAAAATATCAACTATTCTATTACCATTTAAAAGGATTTTTTTTCCTGGTCTTAAGCAGAAAATAATTTTAATGAATTCAAATATATGATTTTGATAAACAATAGGTTTCAAATATTTATCCAACGCATCTGGAATATAGCGCTGGTATTCTAGATGCGTTGGAACAAAATAATATATATTTTTAATTTGACCCAACTTTTAAGAACTCCTTCTTATTCTTTTCTATCCACTTACTTAACTGATCTACTGTCATCCACTCTGTATTATTGAAACTAGAGTAAGTAAAATCAATAGAAACTTTCTTACCTGACTTCACGCGTTTAGAATCTTTGTGCCAATTATTAATTGAGGGTAATATTTTATAATAATCATTATATTCATATGTATACGGAGCATCATCTTCACTGATCATTTGTTCATGTAGTTTTTCACCATCTCTGATCCCAATAATTTCATGAACACAATCCTTGCTGATAGCATGTGCTATATCAATAATATTCATTGACGGTATTTTTTTAACATATAATTCACCACCAACCATGTCTTCAAATGCGTGAAAAACTAAATTCACTGCATCTTCCAAAGAAATCATGAACCTTGTCATTCTTTCATCTGTAATCGGTAGTTTTCCTGATTTTCTTTTATTTAAAAAAAATGGAATAACCGATCCTCTTGATCCCATTACATTTCCATAACGCACTACGGAAAAAATTGACTTTATTGGTGATGTGTCATCCTGGTTGGCTGCAATAAATAATTTATCAGAGGCTAATTTAGATGCACCATAAAGATTAATTGGGTTAGAAGCCTTATCTGTTGAAAGCGCTACAACATTTTTTATCCCATTCTTTTTTACCGCCGAAATAACATTTAAAGCACCATTAACATTAGTTTTTATACATTCTTCAGGATTGATTTCAGCAATAGGAACGATTTTTGTTGCTGCAGCGTGTATCAAGTAATCAACATTACGCGTAACTTCTAATAATCTCTCTCGGTCTCGCACGTCTCCAATAATAAAGCGCACGTTGCTGAATGTCATTCTATCCTTCATTTCCCATTGTTTCATTTCATCTCGAGAAAAAACAATTATCTCTTTTGGATTATAACGAGTATTTACCATCTCAATGAATTTATTACCAAACGATCCAGTACCACCTGTGATGAAAAGCACTTTATTATTAAACATCTATTTTACCTCTTTTAAATCGTTTAAATCTAATATTTTTGTAAATAAATCTGCATTATCATTTCTGTGCGAAACGATTATGAATATTGTATTTGGAAATCTTTCAAATATTCTAGAAAGAATGCGCCTTTCCATCTCAGAGTTAATGCCTGAGGTAGTTTCATCAAAAAACAATATAGGTTTTTTACTAAGAATGGCCCTTGCAATCGCCAACCTTTGCTTCTCACCACCAGACAAACTAGAGACTTTTTTTGCGCTTACAGATCTAGAATTTACTTTGAATAGATGTAGCAATTCTACAATTTCACATGCCTCTGCGATTTCTTCTTCTTTTATGTTTTCAATACAATTTAATGTTAAATTTTCGTATAATGAACCTTCAAAAGCATTATTATTTTGAATTTCATAATTTACAAAATTTCTAATATCATGATTATTTATTATTTGTTGTTTAGAACCACACAAAATATGATAGCTAATAATACCAGACTCAACCTCATAAAGACCTGAAAGAAGTTTTAAAATAGTTGATTTTCCAATGCCAGATTGACCAACCAAAAGAATTCTGTCAGATTTTTTTATGGTAAAACTTAATCCATTAGTATTGTGATTGATAAAATTCTTATGAATTAATTTTTTGACTAAAATTTTATTTACAATTGTATTTTTACAATTTCTAAAAAATTTATTTTCGATTATAAAATCAATATCTGCATTGTTTGGAGAAAGCACTTCTATAACATCAAGAACGGAAGCAGAATGTGCCTTTATAGTTGTTAGAGAAGTATAAATTTGCTGAATACACGGCAAAATTCTTTGAAACATTAAGGCGACAAAAATTAAAGATGATAGGTTTAGAGAATAGGACAAAGTATCCTGTCTTGAATACAAAAATAAAAAAAGACAAAATGCTAATGCTTCCAAAAAATACCTTGGTATAGTTGCAAGAATTAAAATCTTTGCATTTGCACCTCTAATACTTTCATCAACTTTAATTACTTTTTGTTCAAACAAAGTATAAATTTTTCTTAATTTTATATGAGCACTTTGGGCAATTGAATTATTGGCTATAATCGCCATTGATTGAAGATTTTTAGCAATATCATTGCTTAACCTTTTTTTAAAATTATTTGTAAATAAATACAACAATACATAAGTCGGTATCAAAATACTTAACAAGCTGATCATAATCTTCGGATAAACCATTAATGATCCCACAATTAAAACAATAAAATTTATGAATTGGCCTAAAATATTAAAAACGGGAAAAAATGTTCCTGTTGAAACAGAAGTCACTTTATTATTTAAAAGTGCTATCAAACGAGCATTAGACTCGAGTTCTATTATTTTATAATTTAATTGCATGAAACGATTAAAGATTGATACTGAAAAAAATGTTCCTATTTTTGATGTGAACAGCTGAGAAATGGTAATAAAAGTTATTTTCAGTGAGAGAGAAATTACTATAGCAGAAAAAGTATAAAACTCTATGTCTGCCATATATAGCTTTTCATATTCTTTACCTATAATTTTTTCTAATATATTTCTCCCAGATGTATTTTCATTTGTAAAAAAATTAAAAAATGTAGCAAGAGATAATACCATGATTAAATCAAAGATGGCTGATAGTAATGCTATAGTGGCAATAATTAAAAAACTGACTTTTAATCTATTGTTTAAATATTTAAAAAGTAGCAACAAATTATACATTAATGTAAAGTAAACCTCTTTACATCTAGGATATAAATTTCATTAGTCAGATTATTTTTTATAGGTATGTAAGTAATTCCAGCCTTTATATTCGCCTCAAGTGTACTAAATCCATCTGAGGTTGACATTTTAATACTTGGGAAAGTCGCAATTTTCTCAAGATATTCATTACAAAGTGCAAAAAAAGGTTTATCCCCTTTTGATATCAATCGACGTATATCTCCATCTGTCAAAATACCTTCAGCTAGATCACCAATGATACAAAATCCAAGACCATAAGAATTCATCTGATCTAAAGCATTTTTGAATGTGTCTGTTAATTTACATTTAGGGTATTCTCTTAGAAGTATTTTTTTTTCTATTAATGTTTCAAATTGATTATTGATGAATTTCATATTCACCTCCAATTTTTTTAAACATTTCTTTTTTTGCTTTATGCATTTCTTCTGCTTGGGTTAATACATATTCTAAATATTTAAGATCAAGAACCGTATTAGGATCAGAAAGTGCTTTTTCAGGCTGATCATGAGTTTCAATAAAAATAACTTGTGCACCTACAGCAACAGCAGCTCTAGTAAGGTGCGGGATAAATTCTCGTTGCCCACCAGAGACAGAACCCAATGATGTAGGCATTTGTATGGAATGAGAGGCATCAAAACCAACAGGGCATTTATTTTTTGACATAATTGGTAGACTTGTAAAGTCGTTAACTAAACCACCATATCCCATAAATGTTCCTCTATCTGTCAAAATAACTTCAGAGCACCCCCATTTTTCTAATTTTCCTAATGAATTTGACATATTGTAAGGACTCATAAATTGTCCTTTTTTTAGATGAACAGGAAGCCCAGTTTCAGCTGCTGCTTTTAATATAGTGGTCTGCCTGCAAAGGTATGCAGGTACTTGGATCAAATCAAGAACTTCAGAGCATTGGCTTGCCCAATCAGGGGCTGAAAAGTCTGAAACAACTGGAATACCAAATGTTCTTTTTACTTCGTTTAAAATTTCCAACCCTTCATCTATTCCAACACCATGAAAGCTTTCGCTAGAAGAGCGACAATCCTTATCAAAACATGCTTTAAAAACAAAGTTTATATCTAATTTTTTACAAATATTTTGAATTTTATCTGCCATATGAAGTGTATGATCACGGCTTTCAATTGCACAAGGACCAAGAATATATGCCAATTTATCACCACCCACAGCCACATTATTATTCAAATCATTCCCAATGTTGAAGTACGATTTCATTATTCTTGACCTTTTTTGTATTTAAGTATGTTGCTTAATAATTTGTAATAAATAGTTAAAAATTTAATATTATTAAGTATTTTAATAAATTACTAGTAAAAAGTATTAAATTGATATAATTTATACTTTAAAATATTTTTTACAGTAAGGCACTAAAATCTATACATTATATCACAAATAAATAGGTTTTCATGGCATCTCACTAAATAATAAAACAAAATAATGATTTAAATATAGTTAAGTAGCATAAATAAGATCTATATTTGATCAAAGTACGGGATATTAAAAGAACTGGGCTTGTATAGGATATTTTTATCGGAATAAATTGATAAGCTATTTGCCATCATTAGAAAACATGTATTTTTATAATAATATGGAGAGCCCAATATTTTTACATCTAATTTTTTGTCCCGGATTTTAATTTCGCTATCGCCATTAACTTCTGTATGGTTTGATATCCCTAGCGTTAAAGCTGTATGATGTAACTCACCTTCTAGACAGTTCAAAAGACAATCCGCATCAAGAATTCTCACCATGTGTCCACCAAAATAACATTGCCTTCTTGTGCATGAGAAATCTAACTCTCCAAGTTCAAAAATAAGTGGATGCTGATCAGAGCAATGCAATATAACATTATTTATAGAATACCTTTCTCTCATTGTATAAAGTAACTCTAAAGTAGAGGTATTGTTAGTTGTAGCAATCTCATAGATATCATTATTTTTATAAATTACATATCCTATTGCCACACCTTCAGACTTAAAAAGTAGAAAATTAAAATTCTGAATCTCAGCCTTCCACAAAACATATTTCCAATATTTGATTGATCTCACACATGAGCCAAATAATTTAGCATAGGTAGAATCGTATAGTTCATTAACGGTAGCAAGATCCTTATTTGTAGCTGGTGAAATAAAATAATCCGAGTAGGAGGTTGGTGAGACCTGCTCTTTACCATCTGCCGGATTTGTTGGCACAACATGCTCCCGCAATCGGCTGTTAGGAGAGAAAACACCATGAAATCTCGTGAGATTCACTCTCGGCTTCGGAACCAACGCCGCCAGGCGCCCTATAAACTCCATTGGGCTCAGGACAACGTGGGAAGTGCCGTCGTCCTGTGATGAATATCTTCATCTATAACTGATCAATTTCAAGAAATTGTGGATTGCAAATAGGAAATAGAATACTAAGTATCTTCCCATTATTATCTCCATCATATCCATTAAGAAGCTTTGGTTTGCATGCGCCAAAAATAAGCTTTGTCCATTCATGTTCATCAAATATTATATTTGGTGTATTCTGATTATTAGATGTAATAGATAATTTTTTATCGATGTATGAAAAATGAAATGAATTACATGAAAATTCAAAATCACTTAGGTTTGTATTTTTAGCTCTATCCTCTAAAACATTTATTATTTTATTGAAATATTTATCAATAGACGTTACACGCAGGATATGTCCTCCTCTCCACACAAATCTTGTCCTAATTGAGTGCTCATATCGCGTAATCAGGTCAATCATTGGATGATTTTTGCCTATTTTAAAAATTATTTCATCATATCCTAGATTTTTTAGCTTGTGCATAATATGCACAAAAACTTGTTTTGAGTATTTCAAATCATAACCAATCTCATAAACAACACCACCATTTATTATATAATAACCGATAGGTTCTTTATTTAGATCCATTACAAATATCTTTATATCCCCCTTCTTAAATTTCTCTAAATAATACTCCCATAACTCCTTCTTTCTTAAAAGGGGACCGAGCATTTCACTATGAATATCATTATAATATTTATTAACTAATGCAATGTCATTAGTTCTCATTATTCTTGAAACCACATCAGTATTTGATAAGAAAATAGATTTGATTAGCAAGGATATTTCACAAAAATTTGTTATCCCTCTGTATCCATATGGATACCAATAATTATCCAATACCTTACGAGCAAAACCAAAACTTAAATCAGAATTTTCTTCAATGTATTTAAACATATGTTTTTTAATTAAATTTGCTGCATCTGAATTTTGATAATTGGGTTTTATAGCAGTATATGACAGACCGGATGCGCTGCAGTTAATTTCAAAAAATCTAAAGATACGATCAACAATGCATTGAATCCCAATGCATTTATCATTTTCTTTTAAAACTAAACATTTCAATTCAGGCTCATTTTTAAAAAAAAAATTCATTTTATTATGCGAATCATAATAACTGTTACCAGGAAACGATTTAGCTAATAAATCTAGGCATTGATCAATATCATCTGTATTTAATTCATTAATTTTTGTAAATCCATTATTTACGACTTCAATCATTGCTATTAATCACCGTTCTATTCTTCTTGAACCGATTGCTATATAGTTTATCATCACAGAATTGTACTTTTACTGGGACCATAAATTTTTTCATCCTCTTAGCACAAAATTGTTTTAATTCAATTATAAATTCTTTTCTATTTTCATCTTTTAATAACACTACTTTTGCACAAACAATATTCCCCAAAATTGGATTTTTCTCACCGTAAACTGTAACGTCAACTACATTCTCCATTTCTTGAATTACACCTTCAACTTCCTGTGGATAAACCTTGTCCCCCCCTACATTTATTAATTCTGACTTCCTACCTAATATTTTTATGTATTCACCCTTCAACTCAACTGCATCACCGGTTCTAAACCAACCATCTTCTGTAAAAGGACTTGGTGCATTTAAATATCCAAGCATGGCAGATTTAGCTTTAATCTCAAGCAAACCATCTACAACACGTGTCTTATAACCTTCCCCTCCCACTTTAACCCATAAAGAATCATCTTTTTCTGATTTCGACCGCATAACTCCTAATTCGATTAGTCCATAAGTTTGTAATAGTTTAGCTTCAGGAAAAATTATTTTTAGCCTTTTAAGAGTGCTCTCAGGCATTGGTTCGGTTCCGTATGATATTATTTTCAAACTTCGCATATCATAATTTGCATAAGCACCACTCAACAACATTAGGTTAAGAAATGTTGGTGAAGCTGGCAATAACTCGATTCTATGCTTTTCAACTAATTTGCATACATTTTCGGGATTTCGATCTTCCGTGGCGATAACAACACCGCCATTTGATAAAATGTGGAACATCGTATTTAATCCACCCCAATGATCAAACAATAAGAAATTAAGTGTTCTTAAAGCCATTCTTCTTGTTTTAAACTTTTCCAATAAAAGCAATATATCGTGAACCGCTGCCTTGGGTTTACCTGATGTTCCAGATGTAAATAAAACTAAGCCTGGGTGTTTTCTTTCTCTTATTGCTTTATAGTAATTGTTAACCAATATATTAGGATAAGATTCTGATGTAACATGGTCACTTTCATCTATTCTGAAAACAAATTCAACTTGGGCAATTTCAAATAATCTCTGTTCATTATTATTAGATGTATTTGTTAATGGGACAACAATACATGCTTTGTCAATAAGTGCTAATAATAATGCAATTGAGCTCGGTGAAAAGTCCCCCTCTAGTGCGACCACTGTTCCTTCATTTATTTGCTTAGAATTAATTACTTTCCTCCAACTATTGATATTATTAGTCAAAGACTTATAGTCAAATACCTCATTATTCCAAATGATAGCTTTACTGTTCTTACACTCGTTGAATACATCAAATAAAAAATCTATATGCATTTATCACACCCAGTTATTATTTTTGAGATAATCATACATGTCCTATAAGTGCTATCTAGGGATTTGCATCTTTTTACTACCATCAAAATATTTATTCCCAAACAGATTTATTTTGCGCTAAGCTTATTTGTATTTTCTCTCATGTAATATTATTAATTATGCCCCACCAAGGAAAATAACTTGACCCGTAATAAAATCACTCTCATTATTTATAAAAAAATCGATTGCATTCGAAATATCCCTATTTTCAGTTAATCGGGGAATCGCTAAACGTTGATTTATATTGTCAATTTTATCTTCAGGTACATTTCTAATTAAATCAGTACTAGAAGGTGTTGGACCAATAGCATTTACTGTTATTCCATATTCAGCAAATTCTCTTGATAACACTTCAGTTAAATTTTCAACAGCGGCTTTTGAAGCAGTATAAAGTGCTTCTCCTTCTATTTTTAATTTCGTCCCAACAGAAGTAAAATTAACAATCCTACCAAAATCATTTCTTTTCATAATCTTGGCAGCTTCACGAGAAAAAAGAAATGTTCCTATTACATTAGTTTCAAGAATTTTACGAGCAGTTGATAAAGGCGTTAGTAAAGAATGGTTCATTGAAGCAACACCAGCATTATTAACTAAAATATCTACCCGCCCAAATGTCTTACGAATATTGCTAAACATTTTCTTAACTTCTTTCTCATCACAAACATCAAGACTAAAATGTTGGTAATTATCTAATTCAACATCACTATTACCACGACTACACCCTATAACTTGGAACCCTTTTAACGCATAGTATTCAGCCAAATATTTACCAATACCTTTCCGAGTACCTGTAATAATCATCACTGGTTTATTAATCATTTAAATTTTCACCTACTAATATCTCAATATAATCAATCAATGAATTAATGGTACTAAAGGGACTGCGTTTTTGAGACATGGCGCGTTCATCAGCTAATGAAACTGTAACATCAATAGAATCCTCAATGATTTGCTCAATTAAAACAATTAAATTAACCAAATCCAAAGAATCAAGTGTACTACCTCTACCAAATAACTTTGTACTCTCCGACTTTTCTATTAATTCGTCTAAAGCATTTTGTTCATTAACTAAGTCAATTGCTTGAGAAACAATAGATATTATTTTCTCCCTCATTATTTTTTTCCCTTATTCATATTATTAAAATTATCCACCCAATCCACAGTAACATCCTGATGTATGGGGAAAGGCAAAACTTTTATCAGTTCACGCCTGCCATTCTCTTCAACACGCTCAAACATTCGAAATCCGGAAGATATACCATATTGATGAACTTCATTTTCTGACAGTTTTTCTTTAACAAGCACAGGAACGACTGAGGGAAGTCTATCTATCGGTTTTATTAACCCTTCTAAAGCCAATGGCCAAATTTTATCCAACTTTTTAGATCTATCATCAACAAAATCATCCCATTTTCTAATTGCCATCATAATCTCTCCTGTTTGAAAGCGTGAAACGCTTCCTTTATCACATTCCGCACCTTGCCAATAAACATGCAAAGATCTAATTCTCCGTGCCAAGAGCCTGAGAAGCCACTGAAATAAACCACCCCCTTTACGATCCCGGAGGCAGCGGATATTTTTTGCTACTTCTTCATTATTACACCAAAGCACCCCGCCGGATGTTGTTCCAAGAATTTTAGGCAGTGACCATATTTCAAAACGACCCCCGCCTGGAAATAATGTCGCACCTGGAATACAAAGAGAATCTACACAATCTTCTATAGAATTCTGCGGTAAATTCATTTCCTGGACATAACCCCATTGATGATAAACCACGCGCAATGAAGATTCTATGGCTGAAGGCCCTGCAAGAGGTGTTGCCACCCTTGAAATAGCGTCCAGTACACAATTATTTGCATACGGAAAGACACCAATCAGATCACTTCTTGTTACATTACTTTCAATCAAGGCAAGGGTGAGAGCAGAGCGACCACTGGAGCACAAAACAGGAAATCCTGCTGGGAACATTTCTTGCAATTTGTTTTCTATTTCTTTGACCGATATAAAAAAAAATACAAATTTTAATGCTTGTACAGCGTAACTTCTTGGCCAAAGAAAAAAACTTATCATGTTGTTATTCTAGTCTTGATATAAGTTCTGCCTCCAAATCCTTTTTTAAAGAATGATAAACTTAATTCTTTGTTTGATGGTGCCTTTCCATCAATCAATTGACCATCAAACAGTTGCTCCCCAATTTCAAAATAGTCACATCCGAGTGACTTTGAGTGAACTATAGCATTCCAAAGAATTATATGTGACAGAGGCTTATTGGACATATTTGGATGAGATGCACTAACGCCATAAAAACATTTTTCCTTGTTATATAAAAATAATGCCGCAGTTACTACCTCATCACCCATTGTTCCAACAATCACGAATGCCTCTTTATTATGCACCATGTCCATCTGCGTCTTCCAAGTTTCTACACTGCGTGTCTCTCTGCCTGCAGCTGCAATATGTAGATTCCTAAAACTCTCATAGATGTCAGAGGTAATTGCCTGATGATCATACAAAGCAATTGACATATTTTTTTTTGCCCATGTCACAGAGCTCTTGTAGCCTTTTCTTAACTCACTCCATAGCTTCTCTTCACTTTTAGTTAAGTCAATTATTTGTACGAACGTAATGTTGGGTGTAAACCCTTGCTCTAATAAAGTCGTTCCCATTATTGATAAAGACTCAGATCTTTCTTCGAAAGAAAGTGATATTAATTCTCTTGCATCTATTATTCGTAAAAACTCCTCTTTTATGGTCTTTCCCAACTGTCTTTTTTTCTTGCCATAAAGCCCTTCTATTTCATAATACGCGCAAGGGATGTTGTAGCAACTAACTATATTTGACGTTTCTACGTGGACGGTAATAAAAACAGCACATAAAGGCAGTCCTTCATGTGAAACTATAAAGGAACAATCATTAAACGCTTTGGTAGCATCCAACTCAGAATAAAATTTTCTACTTAACTTACTATGTCTAACATCTAACTCAACGGAATTAAAGAAAATTCTAAACAACTCTTCATAATTAGGATCTTGTATTCTTACTATATCCATAAACTATATCCATAAACTATATCCATAAACTATATCCATAAACTATATCCATGAAATCATAAATACATTGTTTTTAGACCGTCTTCCACGAATTCATCCACCACCTCTTTTAATTCTGGGTGCAAATCAAGAAATTTAATAATATCCAACACAGATATTAATGGAGATTTATTTTTAAACTCACTATAGACCGCCCTGCAAAGCACAAGATCTTCAGGGTAGTCCACAGTTAATCTAATATCTGTTCTTAACAGTTCTTTTGGCGGTTCTAGAGATTGAATATTAAATTTTTCTCTATTTTCCCTTATATACATACTACAAAATTCAGAACGATGCCTGTCTTCACCATCACTATGTGATTTATATAAAGTATCCATACTAATTATTTCTATTCCACTTCCATCTGGAACATTATCAAGGTGTGTAAAATCAAAATTATTTTTTTTATGATTACTCCATGCCACTTCTGCTATCTCAAAGTAAGGAAAAGGGGATTCTGTTGACATTCTATAAACATCGGTAGCGTCAAGACACTCACCACACAGAATTAACCTGTGTAGAACGTCTTTTTCACTCCCCACAATAAAATTAATACCATGTTTTTCTGCAACAGACTTGTAAACCTTATTATCCTCACCTTCAGATATACCTAAAACTATTCCATCTATAATTGGCATATGCTTAAGGTACGAAATCATATAGTCCAGAATAGTTATACCTTGCTCTATATCAAGGTTTTGTAAAGGTTTACCGTATAATCTGGATCCATTATTCCTGCATGGAAGTGCCGCGATTAATTTTCTTTGCATAGATTCTCTTTGCTAACGCCTTGGTTTTTTAAAATCTTATGTGCTGATACCATTCCATGTACATCAGAAATTTTTCTAAAAAACGGTGAAAATTCATTTGTATCAACTCTTTTTAATGATAAATCCTTGGAATCTATAGTCTCGCCTAATTCAATATCTCTATTTGCAACTACAACCTTTCCACTTACAGATTTATATTTTTTTTCTGACTTCGAAACAACGAGCTTACCATCTCCCAATGATTCCTTAAGTCTATTTATGTCTTCAATAAAAATGGAAAAATTATCAATTGATAGCGCTGATATGTAATCTTCTATCTGAAGTTTTCTATCTAACGTGATATGCTTCTCAATATAATCTACCCCAGATGCCAATGCCATTAATGGTAAATAAAATGCATCTTTAGTGTCGCCAGAAGAATGATCCATAAATCCTATAGGGATATGGTTATATCTATTTTTATATGCTGTAAGCTTCCTAAGATTACTTTCACTTAGTGGAGTTGGTTCAGATTGAAGCCCATACATAAAAATAATATTTGTTTGATTTTCATATTTTTCAAGAAACGAATCTAGCTCCCCTACCTCTACTCCGGCAACTGATATAAATACTTTATCAAATAATTCTATAGATTTTTCGACTAATGTCGTATTGTAAAAATCTGCTGTAGAAATTTTCACACCATCGGCACCTAAATCTTTGGCTTGATTACAGCTAAGCTCACCATATATATCAAAATATAATTTTCTTTGGTGCTTATGTGCTAAAGAGATAATACTTTCCCACTGCTCTACTTTCATTTCCAAAGATTTAAAAAGACCATAATATTCGTAACTAGGAACAGCTAATTCATCAGCATAAACCAATTGAAATTTAATTGAGTCTGCTCCACTTTGAATAGCACCCATTGTTAAAAGCTCCGCAAGCTTAAAGTCTCCCTCATACCCTTGAGCAATCTCAGCAATTACTTCTAATGACATTTATCGTTTTATCCTTATATTGTATTTTCTGTTCCACAATTAAAAAGCAAATCAATTACCGACATGTATGAAAGAAAATCTCCGTTAATTTGTTTGTATTCAGGGTGTATATAATTAAAGTATTTTACTGATATGTTTTTCTTGAAGAATAAATCTGAATTATCCAAATACACTTTTGAACCTGGTGGAGATATGTACTCTGTAGCTTCAACATGCTCACATAATTCTACAAGAAGTTCATCTTTTGATCCTTCGGTCACAAAGTCACTGGAATATTTGATTGTAGTTTTTATATCTAACAATTCTCTAATTAATAAAATCAAATCAATTGAAAGGCTTGATAAATTCTTATGTTTTTTTCTTAAAATATTGAAAAGAGCTTGTGAGTGACTACTAAAAAATTTAGATTTTTTATAATTCTGTTGAATTATATTAATGTGACTGTCTGGAAATTTGTTGGAGGAATAGTCTATTTTCACCTCCGAAATCAACTGTTCTCTTTTTCCTTTTGAAATTACTGGGACAGTTAGCCATTTTGAGCCAGATTCTGTCTTTATTTGGTTTCTTTGTTGCCATGACCTTTTGGAGAATTGAACAGAATCAAGTATAATGAATACATCAACCGACTTCATTAATGAAAAATAGCCAATCCATGGTAAATAAGTTGGTTGCATAATGGCAACTCTCATAACTCCTCTACTGCCAAACCAATACCATCATACCCATAATTATTACCATTGTAGAACATAAAAAGCCGATCTTTATATTTGACAACAGCAGCATATGCCACCATCTCACTATCAAAGTCACCTTGCTTTCCAACTGAAATTCCAGAAAAATTATCCCTGCGCTCCCACTGTAAGCCATCAAGTGATTCTGCATACCCCAATTGATATGCCTCTCCTTTGAAAGAAAACCACATTTTCCATACATTGTTATCATGCAAGACATAAGGTCGCGCAAGTGCGTTCTCATTTTCATCTTTAAAATCAATACAAATATGACCATCACGCATCCATTCTTTTCCGTCTTTTGACCTTGCCAATTTAATATTATATCTTGGTAAATCCTTATTTTTCCATTCAGTACCTGAAACATAGTACATCCTGTATTCATCATTTATTTTAACAACCCATGGGGCTGTATTTAAAAAAGGATCTGTTTTGCATCTTTCTATAATTGGAGCTTTCGACCACCGTTTAAAATTATCATCACCTTCACTAATAGCAAGCCCACCAAATAAATGCATACGTACCGTTGACCCAGGATTCCAGCCAATGTAAAATAAAGCCTTTTCATCACTTTCTATGTTTATAATGCATGACGGTGTAACTCCATTATCATCAAAACATCCAAGACTTCCAGGCAAAAGAACTGGCTCTTCACTGTACTTAATAACCTTGTAAGGTTCATTTAGATCAACCTCAGCCCACCCAATATGCGATTGATTTTTATCATTTCGCCCTGAAAAATAGATGCGAAAAATACCATTACCTATGTTTTCTGGAGTTGGAATCATCGCATGAGACCTAGACCAGAAATTTTCTATTTGTGGCCTAATCAATAAGCCGAATTTTCTAAAAGTTATCTTTTTGTTAAACATCTTATACATGATCAAATTCCAAAATATTTTCTTTTTATCATTTGGGCACGCTTGTCATCAATTTCAAAAATAGTTCCTTTGGCACCTAAAGCTACAGCTCCATTTTTCAAATCACTTACAATTGATGCATCCATAGTGATAAAACAATCATCTCCTACTTTAGTAAAATCTTTTATAGTTGAATTTATGCCTAGAAAACAGCGTCTTCCGATATCACAATTACCAGATATAACAACATGTGATGCAACATAAGTATGATCTCTAATGACAGTCCCATGACCTATATGATTACCAGACCAAAGCATCACATTATTGCCAATTTTTACAGTTGGCTGGATAGTTTGGTTTTCTAAAATAAAGCAATTCTCTCCTATTACTAAATCATCCCAAGTAACAGATTTAGAACATATATATGAAGCTAAATAATATCCGGAGACTTTAGCCTGTTGATATTTTTCTTGACGCAATTGATTAAGTTTCGAATATGAAAGTGCAACATGCATATCGTTCTTATCTGGTGGAAATTTATTAGCTATTTCTGAGTAGGGAATAAGAGGCAAATTTAAGAACGTATTATTATCAACAAACTCGTCGTCGACAGTAAATGCGACAATTTTATAATCACTATCATTAGTGAAATAAAAATATGCTAATTCTGCTATTTCAGCATTTCCAAAAATTATTAAACTTTTCATAGTCAACTACCTAAACGGCTTCACTGCAAAAGAAATTAAAAAATCAAGGTCTATTGTCATTAACTTTTCTGTAACCTGACCTGTTTCAACACTATCAAAATAATATGAAATATAGTGGTTAAGATATCGTTCATTATCAAAGAAGAAAAACTGTTCACCAGTTCTAAATCCAAAATCTTGGATAATATTTTTATGACCACCTATTGGTTTTGATAAATTATATATTTTATGCTTGGGGCCCACAGTGCAAATATATAGTCCGCCTCCTGGCTTTAATACTCTCTGAAACTCTTTTAGAGCCGACATTATATCTTCTTCATTTTTTTCATAATGCAGTGTATTAATAGAAGTAATCAAATCAAAATAATTGTCAGGGAACGGGATATTTCTATTAGTCCCTTCTCTAAAATCTATATCTTCATAACCTCTTTGCTGCATTATTTTTTTTGCATTGCTAGCGATGTCAAGATGAACGTCTATACCATAAACATCACAACCAATATCAGCAAATGGCACAAGATTACTGCCCATAGCACAACCAACATCCAATACTTTCCAATTACTGTTTGGAGAAGGTCTGTTGCTCAAATACCCACCAAAAATTACTTTTAGCATAACTTCATTTGGATATTTTGGGTACTCTCCAGATTTGAGTTCTCTTAATAACTCATTATTCCATTCTGTCTTCTGCATAATAATCCTTATCGTTATGATTCAACAACTCTTTTCCTATTCTTTGCAATCCATTGCTGTCTATCAAAACTTTGCCTTTTTTTGACATTCTTAATCTCAGCTCATAGTTTTGCATCAAGTCTTCACAACTTTCCATAATACATCTTTCATTAACAACATTGGAACTCCCAAGGTGAATGGAAGATCCATAATTTGAAAAATCCTCACTATACAATGCTTGTTGTGGATTATTGGAAATTATAATACAAGGGACGCCCAATGCAGATAATTCATATTTTGTTAACCCACTATTTGTAATTGTAACATCAGATGCTAGCATTAACTCAGAAATATTTTTGGCCTCCCTTATTACCTTAAAAAGTCCTTTATAATTGCCTATGACATTATCAATATCTTTATCCGTAATACTTGATGCTTGACCTAAAACCACAAGTATTTCATATTGTTTTTCTGAATTACTAATTGAATCTAATACTTTTAATGTTATTTTCTTAGGGTCACTACCACCCATTGTAATCAGGACCTTTTTTGCATTTTTAGATACAACAAAACTCTCATTATCAAATTCTTTTCTTAAAGGAAAATAATTTGGTCCTAATAAATATATAGTTTTACAATCATCATTTAACTTTAATTTATCTGCTCCACAATACGGAATAATAACCAGATCGGAACAATATGGATAATCAGCCAAATCTTCTAATGTTATTAATAGCTTTGCATCTCTACCAATAAAGTTAAGATGATTAATATAGTCCACATTATTATTGAATATAGCTTCAGAATTTATATCTGCTATGATAGAGAATGAATGGTAAAAATCTATGAGATTGGGAATTGTACTGCCAAATTTATGGCATTTGAAACCTTTTGATTCAATTATATTTTTAGACAATAATTGTGCAGTAATAAATACAACCTCACAACCTTTACCCTTTATAAAATTAGCAATAAGCAAACATCTTGTCAGATGACCTAAACCTATACTTTCTGATGCATCAACTCTTATAATAAATATATTATCATTTAAAATATTTGGCATATACAGTGAGCTTACTTTAATAAATCAAAACTTAATCTAGTGCCACGAAGAACATCTTTTGTAACTTTCATTCCTAAAACGTCATCAAAAAACTTTACTGGCAAACCATAACCAGGCCTAATTGACCTCACATTCTTTTTGCTAATAATTTCGCCTTTTTTCATGTCTTTCACAATATATAAAGATCTTCTAGATAGATTTCTATTCTCATTATTAGTCGCTTCATATCGAATTTCACCTAGAGCACTCCACGCAACTTCAGTATCTATAACCATTTGCTTAAATTCATGTGGCTCCATTGAAAATTCAGTGTCAACACCTTTATCTTTACGCGAAATTGTAAAATGTTTTTCAATCACAACTGCCCCAATTGCAACACTTGCAACGGCTACACCAGTACCTAATGTGTGATCTGATAATCCTATATGACAATTAAGCATATTACTCATATTAGGGATGGTCAGCAGATTAGCATCGGATGCCTTGGCAGGATAAGCTGCAGTGCACTTTAATAAAACAAGATCTTTACATCCTGCTTTTCTAACTGTTGATACTATTTCTCCCAGATCTGACACTGTTGCCATACCTGTCGATATAATTAATGGCTTTCCAGTTTTTGCGACTTTTTTTAATAAATTAAAATCAGTATTTTCAGTTGAACCAATCTTATAGCATGGACAGTCTAATTCTTCCAGAAAATCAACTGCAGTTTCGTCAAACGGACTACTAAAACAAAGCAAACCAAGCTCCCTGCATCGTTCAAAAATTGATTGATGCCATTCCCAGGGAGTATGTGCTTGTTGATAAAGCTCATACATTGACATGCCATACCATAAACTATTTTTATCCCCTAAGAAAAAATCCCCATCCTTCTTATCAATTGTTAATGTATCTGCAGTATATGTCTGTATTTTCAAGGCATGAGCACCAGTTTTGGCAACTTCTTCTACAATCTGTAATGCTTTATCAAGTGACTGATTGTGATTTCCAGACATTTCTGCCACTATCATTGGCTTTAGTTTTTTACCAATCTGGATTTTATCAATTGTTATATTATCTATCATTTTTTACCTTACAGAAAATAACGGTTTTAAAGGCTCACAATCAAGTTTTTTTTGTAGTATTCCATTTTTTACATAGTTTTTCATCATTGTGAAAACTTCTTTATAGGCATGCAATAACTTATCTATATCTTTTTTATTGTGTTTATAACTAATAGTTTGAGCACCAATTGTGAAAATTCCTCGCTTAAACATCTCTTGCATAAAGAATGTTTTTAACTCCCATGAGGTTGTATTATCTTTATCTTTAAATATTAAAAAAGACCATGTTGGATGACCAGTGTAGCTAATAAGGGATAGCACATCTAAATCATCAAGTATTTGGTCTAATTCTTTATGAAGATATTCCCCTAATTTACTTAAATGTTCTAGTACATTTTCTCTCTTAATTTTTACTAAAACGGCTTTAGATGCAGCTAGAGATAGTGTTTCTCCGCCAAAAGTACCTGAGAAAAATATATCTTTCATAACTTTCATATATTTTTCTTTACCAACTAGTGCCGATAATGGATAACCATTTGCTAGACCCTTACCAAAAGTTGCAAGGTCTGGGATAACATCAAATAACTCTTGTGCGCCACCATATGAAAGACGAAACCCAGTAACTGTTTCATCAAAAATCAAAAGCGCTCCAGAATTATGCGCTAATTCTTTAACTTTTTCTAAAAAATTTTCTTTTGGATATTCACCACTCATTGGTTCCAAAATAACTGCAGCAAACTCACCTGGATATTCTCTAAGAATATTTCTTAATGAATCAATACTATTGTATTTAAACGTATGAGTTAAATCCTGTACACACTTTGGAACACCTAAATTTTTTGTTGTTGATCCAATATACCAATCTTGCCAACCATGATAACCGCATACTGCAATTCTTTCCCTTCTAGTATATGCACGCGCAACGCGTATAGCACCAGAAGTAGCATCTGTTCCATTTTTAGCAAATCTAACTTGTTCTGCACAAGGTACAGCCTCTATAAGCATTTTGGCAACATCTGCTTCCAAAGTGTGGGAAAGGGAAAATGTTACACCTCGCTTCATCTGCTTTTTAACAGCTGAATCAACATCAGGATCACAGTAGCCAAGAGTAACACTTGCCAAACCGTTTGAAAAATCGAGGTATTTGTTGTTGTCAATATCCCAAAAATAAGCCCCTTTTGCTTTTTTGGCATAAAATGGTGATACGCCGAATGGGAGCTGAGTGATACTTTTGCTAAAAGTTTGAGAACCTAATGGTATTGATTCTAGTGCCAAACTTAAAAAATCTTCTGATTTTCTATATCTGTTTTTATTCATGATTCATACATCCCATAATGATGGATTTAAAAGTATTTCATCTCTGGTGTTTAGATTTTTAGGGACATCCAGATTGCAGATTTTACTTGCAGAAATTACTTCCATTAACTGTACATTATTATCTACACCGATGACTATCTTATCAATTAAATTTTCAGATAATGCAAAACTTAGAGCAGCTTCGAGACCAGTTAGGTTATTGCTTTTGAGCCACAAATCCCATTTTCGAAATAGATCACTCCATTTAGAAAAAAATTTAGGCCTCTTGTGAGGTGGTGTTAATAATAAACCTTGCAAAAAGACACTTCTTGCATGAATTTCTATTTTTTTTCTTTTTAAAGATTGCAGTTGTCCACCTTCAAGAAGTCGTGTGTCGAATACGTTAAACGGAACTTGAATTAAATCAAAATCGAAATTTTCTAACAAAAAGTCAACTTGATTAGGCGTATATGTAGAAAATCCAATTTTATTTATCAATTTATCTTGCTTCAATATTTCTAGAGCTTTAAATAAAATGTGAAATTTTTTATTTTTAATGTCATCTAAATTATGAATTAAAAGACCATGTACATTAGCTACATTCAAATTTTTTAAAGACTGATGAAATGATCGTAATACATTGTCAACACCTAACCGCATAGGCGCAGTTTTTGTAACTATTTTAAAATCATCAACACCTGCTCTGCCTAGAACCTTTTCACTGTTACCATACCCAGTAGCCGTATCGAGTGTATTAATGAGGTTCTCTTTAGCAAGCTTTAAAATTTTTTTAACCTCCATACAAGGCACTTGTCCGCTTACATTGGAAATACCATAATCTAAACCAAATTGTACTGTTCCAAGGGCTATCTTACTCATTGAAGTAGTTCTTTTATTGAAGAAATAACTAATTTTTGTTCAACACTACTTAAACCAAAATATAAAGGAATAGACAAAGCATTTTCATAGTATGCCTCAGTCTCTGGAAGCTGCTCAATACTATAACCCATGTCTTGGTAGTATGGCTGGTTAACAACAGGAATATAATGCACCTGAGAACCAACCCCCTTTTTTGCCAACTTTGTCATGAACTGATGTCGCGTTAAACCAATCCTGTCAAAATTAACGCTAACTACATAAATATGATGAGAGCTATTGTCTCTACCATGAACCTGCAGTGGAGTAATATTTTGAACACCCGCAAAGGCCTGGTCATAAAATTTAGCCATTAACTTTCTTGCATCTAAAAATAAATCAATCTTATTCATTTGCGATACAGCCAATGCACACTGAATATCTGTAATTCGATAGTTAAATCCAAGATGCTGCATTTCATAATACCAGCGCTTTAGTAACCCGTTTTCAAGAGCATTTTCTTTATTGATCAAAAAGTTATCTGCGTGGCTTATACCTGGGAACTCAAAATTTCCTTTAGTTATACCATGACTTCTTAACATATTTAGTTTTCGATAAATATCTGGGTTATTGGTTGTTATCATGCCTCCTTCACCGGAAGCAATGCCTTTGACTGGATGAAAGGAAAAGCAGGTCATGTCTGAGTATTGGCAATTGCCTACTTTATTGCCATTACTATATGTTGCACCAAGTGCATGTGATGCATCTTCAACAACTGCTAAATTATATTTGTTGGATAACTGACCGATCTTTTCCATATCACAAGGAAGTCCTGCAAAATGTACGGGAAAAATAGCTTTGACATTGTTTGAATTACGCACTGTTTTCTCAACTTGAAGACTATCAATATTAAGAGTCTGCTTATCTATATCGACAAATATAGGTTTAGCGCCAACATATAAAACGGAATTACTCGTTGCAACAAAAGTATTAGGAGATGTTATAACTTCATCACCTTCTCCTAATTCAAGTGCCATGCAAGCTAAATGAAGTGCAGCTGTACCGTTGGCAACAGCAACTGCGTATTTTGCTCCCACGTAATCAGCGACCCTTTTTTCGAACTCTGCGATCTTAGGGCCTTGTGTAAGCGCACCATGTCTCAAAACATCAACAACAGACTGTATATCATTTTCATCGATATAATGCTTACCATAAGGAATCATATCTGTTATAATATTAGTCACAGAGCTGTCAGCTTCCTGCTGTTTAAGAGTTTTAAGCTGTTCATCAATACTTGGCATTTTACAGTTGAGTGTCTTGCAAACCTTTTTATTTGATAAACTCATATCCTTTGGTCGTTTAACTAAACTTAGTTTATCTTCGATACTTATCTTATTAATTAAGTTAGCATTCAAATTAAAACAATTCGCAATTTTAATCCCAAACTCATATTTTGATAATCGTTCACTACCAACAACATTAAAGACACCATTCAGATTTTCATCAACCAATTGATGTGTCTTTTTGGACAACTCATCAACCAATATTGGTGTAAAAAATACATCTGAAAACAAATCTACTGTTTCATCTCGTCTAAGTTTATTAATAATTAAATCACTAAATGATTGACGATACTCCATCCCCCAGCAAAAGAAGTTTGTACGCACTATAAGAGCATCTTTACATTTTTCTAAAACTCGCTTTTCACCTAAGAATTTTGTTTTGGCATAATTGTTTACAGGCCAGGTCTCAAGCTCTTCAGTAACGAATTGTTCATCACCCGAAAAAAGATGGTCAGTTGAGATATGAACTAATTTAATACCTTGCTCACTACATGCAAGTGAAATATTATTAGTTAAATCTACGTTTAGCGCTCGTGCTAAATTAGGATTAGATTCACACTTTTCTACATCTGTGAGTCCGGCTGTATGAATAACGATATCAGGCTGATATTTATTTAATACAGCAATGCACTCACCAAAAGAGTCTAAGGACCCAATATCTGTACCAACCCCTGTTAGAAAAATCTTCCTGCTATGCAATAATAATGTAACTTCAAATTTTTCTCTAATGTTTAGAGCCCAATTTACGGCCAATAAGCCCGATCCACCAGTAATTAAAACTTTTTTCATTGCCTATATTCTGCCAATTTTATTTTCTTCGTTGGAAGCAGTTATACCAAATTGCTCCATATAGCCATAATCAACTTATTCAACCATAACCTGACCAATACCAGTCTTGTTCCATTCATTTACTAAGTGAGTAAAGCTAAATTTTTCTTGCCTATTTAATTTGTCTAAAACTAATACATCTGGAAGCAAAACTGCAAAAGATTTATCGTGAATTAGATGTTTTGCACAAAGTATTGCATGGCCCAATCCAAAAATATAAGGTTGTTTTATTGAAGGTATTTTTACATTATCAGGGATAACTTTTAAAACATTTTCAAGATTTATATTCTTACCTTTTTCATTAATCTTTGCTCTAGTTCGAAGTGATCTTCAAAATGATTTTTAATAGCTTCTTCTCTATTTCTAGTTACAAAGATAGTTTCATTAATCTCAGCAACAATGACTTCATTGGCTACGTGTTCAATTATGGGTCTATCGTAAACGGCAATAGCTCTTTAGGAATTGCTTTAGTTGCTGGTAACATAAGTGTCCCTAACCAGCTACAGGTATGACTGCTTTGCGAACTTGCTTTGAAATGCTCATTTATATTATCACAGTTATTTTAGTTAAATTATATAAATAGTTTAATGTCTGGAGTTAGAATTTTTATTGAAAATTTTTCTCTAAGTTATTAATTTCTTTTTTTAGATCTTCAAACTCTTGTTTTTTACGGATAAGAAGCTTGGATGTTATTAAAGATTTTTCACGTATTCCTTTTGGTGTCAACAAATATGAATGTTTCATCTTTTGTTTATTTTCACTAAAGTTTAAAATTTTAACAAAGCCCTTTTCAATTAACCATGTTAACAGATAGTAGGCAGAGCCATTGGAAATTCCAACTTTTTGCGCAAGTTCCCGCGAAGTCAGTTGAGGGCTTTCATTTATTAGTTGAAAAACTCTCAACCTTACATCTTCTTGTTGCTCTTTTCGACGGCTAGCCATTAACAGCTACCGCACAAAGCTTTTCTATAAAGCTTTGTTAATTTCAACATAGTACTTGATTTTGCTATTTTCATAACGTTCAAAAATGAACATGAACTCATGTGGGATCACTGTCAACATAAATAAATATCATTATGGTATATTTTAGATTTCTAGACCTAGTTAAAATAAAAGCATTTGATATATAATGAAATAGCGTTTAAAATTATAATACCAAAAAAATCTAGATAATTTTCTTAACAATATTATAATCAAAATAATATTTTATTTAATATATTTATTAAAGAGAATCCTTAACTAATAGAAGCTTTTGCTCAAAAATGAACAATAAATAAAGGTACGCTTAGATGTCAAAAGAATGGTTCATTTTACAGTTTAAACCAAATTCACACCAGTTAGCGGCAAAAAATTTAAACAATCAAGGGTTTGAAACATTTTTACCTCTTCATAATGTCACTTCAAGAAAAACCTCTCGATTTATAACTAATGCTCAACCTCTATTTCCAGGCTATATGTTTATCAAATTCGATCGAGCAGAAACTGAATGGTATAAAATAAATAATACTTACGGTGTATCTCGCTTAATTACTTTTAATTCTATTCTTAAATCAATTCCTAACAGATTTATTGATAATTTGAAGAAGCGATACGATTCATCAGATAAATTACTACCTATACAAAAAGTAAAAGAAGGCGATCAGGTAACAGTTTTAACGGGGCCTTTTTCAAATTTTATTGCTACTGTTGAAAAATATGAAGCAGATCAACGCATATGGATTCTAATGGATTTAATGGGCAGGAAGACAAAAATTCAAACTCCATCAGATAACCTTACACTATCAGATTGATATATTTTCTCAAATTTAATTATTCTCTTCCATAACCAGTTGGATTAAGTTTATGCCAACGCCAAGTATCCTCACAAATGTTTTTAATGTTTCTTTCTGTTTTCCAGTTCATTTTCTCAAATGCTTTTGAAGAATCTGCCCAAAAGGCAGCAAGATCTCCGTCCCGACGAGGTGAATATTTAAATTTAATTCTAACACCAGAAGTTTCTTCAAAACTCTTTATCAACTCAAGAACAGTAGTGCTTTTCCCAGCTCCAATATTTAATACTTCAAACTTATCCAGTTTATTTTGATTTAAAGCTCTTGTATGTGCGAGCGCCAAATCTACGACATGGATATAATCCCTTGCTCCAGTTCCATCTGTGGTCTCATAATCATTACCAAAAATATTTAAATGTTCACGGCGACCATCAGCTACTTGAGCGATATAAGGCATTAAATTATTTGGAACACCAATTGGTTCTTCCCCAATTTGGCCAGACTCATGAGCTCCCACAGGGTTGAAATACCTTAGTATAGTTCCATTTCTTTTTGTATCTACTTTTGTCCAATCATATATTATATTTTCAACCATTAACTTACTGCGCCCATATGGATTCACTGGGTTAGTTGGGTGCTCTTCATCATATGGTAAATACTGCGGCTTACCATAAACAGTAGCAGATGAAGAAAAAACGATGTTTTTACACCCAGCTTTAGTCATGGCCGAAAGAAGTGAAATAGAACCACCAACATTTACATCGTAATACTTTATTGGATCTGCTGTACTCTCACCAACAGCCTTCAACCCAGCAAAATGAATGACTGAATCTGGTTTAAAGGTATTAAAAATTTTATCTAGCGCATTTGTATCACGGATATCTGCATTCATAAATTGCAACTCACAATTAGTAATAACTCGAACTCGCTTAAGTGCAGTTTCATGACCATTACAAAAATTATCTACAACAAAAACCTCGTGGCCTGCTTCTAAAAGCTCTACACATGTATGACTACCAATATATCCGGCACCACCTGTTACAAGAACTTTCATATTAATTTTTCAATCTTTTTGAGTATTCATGTGCAGACGCACTCATGAACCCATCAATAGACCCGCAGTCAAATCTTATACCCTTGAGACGAATAGCTTCTAATAGACCATCCTGAGCATGCAAATTCAACGCATCAGCTAACTGTATTTCTCCACCAGAATCTGCGGGCAAAGTCCTAAGTAGATCAAATATATCCGAGGTCAAAATATATCTGCCAATCGAAGCTAGATTAGAAGGCGCCTCATCCTGCCTTGGCTTTTCAACCACTCCTGATACTCCATTGCCATCTGGTGAAGGAATGATGACACCGTACTGTGAAATGTAAGCTTCATCCACCGGCATGACTGATAAATGCGATTTGCCAGTTTTTTCAAATGCATTTACAAGATCAGCCGTTACACCTGGAGCATAATCCGTTAAAAAATCATCTGCTAATAAAACTGCAAAAGGATCGCCTGCAACTGCACGTTCAGCACAAAGAACTGCATGACCCAAGCCCAATTGTTCAGGCTGGCGAACAAATATACATTCCACGTACGATGGAACAATGTTACGCACCATGTCTGCTTGGTCATTTTTTCCTTTTGTACGCAAGGCCAATTCAAGCTCTTTATTTACATCAAAGTGGTCTTCAATCGCACGCTTATTACGTCCTGTAACAAATATTAGCGTATCAATTCCAGCCGCAATCGCTTCTTCAACTGCATATTGAATTAAAGGCTTATCAACAATTGGAAGTAATTCTTTTGGCATTGCTTTGGTAGCTGGTAAAAATCGTGTACCAAACCCAGCAACTGGAAACACGGCTTTTTTAATTTTTTTATCCATTAATTGCTTTTCTAATTTTTTTTAAAATATAACTAACCTTTTAAAAGAACATATTCCAGCAAAATTGCCACATTGCCTCTTTTGTTAAAAGCATCCAATATAAATAAAACAAGAGAACATATCATGACTTCAAATACACCATTAATCGCAAGATCGAAGCCTGCTAACTTCAATTGGGAAGATCCTTTTTTATTAGAAGATCAGCTCACTGAAGAAGAACGCATGATACGCGACACAGCAAGTGCTTATTGCCGAGATAAGCTAATGCCGAGAATCATCGAAGCCAATCGCAATGAAGTATTTCATAGAGAAATCATAAATGAAATGGGTGAGCTTGGTTTACTTGGCTCAACAATACCTGAAGTATTTGGTGGTGTTGGAGCAAATTATACATCTTATGGTCTAGTGGCTCGTGAAGTTGAGCGCGTTGATAGTGGATATCGCTCAGCAATGTCAGTTCAATCATCATTAGTAATGCATCCAATTTTTGCGTACGGGAATGATGAACAACGAAATAAATATCTACCTAAATTGGCATCTGGCGAATTAGTTGGTTGCTTTGGTCTCACTGAACCTGATCATGGCTCTGACCCAGGGGGAATGCTAACAAGAGCAAAACAAGTAGACGGTGGATACTTAATTTCAGGTGCAAAAAACTGGATTACAAATTCACCAATTGCCGATGTCTTCATAATTTGGGCAAAATCTGAGGCGCATGATAATAAAATCAAAGGCTTCATTTTAGAGCGTGAAATGAAAGGGCTAGAATCTCCTAAGATTGAAGGTAAGTTTTCTCTGCGTGCGTCAACGACTGGCATGATTCAAATGGATGAGGTTTTTGTTCCAGAAGAAAATATCCTTCCAAACGTATCCGGATTAGCTGGCCCATTTGGATGCTTGAACCGTGCCCGTTACGGTATCGCCTGGGGCACAATGGGTGCTGCAGAATTTTGCTGGCATGCAGCAAGGCAATATACAATAGATCGCAAACAATTTGGCCGCCCTTTAGCTCAGACACAACTTATTCAGAAAAAGCTTGCAGATATGCAGACTGAAATTTCCCTTGGGCTACAAGGATGTTTACGCATGGGACGTTTATTTGATGAACATAAAGTTCCAGCTGAACTTATAAGTCTAATGAAGCGAAATAACTGTGGCAAAGCGTTAGATATAGCACGAACAGCGCGAGACATGCATGGTGGGAACGGAGTTTCAGATGAATATGGTGTAATACGACATGTCATGAACTTAGAAGCAGTCA
>Ga0206129_10000695_pt1 | contig 50172 bp, 38 predicted proteins | sample Helgoland_Spring_8_FD_148616 | JGI IMG/M metagenome (GOLD analysis project Ga0206129, IMG submission 148616) | Pelagic subsurface seawater microbial communities from Kabeltonne, Helgoland, North Sea - Helgoland_Spring_Bloom_20160502_2 | ecosystem: Environmental > Aquatic > Marine > Epipelagic ...
TCGGGTAATAGTTGTACTGCCAGTCAAAATCCCAATCAGGAATATCCAGCAGAATTCGCTCGCGGGGAGTACCAGCATTGAGCGTCATGCGAACCGACTTACCGATCTCGTGCTGATGCCCAAACACCGAGACGATTTCGCCGCTGTTTCTCACAGGAATGGTGCAGGTTGATGATGCGATCCCCCCGGTCATGTCTGCGAAGTCCTCGGGTTTCGCCCGACACACCCGATTGATGAAATCGGCTTGAACACCCTGGACCCCATACCTTTCGTACGCCCGAGCTAGGGCGACATCACGGTCGCACAACGGCCCAGTTTCTTCGGCGGTACACGGGATCTCGGCTGGGCCCAGATAGGTCTCGGTCACGATTTCGTCCAGATCCTGACCATCGGCCCAGTCGAGCTTGATGGTCGATCTGTCTTCGGGTGCGTCGGCGGTGTCGAAGTGGTAGTGAATCTGCAACACGATGAAGTCCCCTGGTTCAACCAGCATCCCCGCCCCGTCGGGAAACTCTGTCGGCAGTTGGCCTGGTGCCCAGCCAAGGAATAGCGCGTCGCCACTCCGCAGCCCCGATCCCCCGTAACATGACCATCCGCCGAGGTCGTCTTCGTCGGACAGGCGTTGTGCGTCCTCCCGAACCGAACCGGGCGCGAGATACCCGATCGCATGATGCACGATCTGCGTCTGGTCTGGCACGAACTCGAACCCCGACAGCCAGCGTGACTCATCGATGTCAAGTTCATAGATCAGACAGCGATAGTCGTCGGCAACTGCCGTGGATCCTTGGAACGGTTCGAGCGGGCCGATCTCCACATCGGCGTCCAGCGCCACAACGCCGGTGGACGAACTGATGAGCGTCGTGTCCGCAACATCGAGAGGTGCACCCGCACCTGACCAAGCCTGGATCGCTTCGATTTCGTCGCTCCGCAGGCTGCGATTGTCGTGAAAGATGAGCGACAGGTCGCTGGCAGGCCACGGCGGCATGTAGCCGGTAGACACTGCGTCGGTGATCCATGCATGGGTCTCGACGAGGTCAGCAGCCTGTTCGAGTCGCCAGTGGGCAGCACCGGGACCTCCAGCGTTATGACAGCTCGCGCAGTTGTCGGCGAAGATTGGAGCGATCGATGTGCCGAAATCGTCGTTGAACACGACTGGTTCGATCACCGTCGGGGGCCCAGGTGTCGCCGTTGGTTCCGGGGAGGCAGTAGGCACAGCGGTCGGGGGCACAGCGGTCGGGAGCACCGCGGCCGGGGGCGGCGCCGTGGGAGCGGTCACGGAGTCGGAGGCGGTTCCTAGATCTTGAGTGGCGCTGGCCACTACATCGATGTCGCTTCCCAAACAGGCGGTCGCCCCCAACACAACAAGAAAGATGGCTAGAACCCACACACGGCACTTCATCCCAGAATCGTAGGTCGATATCTCCCAAGTCTCCGAGCGGAACGTGGTCACAAAATCACTGGCTGCAACCAGAGCGGCCACCGGCCCGTGTGGGACACATCGAGATGCCATGATGTGGGCCATGACCGATTTGGGCATACCGGGCGTAGGCGATGCAGCACTCATTGCCTCAGGTGGCAGCGCGCTCGTATACGAAGCGTTGAGCGGTACCGGTGAACGACTTGCGGTCAAGGTGTTACAGGGCATCCATGGCTCCGAGGTCACCCGCCGTTTCGACCGTGAGATCACCGCAGGCGAGCGGCTTGAGGGCCACCCCCACATCATGCGTATTCTCCACTCGGGGTTGACCGGCGCCGATGAGCCGTATCTGGTCATGCCGCTCTACCCGGCGGGCAGCCTGAACGACGAACTTGAACAGACCGGTGCGTTTCCGCTTCACCGGGCAACCGGCGATGTAGCGATGGTTGCTGATGCTCTGGAGTTTGCTCATCAGCGGGGTGTCCTTCACCGCGACATCAAGCCCGGAAACATCATGCGAGCTAACAATGGGTCGATCGTGGTCACCGACTTCGGCATCGCCCGTGTCGTTGATGCCGGCATCACGTCAGCGACGATCGGTGCCAGCACCCCGCTCTACGCCGCTCCTGAGGTCCTAGCCGAAAACGAGGCCAGCGTACGTTCCGAGATCTACGGTCTGGGCGCGTTGTTATACGCGCTCCTTGCTGGCCGAGCGTCGTTCTCAGGCAGCGACAACATCTGGGCCACGATGAACCGGATCCGTACCGAGACACCACCCCCGATCCTCGGTGTACCAGCGCCCGTCATGCGTGTTATCGAACAGGCGATGGCGAAGCGCCCGGCAGATCGCCCCGCGAGCGCGCAACACTTCCGAGAGAATCTCCGCATCGCTCTGACCGCCGATGATTCGTGGCGCCCACCACTACCCATCACCGTCGAACTGACACACAACGACGTTGTCCTTGGTCCGTCGATGCGAGACGAGATCAGCCCGTCTGTGGTGACTCCTACCTTCGAGGCTCCTCGTCTTGCCTCCCCCACCCTCTTGCCCCCAGTAGCCCCACCACCGCCGGCCCGACATCGGCCTGCACCTGCTGTAGGAACAGCCCCCAGCCGAGACTCATCGCTGGGAAAGATCCTGAGCGCCGCTGCTGTGCTCGTGTTGGTCGCAGCACTTGGTTGGTGGGGCACCTCGCAGCTTCTAAACCGCAACCAGATCAGCGACGCAGTTGTAGCGCCGCCCGTCGACAACTCGTTGCCTTCCCCCGGCAGCGAAACCAACGACAGTGACACCAACGACAGTGACACCAACGACAGTGACACCAACGACGATCAAACACCGACTGACTCCGACGATGTGAACATCGACGATCTGCCGCGCTCTCCCCAGATCCCCAACACGTTCGTGAGCTTCGCCGGTGACCATTTCTCGGCGCTGTTCCCCGAGGGATGGGCCCTCGCAGCACGCGACGTCGACGAGGGTTACGGCTTCCGCAGCCGATTCGTAAACAACGACATGTATCTGAACGTCGACACCACGCCGAAGGAACAACGCGAACCTGGCGGCGACATCAGCGAAAGTGCACGCGACATCGCTGCGGGTATCGCCTCCGCATCGCTGGTACGCACCGAAGAGATCGACGGCCTCGTTATGCATTCGTTCACGTTTCGCAATCAGCAGGGTGTCGGAAGCATCGATATCTTCTTCGAAGTTGATGGCGATGGTTACGCCGTTGTTGCTGGCTCAGCCACCGACCCCGACACCGCATTTGCCACCGCCAGGCTTGTTGCGCTCAGTATTCGTAGCAATCCTTCCTAAACCCGGTAGAAACCAATCATCATGAACAGCACAACCTTGTTCGATCATGTTGGTGGTCAACCGTTCTTCGACACGCTCGTCGATCGTTTCTACGACGGCGTCGAGACCGAACCACCACTGCGAGCCATGTATCCCCAGGACCTTGAGCCAGGCAAACGAGCCCTGGCCCTGTTTCTGGGTCAGTACTTCGGCGGCCCAACGACCTATAGCGACGAGAAGGGTCACCCCCGACTCCGTATGAGGCATGTGCATTTTGCGATTGGGCCCGACGAACGCGACGGCTGGGTTCGGCATATGACCGCAGCGGTGCAGCAGGCCGAACTTGACGAAGCAACCCAGACCCAAATGCTGGACTATTTTGACATGGCAGCGCAACACATGATCAACGTCTGAGTCCGTGCAGGTGCCGGACCAGGAAGACGAACATCGCCGCTCCGAACTGCGTAAACACAAGGCCCGAGCCACCGGGCTGCTGTTGTTTGCGACAGCGGCCTTTGTCGTAGTGGTCATCACCACCGACGGCACCGGCTGGGCCGGTTATGCCGAAGCCGGTGCAGAAGCCGCCATGGTCGGCGGTGTTGCCGACTGGTTTGCCGTGACCGCGTTGTTCCGCCACCCGCTTCGGCTACCGATTCCACACACGGCAATCATCCCGAACCGTAAAGACCAGATCGGCGAGTCGCTCGGCGAGTTTGTGCAAGACAACTTCTTGCAACCCGACGTCCTTCGTGAACGACTCGCTGCATCGGACCTGGCCGGCCGCATCGGCAACTGGTTAGAAGTCCCTGGGAATGCACACCGACTCGGGGACCAGGCATCCACTGTGCTCGGCAGCGCCATCGAGGTGCTCCGCGACGACGAGATCCAGTCATCGGTCGAGGGGTATGTCACCCGCCGAGTCGACGCATTCGAGCCCACACCTGTTGCAGCCCGCGCCATCGAATTCGCCATCGAGGGTGGTCATCACCATGCGGTGTTCGATGCCGGCCTCGACGGCCTGCGTAATGTGCTCCAGGACAACCGTGCCATGATGCGCAAGCGGCTGGCCACCGAGTCGCCATGGTGGGTCCCCGAACCGGTCGATGACCGTATCTTCGACAAGATCTATCTGGCCATCAATACGTTCATCGACGAGGTCACTGCGAACCCCGACCACGAGTTCCGGCGCAACCTCGACGAACGAATTGCTGGCATGGCTGACCGACTTCGTGACTCACCAGAGTTACATGATCGGGCCCACGAACTCAAACACGAACTTCTGGCCCACCCCGCGGTGCGCGAATGGACATCGGGTCTGTGGGCAAACATGAAACAGGCCACACTTCTCGCGGCCGACGACCCGACCAGCGAACTCCGGCTCCGGATCCATGCCACGGCCCTCAGCGCAGGCGAGGCACTGCGCAACGATCCGGTGCTTCAGGACAAGGTCAACAACTGGCTTGTGGGCGCCGTGGCGCACCTGGCCGGCGAGAGCCGTAACGAGATCGCCGACCTGATCTCCTCCACCGTCGCTGGCTGGGACGCACAAGACACCAGCGAACGCATCGAGCTACAGGTAGGACGCGACCTGCAGTACATCCGCATCAATGGCACCGTTGTTGGCGGCCTTGTCGGGTTGCTCATCCACGCGATTGCCCAATTCCTTGGCTGAATTCAGCCTGCCGGAATGAGCTGAATCTCGACCGACCTTGTCGGCGGGAAAACCTGCTGGGCTGTCTCGGCCATATCGGCGACGGTTAGCTGGTTTGCGATATCGGTGCGGGTCCGGAATTCGCCTGGGGGACGGTCTTGGTACCAGGTGTGAAACAACAGCAATCCGAGCCACTGGGCGTTGTTGAAGAACCGATAACTCTCGGTCAACTGGTCGACGGCCAGACCGAGGTACACCTGATCGAGCTCACCCGATCGGATGCGGTCAAGCTCCTCACGAATGACCTGTGACACCTCGTCGATGCGCTCCGGATCGGACTCGACCTCGATAATGGTGTCAACCCATGACTTCGGTTCAGCCAAGATGCTGATCGACGCGTTCGGCGCATAACTTGCACCCAGTTGTTCACGGATCAGATCGCGTAGCCGGGCGTTAACCACCAACTCCAGAGCCTGAGCAGCCACATCCGCTTCGAGCGTGAATGGATAGGGAGATTCCCAGTTGATACGCACCCGGCCTTGGTCACCAACACCAGCGGCAACCGTTGCCACCAGGTTCTCTTCGGGCACACCGGGATCTCGGTCAATCGGTGTCTCGCGCCGACCAGTATCGGGCAATGTGCCTAGGTACCGGGCACCGAGGTCAATCAGCTCGGATGCGTCGAAGTCACCAACAACAGCGAACACAAAGTCTCCGGCATCTGCGAACCGGTCCTGGTACGCGGACACCAGCGCATCAGCATCAACACCGTCGAGATCCTCGATCGTTGGTATCAGTCGAAACCATGGGCTGTCGCCATAACGAAGTCGCCACAGTTCTAGATCGCCAGCCACTGGTGGATTCACCGACGGGTTCTCGGCCAGAGGGCGCCAGCGCTCATCGAACTGGCGCACTTGAAGATCACTAATCGTGGGTTCGGTCACCTGGAGATGGAGCAGCTGAAACATCGTCTCGAGATCACCGGTCGACGCTTCCCCCGATATCCATTCGCTCGATCGCCCAATCGACGTGCCCAGCGACGCGAGCGACCCCGCGAGCAATCGGTCCAACGTGACGATGTCGACGCTCTCATAGCCGCTGCCAGTCACCAGCGGGGCTGTCCAGCCGAGCAACGGAACCTCGGGGCCATCAACCGCGAAGAATCCACCCGGACTTTGGGCTTGGAGCCGTACGATGTTTTCAGTGATCTGGGTCTGCCGGAAGACCAACCGGGCCCCGTTCTCGTAGGTAACGATCGTTGCATCGAGTGGGGCAATACGCCGCTGGTCCACGACAGCAGCAGCATCTGGTCGAGCCATCAACTCAGTGATCGACGTGACCGCTCGATCGCCCGGTGACACCTCAGTCCCGACCACGCCGTAGAACGAGTCTGCCAGAGCCTCTGGTAGCGGGAGATCAGCTTCTTCGGCTGCGGCGCCTGTGACCAACACGTAGGGGTTAGAGGCCAGCACATCGAACAGAAACCGTTGTGCATCTTCGACCGTGATCGAATCGATCACCTGGTTAGCGATGGTTTGTCGATCGGCAGCATTGGCCGGGATCCCTCGAGCGAGTGCATAACTCACGAGGTCTCCCGCGATCTCAGCATCCTGCCGAGTGCTGCTCTCAGCGAACCGCTGAGCGACCTGCAAGCGGGCTGAGGCAAGCTCACGCTCCAGTTCTTCGGGTGTAAAGCCGAATTGGCGAGCCCGTTCGACCTCGACAAGCAGGTCTTGGAGAGCCGCGCCGACATCGGCGGGCGCAGTCGCGGTCGACAGGCTCACAATCTGAGAAGACCCCAAATAACCACCGGCTCCAGCGTTGGCGCTGAGCATGACACTTTCGCCACGTTGGACCAGCTCAAACAGCCGGGTACTGACCATGCTCATAGCCATGGACGCGACGAGTTTAGAACGCATCGTAAACGGCGATGTGACGGGAGAGTCGTCCAGGCGCCACAGGACCTCGAGTTCGGTGCGTTGGATCTCGCTGTCAGTGAATACATCGAAGACTGGCTCAGGCAACGAACCTGGCGCAGTAACAAAGGGCGTTCGTTCGAACGCATCGTCGGGTGGCGGTTGCACGAACGTTGCCACAATCCGTCGCTCGATGTCAGCGACATCGATGTCACCAACCGCAACGATTGTCATCAACTCTGGCCGATACCAGCGCTGATAAAAGGCACGAAGCTCAACCTCGGTCATCGATTCGATGACGTCAGCCTGTCCAATCGGATCCCGTCCGAGGTAGTCGGTTCCTGCGAGCAAGACGTCGCGGACCTCGGCCCCGATACGGCCCGACAGAGGTTCGACGGACCGCCGGTGTTCCTCGCGAACCACCCCTCGTTCTTCGACAACCGCGTTGGTTTCAATGGTCGCAGCCGTCGCCCACTGGAACAACACGTCGAGCCCAAGCTGCACTGTTTTGGCTGAGCGGGTTGGAAGTTGCAGCTCGTAGACCGTCTCCTCGTAACTCGTATACGCGTTGACATCGGGCCCAAACCCTGAGCCGAAACCTTCCATTACCTGGACGATCTCGTTGCCGGGAAACCGCTCGGTGCCGTTGAACATCATGTGTTCAAGAAAATGAGCAACACCCTCGGTACCCGCTTCTTCGTTGATCGAGCCGGCCCGCACGACCATCCGAAGTTGCACCTGGCTCCCTGGTCGACCGTTGTTACGGATCAGGTACGACATGCGGATCAGGTACGACATGCCGTTGGGTAAGACACCTTCAACAACACCTTGATCGAGCGCAAACGGCTGATCCCATCCGTCAGGCACTACGAATGCTGGTGGAGGCTCACCAGCAAACTGGGCGGGACCCTGCCGGTCAGGCTCGCTTCCAGCGCCGCCTGTGCCCTCTACGGGCGTCTCTGTCGATGATTCTGGAGGGGTGTCAACCGCAGTCGCGTCTGGGTCGGGTGTAGCGATCTCGCCACCGTCAATCGACGATGATGGGCGGTCGCTCTCGGCCAGGTCAATGGCGGCTTCAGATCGACAGGCGACGGCCACTAACGCCATCGTGAGCAGCAGGCCAACAACCTGTCGCAAGGAATACACGAAACAACCGTACTGCGCAGGAGACCGAACGCTGAGGCGGCTAGGGATAGATAGCTAGCTAGCTAGCTAGCTAGCTATCTATCTATCTACTATCTAGGCAGCGCTGCACCGTGCGGGATGCGTGGGGACAAAAAGGTCAGCTACCGGTGTTCTCGCGTAGCAGGAACGAAGGAGCAAGCTGGACCGGGGTCGAGGCCTGATCTGTGATCGGTGGGCGAATTGGTTCAACCTTGGCACCGCGATCGGCCATCAGTTGGCGATGGCGGACCAGAAGGATGACATAACCGAGCATGACAGCGTCGACGAGTACATGGGCTGCTACCCAGCGGCCGCCAGCAAACAACGCGAGCAACAACGTCATGGCTGCGATGCCGGTGAAGCCGAGCAGTACGTGACGACGGCGTTCGCGGGCAGCAGATGTTGAGGTAGGCATGCCGAGGCCAGCATTGTCGGACGTGTCCCACGCTTGGTGCAAGATTGACTCGGCAGCCATGGGTGTGTCTTCGAGATACGCCGCTGCAGACGTCGCCAACGGTCGGGCGAGTTCAGGTGCTGCGTCGACGTCGAGTGGCCGCAACTGAACAACATTGCCAGATGTCACAGACGCTGGATTGCCAGATGTCACAGGCGCTGGACCCAAGTGCGCAGGTCCTGAGCTGCTGGGAGCGGCTGCGTAAGGGCGCAGAGCGGCAGAGGCTTGCGTGCCCAGCGGGTTTACACCCGAGGTTCGCATGCCGGTCGGTGAACTGACCGCCGAGGTCGAATAATGATTCGATGCTTTTTGTAGTGGCAAGAAACGCTGCGCAGAGTTCACGCCACCTGAGGAGAGTCCTCCACCAGACTGAATGGACCCGAATGTGCGCCCAGAGGAACGGCGATCTTTCAGGTAGGGCGGGAGGAGCACCAATGCCCAGAGGGCTATAAGTATCACAAGTACCACGTAAGTCAAGACTTTGCTACGGCTTCCAGTAACGACACTGTTGCAGCTCGCGCAACGCGGGTGGTGGATTTCCACAAGTTCCCTTGGGGGATCCGGACTTCGGGTGGTAGGCGCGTGGGCGGAACAGGTCTGGCGAATATTGCGAAATGATTACAACATGGGTGTCTACTAGCTACTCAGGCAGTACACAACGCGCAGTCAAAAAACCTTAGACACCTGTCTCAACGACATTTGACTCCCAGGCAGGACCGAAGAACGAGCCGGGGTAGTTCAGGACGAGCCGGAGGAGCCGATGGACGAGGCGACCAGTGGCACTCACAACCATGTCCGACGAACGTCGGCCCAAGCGGAGCGAAGAAAACCAGCCTTAGCGCTGCCAGTCGCCAGATCTGCCACCGGACTTCTGCCACAGGCCGAGCGACTCAACAGTCATACCTCGGTCCCGGGCTTTGCACATGTCATAGATCGTGAGCGCTGCAACCGAACATGCGGTGAGCGCTTCCATCTCGACACCGGTAGGCCCGACGGTCTCGACGGTTGCTTCGATATCGATCCATGACTCACCGATGTCGAAGTTGACCTCGGCGGAGCCAATCATGATCGGATGACACAACGGGATGAGATCACTGGTGCGTTTAGCACCTTGGATTCCGGCAATGCGAGCAACCGCAAGAACATCACCCTTGCCGACAACACCTTGTTGGATCGCGGTCGCAGTGGCCGCCGACATAGACACCCGGGCCCGAGCAACACCGACTCGTTTGGTCCATTCCTTGGGCGTGACATCGACCATGCGAGCAGCGCCGTGTTCGTCGAGATGGGTGAACCCGTGTTCAGCCGGTTCGTTTACCACGCTCAGCCGCCGATCTGGCTCATGGACCGATGCGGTCGAATGAAGTTCACCTTGCCGATTTGGTGGCCAGCCCATTTGGCGCCAACACCCCGCTCGATTTCGGCCGCGAGTTCTTCGTCGGTTGCCCCATTTCGAAGCAAGGTACGCAGATCGAATTCGTCGACGGCGAAAAGACAATTACGCAACTGGCCCTCGGCAGTCAGGCGCACCCGGTCGCAATCTCCACAGAACGCCTGGGTGACGCTCGCGATCACGCCGACCTCGCCTTTGCCGTCGAGGAAACGGAATCGCTGCGCAGGTTCGTGACCCCGCTGGATGGGTTCAAGCGGGAAGACCTCGCCAATAGCGGCGACGATTTCTTTTTGGCTGACAACCCGGTCGTTGCTCCAGCCCTCGTCGGCGTCGAGTGGCATCCACTCGATAAACCGAACAACAACACCCTTGTCTCGACCGAAACGAGCGAAGTCAACAAGTTCGTCGTCGTTGATACCCCTCATCACGACACAGTTGACTTTGACCGGCTCGAAACCGGCTTCGACTGCAGCGTCGATGCCATCGAGCACCGTGTCGAGTTCGTCTCGCCGAGTTAGCTCGAGGAAACGGTCCTGTTGCAGCGAGTCGAGCGAGATATTGATCCGGCGTAGGCCAGCGTCTTTAAGAAGCTGAGCGTGGCGCCGCAACGTCGAACCGTTGGTGGTCATTGCCACGTCGGTGCCCAGCGCCGCGAGTTTTGCCACCAGCTCATCGAGATTCGCCCGCACCATGGGTTCTCCCCCGGTAAGCCGAATGCTGTCAACGCCAAACGTGTTCACCATGACTCGGGCGAGCTGTTCGATCTCCTCGAACGTCAAGATGTCAGCCCGGTCAAGCCATTCAAGGCCTTCTTCTGGCATGCAGTACGTACACCGGAAATTGCAGCGGTCCGTAACACTGATGCGGAGATCTCGATGGACCCGTCCGAATGTGTCGACCAGAGGTCGTGCCATGCCAAACATCGTACTTGCACCCTTGACAAATGCTCAATCGGGTTACAACCCAACTACCTCAAGGACCCGCCGGCAAAAGGCACGGAGGCCCACATGCCTTCTTCGCGGTGGCAAAAACGCCGAAGGAGGACCAGGCCTTTCAAGCCGCCGTTCATGTCTCGAACAGACCCACTGCCGACATGGCTCAAGACGGTGGTCGTGGCTGCTGTGTTGCTGGCACACCCGTCGTCTATCTCGCCGACGCACTCGTCTGGACAATCATGGACGACCGTATCGTGCGACTGACCGTCGCCCGAGTCCGATCTCCGCGTTAACCGCCTGGCCTGCCGGCTGGCCGACCCGTTGGCCTCTGGGGCGCAGGGCAACAGGTTTCGCCGCACTGTGTCGGCACGAGTCCCAACTCCCCGAGCGCAACCGGCACCACACCTTCGGTTCGCTCCTTGACCAGTTCGACAATCATGTCGACAAACCGCTCATCGCTGCTCGCCGTCGACACCCTGGTGAACCCAAGCTCAACCGCTCGTGCAGCAGCGGCAGCGTCGGTGTCGAGGTCTTGCAGCACTTCCATGTGGTCAGAAATGAAACCAATCGGTACCACCACGGCATGGTCGACCTGTAACCGGTCTATCGATCGGATCGCATCACAAATATCGGGTTCGAGCCATGGCATAGAGGGTGGGCCACTTCGGCTCTGCCACACAACCGACCATGGAGGCATGGCTGCGCCGGCTGACGCGCCGACACCCTCGGCCACGAGCTGTGCCGCATTGGTGATTTGTTGTTCGTAGTTACAGGTGGCCGCGGAGGCAGACGGGATGCTGTGTGCCGTGAAGAAAACGTGTGTCCGAGCAGGGTCGATCCCATCAAGGGCCGAAGTAACACCGGCGACCATCGGATCGATGAAACCGGGGTGATTGAAGAAGATCCGAAGTTTGTCAATCGCTGGACCGTCGCCATCGATCAAGCGGACCGCGTTGGCGATGTTCTCTCGATATTGCCGGCAGCCACTGTAGGAGCTGTAGGCAGACGTCACGAACGCGACGGCATGTTTGACGCCGTCGGTATGCATCTGGGCGACCGTGTCGTCGAGAAACGGCGCCGAATTCCTGTTCCCCCAGTACAGGGGAACATCGATGTCGGCTGAAGCGAACGCATCGGTGAGTTGAGCCAACAGGGTGCGGCAGTGCCCATTGATCGGACTGATCCCGCCTCGGGCGAAATAGTGCTGGCCTACAAGTTCGAGCCGTTCACGAGGGATGCCTCTGCCTGCGGTGACCCGTTCGAGAAACGGAATCACCTCATCGGGCCCCTCGGGACCCCCGAAACTCACCAACAAGAATGCATCGATCGGATCGGCCATCGTCATTTTTTCTGTGCCTTCGTGGGGGACTTCTTGTTGGAACTGCTGCGTTTGTTGGGGCTTAGACCTTGGCAGTTGGGGCAACGCCACATCTTGCGGGCCGCGACCTCGAGTAGCTCGATCGGGGTATCACAGACACGACATGGCTCGTCTTGGCGTTTGTACGCGTACAGCCGCTCTCCAGCAGGTATCGAACGAGCGGTCTTGTAACCCCCGAGCGCTGGGTCCACCGTGACGATTCGATTGAGCTTCTCGCCGAGCCGCAATTGCTGGACCGTGAGGTCCCACAGGTCGCGAAGCTGAGATTCGTCGAGCGCATTCGCTGGCGTTTCTGGGTCGATGCCAGCAATAAACAACAACTCGGCCCGGTACACATTGCCGATTCCAGCAACGACCTTCTGATCAAGGAGTGCAGCGCCCACAGCGATTCGACGCCGTTTCATTGCAGCAACAAAGGCATCGACATCGGCTTTTGGTCTCAGCGGATCTGGCCCAATCGATGCTGCCACCTTGTCCGCCAACTCGGGCGAACCCAGATCGCACACCATTGGCCCTCGAAGATCCCAATTCACGTCAGCGGTGGCCAGCCGCAGCCGCACTGCCCCAACCGGGTCTCCCTTCGCCTTGCGAAACTTCCCGATGAGGCCCAGGTGGACGTGCAGCACATCACCGGTCGCGAAATGTCCGACCAGATGTTTTCCGTGAGCTTCGAACTCGTCGCAGATTTGGGCGTTGAGTTTGGCTGCACCTGCTTGGAATCGCCCCTGGGGCGACGATGCATAAATCTTCTGCCCGCCAAACGATGCATTGAGATCACGGGCGAGCCGATGGATGGTGTGCCCTTCAGGCATAACTAGTAACCATCACATTCCATCAGATTCCATCAGATGTTTGAGCACTGCGGTGAGCGGCACGGTCGAACGCGTCGCAGGCTTCGTTTGCATTCGACGAAACGGTATCGACAACCCCATCGAAGCCAACTGCTCCGCCGGCAAGTGCTGGGCCACCTACAACGATGAAGGCATCAGGAAGTGCGGCTCTCATCGCCTTGGCTTGCTCCACGGCCGCTGGAAGAATGCCGCCGAGGACAGCACAGGCGCCGATCCCTACCAAGTCATCACACCCTTGGGCAACGGCCACAAACGACTCGGTCGGGGTATTCGCACCCAAATCGATGACAGAGAAGCGACGGTCGCTGAGCAGATCCGACATCATTGCACTGGGGATTCCGTGCGGGTCCCCAGCGAATGCCCCAATGACGATAGTCCCGCGCCGCCGTCCTCGATGTCGGAAGAGTGGACCAAGTTGGCCGAGCAGCCGGTAGGTGGTCGACGTAGCACGGTGCTCGTCGGCAATCGTCAGGTCTCCGCGGGCCCAACCTTCGCCGACCTCAACGAGCGCATTGCGCAGCAGTTGACTATGCACCTGACCCGGCGTGGCTCCGGCACTGAGCGCATCGGTGATGATGTTCCAGCATCCTGCCGTGTCGCCAGCGACCAGCCGGTCAGTGAACGGCGCAACCAGAAGTTGGCGCGGAGCACCGTCTTGGTCAGGAGCCTGGCGACGAGGTCCGGTGCCTTCGGCGAGAACCGCTGCAAGGTCGGCAGAAGCGACCCACCACTTACCACCCCGTTTCTCCGCGGCCATGCGGCCAGTGCGCACATACCGGTAAGCCGTCATGTAATGCACGCCGAGCGACTCGGCTGCTTCGGCCAACGTTGCTAGTTCTGTCGTCGGTGACGTGCCAGAGCCAGAGCTCAACGCACGAACCATACGAAGTTTGGATGTTTCATCAAGCGTCGGGTTTCAGCGGAAAATTTGCAGGGTATTGAAATGGACATTAGGCCACTTCACTTTCGGGTTCTTGTTCACGGTCTTCGTGTCGCGCCTTACGGGCGGCCGCTGCGACTGCTCGCCGGTGGGGTGAACGAGGTCCGAACCCTGCGGCGGCGCGTTGTTCATCGTCTTCGCCTCCCCACAGACCGTGTTCCCGCCCCGCGCGACCAGCGTCACGACATTCGTCTATAACCGGGCAACATGCGCAATACGAGCGCGCTAGGGCCTCACGCCGATTTCGGCGGCCGTCACGTTCGCCTGGTACAGCGAAGAAGATGTGGGTCTTACCCCGACACATCGCGCTTTGATGCCAATCATCGGCGCAGGGGGAGGGAACTGGCGACCCTAGACGGTCGAGGAACGCTTGGAAATTGAGCGAATCAGACACATATTCTGTTTAGCACTAAATAGCTCAAATGCGGCAGGTAAATGAAGAACCGCCACGTGTCACTTTCGAAACAGCGTTGATCGATGCGATACTGGTGAGCGATGTTGAGTTCAGGCACGAAAACCGTCGCGCTCGCGATGGCCTTGTTGGCCGGTGCCTCCACCTTCTTCGGCTCTGCGCATGCTTCGCAAACCGTCGACCCCCAGTTCCAAAACATCGTCGACGATCCGGCCCTCTTCGACCTTGAGCTGGCCCAAGCCGAACTCGACGGCCTCCGACTCGACGCCGATCGATTACGACGTGAGCTGGCCGACATTCTCAACACCATCGACGGTCTGACTATCGAACGCGACTTCATCGAACTCAATAATCAAGCCCGCAACGATGTCATGCAGCAGTCGCGCACCCAAGCTCGAAACATGGCGATCAGTGCTTATATCGGCATCGGCCCACCCGTCTCAAGCATCGTCGTGCTCGACGCTGCCTCCGCCAATGACTTGAGCTATCGGAACGGACTTCTCCGTCAACAAGCCGAGCGGCTCCAACAGGCGGCCCGTAACTATTCGATGCTCGCTGGGCAGGCTGACAGTGCGGTGCTCGAATATGGCGACTCGATCAACGACGCAATCCGGGTGACCGAAGCACTTAATCGGACACTTGCCCGAATCGTAGAGCAGATTCCGTACGCCGAATGGGTCGTGAGTATCGCAGAGATCCATCAACTGGCCGACGTCGAGTTCGAAGACAGCCGTCGCAAACAACCAACCGCTGAGGAATGGCGCAAACTACGGTTCTGTGAGTCCACCGAGACCTACAACATCGATACTGGCAACACGTTCTATGGCGCCTACCAGTTCACCTGGGACACGTGGGGAACCGTTGGCGGCTCCGACAATCCGGCACATGCACCTGCTGCGGAGCAGGACGCCCGGGCCCGACTGTTGTACGCCACCCGAGGATCCCAACCGTGGCCGATCTGCGGCCGGTTCCTTCCGTAACCCAATCTCTGCGAACGACGCAATAAGCTCAGCGCCGTGACTGTTGCCATGGTGCTGATCTTCGCCACGTGCATCACCGCTGGCGTCGGTTTGACCTTCCACACCGGACTCGACATGAGATCCGAGGAACGGTTTTTTGGAGGCTGGGTCCTTGGCATCGTGGCCTTCACCCTCAGCGGCATCCTGTTCACCCGGCTGTTCAGCTTTGGCGGCGCGGCCGTTGCAATCGCTGCGGTCGGGGTACTTGCTGCCTCATTGCCGGGTTGGCGCCGAGGCACAACCCAATGGCACCGAGAGATCAGCGATCTTCGCGAACGGCTGGCCCAGCCGCTCCTAAGCGGCAAGAACCCCATAGTGCTCGCAGCACTCCTGCTACCAGTGTGGGTGCTCATCGGTCGCATGTTCTACTTTGCCTACCAGACCAGCGCCGACGGCGGGATTGCGGTTGGGCACCTGGCAACGTTCTCGGATTGGCAGGCGCACCTGACCTACACCGCGTCATTCGCCTACGCCGACAACACAGCACTGAACCTGCCTCTCGCCACCGGCAACAACATCGGTTACCACGCAGGCATCAACTATTTCTCGGCGTTACTCATCCCCGCCGGAGCAACACTTCCCGGAGCCCTGCAGGTCTCCGGCGCATTCACGCTCATGGCTTTCCCTGGTGTGATGTACAGCGTTGGCATGCGAGTGTTCAATCGCCAGGCCGTAGCGCTACTTGGCACCACCCTCTTCCTCTTCTTTGGTGGCTGGGGCTTCATCGACTTCTTCCGAGACCTGGCTGACGGCGGAGCCGAAGTGCTGAGCAGCCTGCCTCGCACCTACACCCGACTCCCTGACATCCCGACAGCCCAGGGCCAGACCTGGTGGAACACCAACCCGATCGTGCTCGAGAATCCGATCGTGGGCCACTTCTTCCCGCAACGACCCACCATGATTGGGTTCCCCCTCGTACTGCTGGTGTTGGGTTGGTTGTACACCGCCTGGTCCGATATCGAAGACCGAGGCACGGACCGGACCCGAACACTCCTCTTCTGTGGCGTGCTCGTTGGGCTCACACCGTTCTTCAACCTGTTTGCCTTCGGCGTTCCGCTGGCGTTTGTCGGCGTCTGGTGGATCGGCACCCGGTTCCGAACCGAGTGGTTGTACTTCTTGCTACCCGCTGCGCTGCTCGCATCACCCGTCGTACTGTTCCTGCAACCGCCATCGAGTTCGCTCGAATACCCGTATGACTGGGTCGAACATATTCGCAACCCAGCTGGGGTCCCCGACGACCTTGGCGCCTTCAGCCGAGTCGGCCATTGGATCACGTTCTGGTTCCGCAACCTCGGTTTCTTCTTGCCGTTACTCGTCGCTGCCCAGGTTGCGCGCGGGGTGTTACCCAAACGGTTGGCAATCGGCCTCACCCCCCTGTGGCTGTTCTTTGTCGTGCCGAACGCGATCAAGCCCCATCCATGGAATGGCAACAACACCCACTACTTCATCTTCGTGCTGCTGCTCGGGGCTCTTCCAATTGCAGCGTTGCTCGTACATACCGCCCGCAAGATGCCCCTCAGCACGGTCGCTATCGTGCCGCTGTGTTTCACGCTGATGGCCAGCGGCTTCATTGATGTGCTCGTCACGAACGACCAGGCAACCTCGCCGTGGCCCCTTACCGCAATGGACAGCGCTGGCGTCGCTGTCGGCGAATGGGCCCGAACAACCGACACCGATGCAGTCTTTGTCATCGAGCTCGGGTGGGCCGAAGGCCAGGCATCACCACATCAACATCCGGTGCCGGCGCTCAGCGGGCGTGACGTACTTGTCGGTAACGACGGCTGGGTCTTTGACCTGGGCATCGAAGACTGGTCCGTCCGTAAAGACCATTCTCGAATCATTCTCGAAGCGGGTGCCGGGTACAAAGATCTGATTGACATCTACGATGTCGACTACCTGGTTGTCGGGCCAAACACCCGCACCCCCAACTGGGATCCAAACATTGCGTTCTGGGAAGAGGCAGCAGATGTCGTCTATCGACATGCCGGCTGGACTGTCTACGAAGTCTGAAGCCACCACAACCGAAACTGTTAAACCAGGCGACGACCGGTTGGTCATCGCTGGCTTTCGCATGCCGCGGACCGGCCCGCTCGTCGTGCTGTTCCTAGCACTTGCGCTTGTGCTGAGACTGTGGGAGCTCGGCGAGCGACCGTTCCATCACGACGAGAGTCTCGACGCGTGGTGGAGCTGGCGATTCCGCAACGGCGAATACACCGGCTACGACCCGGTGTACCACGGGCCACTTCGTTTCTACATCACCGCCGGTTTCTATGAACTCTTCGGCGAGACCGATGCTGTAGCTCGGCTCTTCTCCGCTCTGACCGGTACTGCGGTCGTTGGATTACCTTGGTTCCTACGACGCGAACTCGGACGAGCCGGCACGATTGCGGCCGCAGCGGCGCTCACCGTTTCGCCCACGATGTTGTACTACTCCCGGTTCGGGCGCGAAGACGCCCAGATGGTGTTCCTGACTCTGTTGGCAATGGTCCTTGGCCTGTCGTACCTTCGTTCACCTCGGGCGCTCACAGCGACTGGGCTCACGTTCACACTTGCTTGCAGCTTTGCCATCAAGGAGTCCACGTATCTGTTCGGGCTGCTGCTCGCAGTCTTCATGCTGATCATCCTGGCTGCCCAGTTCGATGCGCAAAACCGGGTGGCAGCCGGAACCGAAGCAGACGCCAACAAGCTCAATCCCGCATTCGTCAGTGCAACCTTGGTCTTTGCGAGCGCAGGTCTCACGGTCGTCGCCGTCATCGGGCATTTGTCCGGTGAACTGTTTCCTCTAGTTGCGATCTATATGGCCGCACTCGCTGCGTTCGTGCTAGCCACTGCGCTCCCCCGTATCCGAGGCCGCCACACCGACCCCGACTACGAATGGCCTTCACTCATCAACGCGATCACGGCGATTGGTTGGCGAGGCTGGTCGGTTGCACTCGGTGTCTTTGCTGTTTCCTGGTTGTTGTTCTTCACCGTATGGTTTCGCGAACCCGGCGACTGGGCGACAGGTTTCACTCGAGCCATCGAGTATTGGGATAGCCAACAAGAGGTCAACCGCGGCGGCCAACCCTGGTACTACTACCTCTACGCGCTGCCGATTTATGAATGGCTGTTCGTTGTACTTGCGTTTATCGGCGGATGGCGGGGCTTGCGCAAACCCACAATGATGTCGGTGCTCATGGTGTGGTTTGCCGTAGGAAGCCTGATTCTGTACAGCTACGCAGGCGAACGTATGCCATGGCTTATCGCCCATCCTTTGCTTCCTATCCTGATCCTGGCAGCGCTTGGGGTGCAGCATCTGTGGCAGCATCGCAGCCGGGTCGGCATGCCTGCGGTCGGTGTTGTCTTGGGACTGGCGTTGTTGTTCACTACGAGCACGTCGATTCGTGCCAGCTTCTCGAATGGGGCCGATAGTCGCGAGATCCTGAGCCAGGCCGGCCAGGCCACACCCCACCTCACTGCTGGGCTCGCCCGCCTCGAAACGATCGACGAGATCTCCCTGCGAGAAACCGGCCAACCTGCCCGGCTCGCCATTGGGTCAGCCAATGCGTGGCCCTACAGCTGGTACCTGCGCGATCGGGCTGGTATGACCTGGTTCAACAGTTGTGACGGGCCACCAGTCGATGGTTCAGCCGATGTCATCATCGTCGACCGTAACCTGACGTGCACGACTGATAATACCTCCCGAGAGTTGCGGCCCCAGGAAGAGTTCGTTGACTACCAGTCCACGCTTTTCGCGATGCGATCATGGTGGGTTCCGACCTATAACGATGCCGGTCCGCTCGGCTGGATCCGATATGCCCGTGACCGTACCCTTTGGCAGCAAAACCCGAATCCGGGGTTTGTCGGGGTACGAGACGTCGCAGACGAGGATGTCGACGGCGGCATCGGCGCAACGCTAAACCGAATTCAGGACGGGGCCGACTCCGCCGCCGATGGGTTCGTGGGATTCGCCGGCGCCGATGACGATCGGGTACCCGACCCCATCAACCCTGGCGCATTCGTGGAACCAGAAGACGGCCGTGATGGCTGCGGTTCGGTCGATCAATGGTTCCTGGTTCACAACCGTTTCGCTTTCAGCGAACGGGTTGTCGATTCCGGTCCGATCGAAGCAATAGCTCCACTCGCCTGCGCGAGCGACCCGAACTCAACCCCTCGGGGATAATCGGGCCACGACGCCCAACCCCTTCAACCGTGACGCAAATTTGGAGCGTGGTGTACCCATTTCGTACATCATGCTCCTAATTTGCATTTCGCTAGCCGTCGGCAACGGCGGTGAGCACAGCCCGGGGAGCGTAGGCAAGCATCTGTTTATCGACTGCGTAAATACCGAGTTGCTCGTTACCAAAGACCAGTCGAAGCGACGGATTCTCGGCAAATAGTTCGAGCGTGCGAGGGTTCGCAACCGCACGTTCGAGCGACCCGACGATCACATACGACACGTCGAATGCTCGCAGGAACGAGTCGATGACTTCAGGTGACTCGGTGGTGTAGAACTCGGCAACTTCGCGTTTGCGGTCGTTGACCTCGTAGTCGAAGAGTGTGCGTTGTTGACTTTGATGCCAGCGCCATCCGAGCACCGTGGGTAAACCAGCATGGATGCTGATCCGCCCCCACCATTGGTACTCACTACCGCCAACAGCTTCGACAATAGTTGGCCGGCCCTGCACGTTCGTTTGCAGCCATTCGATGATGGCACGGTCCTGTCCGGGATCGACGACGGCATCGTTGCCGTTAACGTCGCGAATGCCAAAGCTGTATCGGCCTGGTTCGAGCCAAAGATCACCGTCGAGTGACGGCCCGAGTGTGGTGTCAATACGGTTCGCCTGCCGGGGCGAGATCGACAACGCCGGATATACAAGCGACGCCAGCAGCAGCACCACCACGCCCCCGCCGAACCAACGCCTGGCCACACCAAGCCGTGGCGCTTCGGGCATTTGTTCATCGGACGCTTCACCAGTGGGGCGACGGAGGAGCGGGCCGACCAGCCACGATGCGCCAAAGGCGCATGCGATGGCGAACAGATGCCACACCTGTAACCAGAACTTGAAGACCGTGTTCAGCCGAGCAACGTCAGCGTCTTGCGTAAAGGTCTCCACACCTACGAGCACAACAAACCCAAGTGCAAGACAAGCAGCGACAAAGACGTGAGGCGTTGATGGCCGCGGCCCGGCCACCTCTGCGAACAACAGCAGCAACGCTGCCATAAGCCCAACAAAGGACATGGCAGCGACCGATCCCACTGAAATGCCAAGCCCGGCGAACCCGAGTGCTGCGGCCCCGGCGATCACCATCGTGATAGCAGCTGCCTCGGTTGTGAGCCGATCGCGATGACCCCACACCCGAACCCCCATGAACGAAACCCCGATGAACAGGAACAGTCCCCAGTGCGTGAGCCAGTCATCGAGGTTGGTCACGGACTCGGATCGGCTGAAACCAGACTCGGCAACCTGATTGTTGGCCCGATAGGGCGCAGTGACCGCCATATGCGCTACTCCAGCGAGCACGAGCTGACCGACAGCGAACCGGGCACGCCACCACACCGGACCACGGGCCATCGTCCAGCCGAGCACGATGGAACCTACAACAAACACCACGAACGTCGGCATGTCCCAGGTGTGGACCATTCGCATGAACCCACTGCCGATACCGAGCCCGAATGCCAACACCCAAGTAGATATCGCTTTACCTTGGCGGGCCCGTTCGATGAACGCGATACAACCAGCCAGACCAAGCCCGAAGAATGGCATGGCCATGAAGTGCGGGTGCAGGTCAGCAAACAACACGGTGAAGCTCGGGAACTCGGTCACTTCAAAGCCACAAGGGGTTAGGTCAGGACCGCCACATGTCGGCGTAAAGAGCGGGTCCGAAAGCCGGTTTACATCCCAGATGACCGACTTGTTGACACGACTTGGGTCCCACCAATCGAATTCAGACAACGGCAGGCCACTGCGAAGCCGGTTGATCACCTGACGGAATCCATCCAGGTTGCCAATAACCAAGAAGATGAGCGTTGCGAAGAGGCCAGTGGCTTCGGGACTCAGTGGTTTGTCACTCCGCCGGCGGGCAAGTTCAACAAGCATGGCGGACGTCGAGAAGACCGTGACGGCCGCGAGGGCTGCATAGGTCGCAACACCCAGGTTGAAGCCGACGTCGGGTCCGAACCCGAGAAGCCGGATTGGGACAGCCAGCACGAACCAGCCCATGTAGTAATAGTTCAGCGTCCCACCAGCGAACCATGGGTCAAAAGGCGGCAGCGTTGTTGAGCCGGTGACGGCGGTCAGGTAGGCCAGCTCCATTGGTTTCTCGCCACCGCGCCAGGGATGCCACACGTCGGGGTTATTCGCTCGGAGCCAGATAACGAACAGAAACACAGCGATGAATACCGCTTCGGCGGCAATAATCGTGCGTTTGTGAGCTGTCCACAGATCACGGATTTCCCGGCGACGGCTATGGGCCAGACATGCCGCAATGCCGACCATGAGGAGCAACGCCAGCCACACCAATTGACGTGACATGTTGACCACACCCGACGACACGAGCAGCCAGACAGGTAACGAGAACACGACCAGTGAAAGGGGTTTACTCAAGCCGTAGACCGCTCCCCCGGCGCGCCCGGCGTAACGCATGAGCGTTGGAGCCACGGTGAGCGACACGACCTGCAGCAAGACGAACCACAACCCAACCGCAACCGGGCTACTGGGGTCAAACGAGTGCACATCAGAGAACGAACTTCCGCTTTGTTGCGTCTCGTATTCGTCGGGGCGCAGCATGCTGGCGTTTGCGAACGCATCACGGGGTTCGGCATTGATTGCCGTGCGTGCTCGGTCGGGATTCAATAATGCAAACGCTCGTTCAACGCTGAACAGTTCGGTCTTGCGCCAGATGAACACCGTGGGGTGGTCATACAACGTAAATGCCTCTTCGGCACTGGTGTCATCGATAGTGATCCCAAGCAGCGACGGCTGGTTCTGGAATGTCTTGACCAGCTCGAAGCCCAAAGAACCGTCGAAAAGTGTGTCGTAGTACTCCGTCATTTGTGGGAAACGGGCAGGAGTCCTCGGCAACGAGTCGTAGAACTTGTTGCTGGTTTCGATCACGTAGTCGACCTGGTCGAGGCCGCTGATCAACAATTCAATGCGCTCGGGCGAGTCGCCGCCGAACGAGAACGGCTCGAGGGTGACACGGCCGAAGTCCGATGCTTGACCCCACGGCAAACCGTCGTCCCACGCCTGCTGACTGACCACTGATTCCGCAGGCAGGTTGTCGAGCATCCAATCGCCTGCGGCCAGCCGGGCGTTGGTGTTGCCATACACCCCGTTGACGAACGCGAGAGCCCAGAAAACTGTCGCTCCGATCGAAACGACGACGGCAACCTTGATGGCTCGAGCCAGCGTGGCCCTGGCCGGGGCAAGGGCGACAGCGGCTCGCCATGCAGCGATCAGTCCGGCAGCACTCAACGCAGTGATGATGGGGTACGTGGGTTGCAGGTACCGAACGATGGCATAGAACTGCAGAGACACCAGCAGGAAGTACGACCCAATGACGGCCCGAACGATGGCATAGAACTGCAGAGACACCAGCAGGAAGTACGACCCAATGACGGCGAGTGGCACCGCCCAATACCGCTCGCCACGAACGAAACGCCGACCAGCACGCAACAGACCGAAGAAGGCAGCGAACCCGAGGCCGGGGCCCATACCCCATAGAAACATTTGTGTGAGAGGGTGGATCAGCGGGGTTCGTCCAACCAGCGGCTGCACCCACGGCCAATTGCCGCCTTGATTGATGTCGGAGAGATAGTCGATGTCTTGGGTGAACCGGTCGTTGAACACCAGCGACAGACCGGCCTGAAAGTCATACGGCTGGGCGATGCGGTAGGCAACCACAGCAAGCAGCGCCATGACCAAATATGGCTCGATCGATCGAGCCATACGCCCGAGGACCCCTGGTGGAATCCGAGACTTGGCCAGGAGACCCAGTTCCGGGCCGATCACCACCATCAACGCAGCGAATGGAGCTGCAACAGCAGCGACACCGCTGAGCTTGGATGCAATGGCGAGACCAATGGCGACCGCGGTGAAGACGCGTGTGCGCCATCCGCCTCGATGACGGGCCAGGCGGACACTCCCCCACACGCCGCAGGTGACGAAGAACGCAACCCACGGCTCGCTGCCCAAGAAGTGTGCATACTGAATGTGCAGGACCGTCAGCGACTGCAACAACGCCGCAAGAAGCCCAACCTTGCGGTCGTCGGTGAGTTCTCGGGCCAAGAAAAACACCGCTGCCACGGTCATCGTATCGATCAGAGCGCTCATCAACCGGCCGATGATGGTGACGTCGTAGCCGGTATTAAATCGAAGCCGGTTGCCGATTGGTTCAGCGGCTGGTTCGTTGCGTGCAACATCAATGCCAACGCTGTCGATCATCCCGACTGCCCACGACATGGTGTCGGTCATGAGTACACCCGCGGCGGCCTCCGACGCCCACAGAGGAAGGGTGCCGTACACATAGTTCGGCTTGTAGACCCGGGGGTTCAGCGTGGACTTCTCTGGGTCAAGAACCTCGCTCCACCGCCACTCGTCGGGGTTCTCGACGTTGGCAGCGACATCGCTCCAAAAACGTTCATCGGGCTGTAGATGAGTGCCTCGATCCCAGTCCAGGTTCCAGGCTCGGAGCACGAATGCCAGCAACAGGATCGCTGCAAGTATCCAACGCGTGCGCGAGCCATGCCGACGGCGCTCAACTGACGCCGGAGGCGTGTTTGTTGTGAGTGGAGACGCCATCTGCGATCGGTGAGACTCAGCCAGCTACTTACGAGGCACCAGGTGAGGGACTTCGGACTTCATGGCCTGTAAGACCTGACTCAGGCTTGGGTTCACGAGCGATTTCGAACCGATCCGCAACGTCGGAACGGTCTCGTTGCCATGAGCAACAGACTTCACAAACGCCCGGTCACGTTTGTTCTCCCAGATATTGTGTTTCTTGAACGTAACGCCCGCATTCTTCAGCCGACGCTCGAGACTCATACAGAATCCGCAGCCTGGCCGCCAGAAGAAATCGATGTGGTCTTGGCTCGTCACGGTGGTACTCCTTGCTGACCCCGCAACACTACCGACCATGCAGTACATCAACGGTGGCAGGCAGCAGTGATTCTGATCGACGTACACGACGTGACGTTGCGCCATGCCCGAGGCGAGGTGCTGTCCAAGGTCTCGCTAACCGTGAGCTCTGGCGATCGACTTGGGGTGGTGGGCCACAATGGCGCCGGCAAGTCCACCCTCCTCGGTATCGCAACCGGCGACATCACCCCCGACAGCGGCATCGTCCGCAAGGAAGGCGGGGTACAAGTTGCCACACTCCCCCAGCGTCCGGTGTTCGACGATGTCACTGCCCTGGAAGCTGTTGGTGACTCATGGGAAGCTGCCGCTGTTCTCGACCGGCTCGGCCTTGGCCATCGCACAGGAGACCGGGTCCAGGTCATGAGCGGTGGCGAACAACGTCGCGTCGCCTTGGCTCGAGCGCTCGTTGCACCTTCTGACCTCCTCGTGCTCGACGAACCAACAAACCATCTCGATATTGATGCCATCGACTGGCTCGAAGAACGGCTAAAGAACTTCAAGGGCGGGTTGCTCTGTGTGTCACACGATCGACATCTCCTCGATGCCATCACGACTCGGATTCTCGAAGTCGATGCCGGCAACCTCTACATGCACGATGGCGGTTACCGCGCCTATCTCGATGGACGCGAGGCCAGAGTCGATGCCTCGGACAAGGCCGAAACCGTCCGCAAGAACCTTGCTCGCCGGGAAAAAGAGTGGCTGCTGCGGGGCGCTCCTGCTCGAACCAGCAAGTCCAAGGCACGTATTCGCACCGCCGAAGCAATCCAGGAATCAGGGATAAAACGCGGCCTGCGCGACGAAGGCCTAGCACTGCACAGCACCACTCCGAGACTTGGCAACACGGTCATTGAGCTGAGCAACGTCCGGGTCGAGATCGGTGACCGCGTTCTCGTCGAAGATTTCACTATCGAGTTAGATCCTCGAGAACGCCTTGGCATCGTTGGGCCAAACGGAACCGGCAAGTCGACCCTGCTCGACACGATTGCGCTTCGCCGCGAACCCGCAGCTGGCACTGTCCGCCACGGCTCAACGGTGCGACTGTCGTACTTCGACCAACTTGGACGCACACTCGATCCATCAAAGAATGTGATCGAGATGTTCACCGGCGGCAACCGCGACGCTGACTGGCGGGACAAGGCCCTCCTTGAGCGTTTCTGGTTCGATGCGGCGACCCAACACTCCCCGATCGATCAACTGTCAGGCGGCGAGCGACGTCGGCTGCAACTTGTACTCACCCTGGCTGAAGAACCAAATGTGCTGCTGCTCGACGAACCAACCAATGATCTCGATCTCGACACGTTGCGTGCCCTTGAAGATTTTCTCGAAGACTTTCCTGGAGCCATCGTGGCCGTAAGCCACGACCGGGCATTCCTTGAACGGGTGGTCGACGATGTCATCGTCGTCGACGAATCGACCCGAGTCGGCCGGGTGCCAGGCGGATTCGGGGCGTGGCTCGAAGAACGCCGTCAGAACCGTCGCCGGGGTCATGCTTCCACTCGATCCACAGACGAGGCACCGAGCTCCACCAAAACCGCTGCTGTCCGCCATAAGGACGCTGGCGGCGCATCGAAATCCACCTTGCGCCATCGGCTTAAAGAAACAGAGAAGCTCATCAAGAAGGCCGACAAGAGCGTCACTGCACTAACTGCTCAACTTGCCAACGCAACAGATCACTCGACCATGGCGTCGTTGGGAACCGAACTACACACGGCGCAGGCAGCGCTCGACACGTTGGAAGAGCAGTGGATGGAGACCTCACTCGAACTCGAAGAGGGTTAGCCATACTTCTCGTCCGCCTACGTCAGTGGTGCATCTGGTCGATACGCTCTTTACATGACCGACGTCACCACTGACGAAATTGTTCTCGATGTTAGCGACGAGGCCCTCTTCAAGGTGCTCGACGTACGAGCAGCCGAAGAAGAAGGCGATGCGCTTGGACTGCGGGTCGAGGTAACAGGTGTCGAAGGCGTCGACTACGCCTACGACCTGGCCTTTGAACCAATTTCTGAAGCCGCTGAAACCGATGTCAAGTACTCGGTCGGTGAACTCACCGTGATGGTTCCTGCCAACAGCATCGACAAGCTGCGAGGCGCCACGCTCGACCTGCCGAGTAACCCCATGCAGGGTGGCCTGGTTATTCGCAACCCGAATCGCCCCAACCCACTTGGCAATACCGACTCGATCGAACTCACTGGTGACATCGGCGAGAAGGTCCAGCAGCTACTCACCCAGCAAATCAATCCATCGCTGGCGGCACACGGTGGCTGGGCCGAACTCGAAAAGGTCGAAGGCACCGAGGTCTACGTGACTATGGGCGGCGGCTGCCAAGGCTGCGCTATGAGCGCCGCGACCTTGCGTGAAGGAATCACCGTGATGATCAGCGAGATGATCCCTGAGGTCACCGAGATCATCGACACAACCGATCACGACGCTGGCGACAGCCCGTACTACGCCTAACTGGGGACTGCGTAACTGGGGACCTTGCGTAACTGGGGACCTTGTAACTGGGGACCGCTTTACTCGAGACTTAGCCGCCGGTGCGCAACGGTGGCGGGTTATCGCGATTGCTCACCAGCGTGAGTGCATTCGCCAGCACGGCGTCTGACTGCACGGCGTCGACGACCGGCTGAGCGATCTGGCCACCTGCGATGTCTTCGAAAAGTAGCGGCACCGCATCGAAGAGAAATTCGGTGTTCGCGGATCCGCCCACCGGTCCACAATGGACTACCTGCACAGCTGCATCGCCGAGTTGGCCGAACCAACAGCTGGCTGTTTCATCGAGAACAACTCCACGTTCGACGGCGAACTGTTGGTGCCATATTCCCAGCTCGTCGAGAACGCGTGTGCCGTTCAGTACCCGCAGGCTGCCTACCTCGATGGTTTCAGAAGTTGCAAAACCAGCACCCTGGCCGATGGAACCGCTGGGTGGTTCGACTTCGAGGGCCTCGATCGCGTCCAACTCAACCTGGCCAATGATCCCGCCTTCTTCGAGGTCCTGGACACGAGCCTCTTGCCCCTGGTCGAGGTCGACTGGCTCCGCTACGACGCCTGACCGATCATGATCCCACAGCAACAAGACAGCGACGGCAAGAGCTGCGATCAGCCCCAGCAGCCCCCAGAGCACCGGCGCCCGGCTTCCCCCTTCGGCAGAGGGGCCGCCCATCACCGGCGGGTCGAGGACCGCAACGACGCGAACCGACGACTCTTCCATCAGCGAGGCCTGTAGGTGACGCGACGTGGCAGCGGGCGCAACCGCAGCCTGCATCGGCTGGTCGAGCAGGTCAGACTCATCGATTGCGGCGACCGTTGTCGACGAAAAGTCCGAATCGATTGCTGCAGTGCCCTTATCGCTAACGCGTTCTGTCCACGATTCCCCATCGAAGAATCGGCCGTCGAAGCGGCCGAGCGGGTCTACATACCAGTCAGCATCCATCAAGACCATCTCCTCGTTGCGTCTCGATCGCTACATGATCGTAGTGCCAACTGTTCTATGCTCTGGCCGCGCTCCGTGCCTACAAGTCTGCCAAGGCGCATCCCCGCCATGACCCCATCTGACATCATCCCGAACAGCCCCGACGACATCTCCAGTGAATGGTTAACCGCGGTCCTCACGGCTGCTGGTTATGAGACCACCATCAGTAGTCTCCGCATCCGCCCCATCGGCACCGGTCAGATGGCCTCCAGCCTGCGGGTCACGCCTGTGTATACCGCAAGCAACGATGCCCCCAGGTCGGTCGTGGTGAAGATCGCGTCGAGCGATCCCAACAGCCGCCAAGCGGGTGCTCGAGGCGCGTATCTCAAGGAAGTGCGCTTCTATCAGGAATTGGCCCACACCTTGCCCGTAGCGACGCCGCGTTCGTTCTGGGCAGACATCGACACCGAAACCAACAACTTCGCCATCGTCCTCGAAGACATGCAACCAGCGGAACAGGGAGATCAAATCGCTGGCTGTGGCCCCGCAAGTGTGTACCTAGCGGCCACGAATATCGCGGGGCTTCATGCACCTCATTGGTGCGACCACGGGTTGTTCGATCTGTCATGGCTCACAGCCCCACCGGCCGAACGCCATCAGGGGCACGCCGAAGTAAAGGCGATCGTGGCCATGGTTACTCCCGGATTCATCGATCGTCACCGCGATCGCCTCACCCCCACTCACATTTCCCACCTCGAATGGTTCGCCGAGTCTCTTGACACCTGGCTCCTGAACGATGGCGGTCGCTTCGCTCTCACCCATGGTGATCATCGGGTTGACAATCTGCTGTTCTCGAACACGATGGAAGCCCCGCGGCCCGTGACCGTCGTCGACTGGCAGACCATCGCCGTCCGTAATCCTGTCGCTGACATCTCGTACCTACTCGGTACGAGTGTCGACCCGGCCACCCGACGCGAAATCGAAAACGGGGTGGTCCAGGAATACCATCAGGCGTTAGGTGAACGTGGCGTCGACAATTATGACTTCGACATGTGCTTCGACGACTACCGGAACCAGACGCCCCATGCGTTACTGCTCACGGTTCTCGGTTCGATGCTCACTGTGCAGACAGACCGCGGCGACGAAATGTTTATGGCCATGTTGCATCGCAGTAGTCAACAGATGACCGATCTGGGCGTTCGCTGAACGCTCTTTCGTCAGCCACTTCTGATCACATACCTGCCGAACACACAACTGCCGATAACCTGCCGCCGTGGCTTCTTCTGACGTTCAGATTTGCGCAATCGCCGGCGGCTCAGGAGCTGGCAAGACTACGCTTGCAATCAAGCTCCTCGACCTTCTCGGTGGCCGAGGGTCTCACCACACCATCGACTGGTACTACCGAGACCTCACCCACCTCAGTCCTGGCGAACGGGCGGTGGTCAACTTCGACCATCCTGACTCACTTGAGGTTGAGCTGTTTGCCGAACATCTGGCGCTTCTTGCCGCTGGCCATGACGTAGATGCACCAGTGTACGACTTCGCGACCCACACTCGCACCACCGAAACCCAACGGGTCGAAGCTCGGGACTGCATCGTGACCGAGGGTATTCATCTCCTTGGCCTCCCTGCGGTCCGCGAACAGTGTTCGTTGACGGCATTCATCGATGTCGATGCCAAACTTCGGCTGGCTCGCCGGATGCGCCGAGATGTGGCCGAGCGCGGCCGCACAGAAGAGAGCGTACGCGACCAGTGGCTTTCCACTGTCGCTCCTATGCACGATCAGTTCGTACAGCCAAGTTGTGCCTATGCCGATCGCGTCGTGCAGGTCAACGAGGATCTCGACGTTGTCGCCGAAGAACTACTGAAACGATTGTTGAACAGCTGATTTCGGCAGCGAGAGGCAACGGTTCTCGCTAGCGCTTCACGCTTCCGGACCAGCAATAACCTTGCGGTCGTGTAATCCAGCGATTTCACCGGTCGACAGTCCCAATAGTTCCTCGAGGATCTGATCGGTGTCCGCGCCTAGCACTGGGGCTGGCGGCACTACGACGTGATCATCGGCGCTAAACCGCAGCGGGGATCCGGCGCTGAGCACCGACCCCACGCCCGGTTGGTCGACGCGTTGGAACATCGGATTTTCGGTCGAACAACGAGCGTCGTTGTTCACCATGCCCAGGAAGTCGCTGTATTGACCCCAGCAGCAGCCGTGCGCATCAAACAACTCTGCCACCCGTGCCATTGGCGTTCGTTCAGCAAACGCCTCCACCAAGGGAAAGAGTCGATCACGATGGTTGAACCGTTCGCCCTCGTCGGCGAAATCCACGTTAAGTTCGACTTCGAGCGCGGCGACCTGCTCAGTAATCCCGGTGGCTTCAAGCATGCCTGTCCACTGCTTACTGCTGATCGCGACCACGATGAACCGGTGGCCGTCGTTTGTCACGAAGTCTCGTCCAAACGCGCCGTACAGATCGTTGCCGAGCCGGTCGCGTTGTTCGCCGAGGATTTCGGCTTCGGCAACGTGTCCCATATTGGCGACCGTCGACATCGCGACGTCTGACAGTGCCAGCGTGACGAGCTGGCCATCCCCAGTGGCCCGACGATGGCGGTCCGCTGCGAGAAGCCCGAGCGCAGCCTGCTGCCCGCAGATCACGTCCCATGCTGGCAAGACATGGTTGACAGGTTCGTCCATGCCTCGAGGACCAGTGGCGGTCGGATAACCGACCGCGGCATTCACGGTGTAGTCGACCGCAGTGGAACCGTCGGGATTGCCGGTGATAGCAACCATGATCACGTCGTCTCGTTGCTCGCGCATGCTCTCGTAGGAGAGCCATCCGCGGGCAGGGAAGTTGGTAAGAAACATGCCGCCGGCATCACCGGGCGCTGCGATCAGGCCTCGGACGATGTCGCGTCCTTCTTCGCTACGCAGATCAACCTGGATCGAACGTTTTCCCTTGTTGAGCGATGTCCAGTAGAGCGATGCGCCACCAGGAGCCAGCGGCCACCGGGTGTAGTCGATGCTGCCGCCGATGGGGTCAAAACGGATCACGTCGGCTCCGAGCAGAGCCAGATGCATTCCGCCAGAAGGTGCTGCGACGAAGGTGCTGCGACGAAGGCGGACCCTTCGATCACTCGCATCCCAGAAAGCATCGTTGACATAGAGACTCCTTAGCCGGGCAGTTGCGCGACTCGTCGATTGTGGCGCTCTGCCTTGATGCGGTGCGCCCTGAAATGATATTGGTTGGGCTCACCGTGAGCCCCAAACAACCTAGATCGGTGGCGATCTTCTAGTGTTCTTTATAGGCAATACACGCTAAATCACGCTCAGCGGCTTTACGGCCAAAAGTCGTGATCACTAGAATTGATATTTCATGGATGTCACTACGGCACAACTCGACGATCAGGACGTCAAGTGGGTGTCACAGTTCGCGCTTGTGAATGCCCCGTCGGCCACTGCTGCTCTCTTCGAAGCCGAGACATTCGCGCTCGTAACCGGGCCCCAAAGCCCCCTGCACGACGTTCCGTGGACGATCCATGATTGTGGCGATGCGGAGACCCTGACCGACCTGTTCGACGCCAGTTCTTACACCGAAGTTTTGTCGGCGATGAGCCGGGCACAGATGGCCTCCATAGGCACCACCACCGTGCGATCCCTAGCCGGGCAACTCATGCAGCTAACGCTGCTTACTTTTGGGCAGCAAAGTTCGTACATGCTTGCGCTGCTCGACCCGACAACCACACTTGCAATTGCCGAAGCAACTCCCGGTAGTTCAATCCGTACCCGGATCGAATGTGATGGAACTGGGTCTATCACCGCCACCGACGGTCCGCCTGGTTCCTATGCCTCGATCGAGATGGAACTTGGTCTGTGGGCCGAGAATCTGATCGCACCCAGCGACCGTGCGGAGTATCACCACACTTGAAATTGCCGAAGCAACTCCCGGTAGTTCAATTCGCACCCGGATCGAATGTGATGAAACCGGGTCTATCACCGCCACCGACGGTCCGCCTGGTTCCTACGCCTCGATCGAGATGGAACTTGGTCTGTGGGCCGAGAATCTGATCGCACCCAGCGACCGTGCGGAGTATCACCTGGCAATCGAGCAGGTACTCGGCGGCGAACCATACGTCTCGCTGCAGTCGATGGGCGCAGCACAAGGCCTTCACTTCGGCGTCACGGTCGTGCAGCCCGACAAAACCGTGATCATCGATCTTCACGACCGCTCCCACCAGGTCGCTGCCATCGATTCCCTCAAGCGCTCCCAGGCACAATTCGACCAGATTCGACCAGCTGTCCGAGACCTTGCCGGTTGGGGTGTTCGTTGTTGAAGGCGAAGGTCGCACCAAGTTTGCAAGCGAGAAACTCCGCGAGATGCTTGGACCGCGGATCGCCACCGAGTTTGGCTGGCTCGAAAGCATCCACCCCGATGATCAGGCTCTCGCTGCAGAGGCCTTCGCTGACCTGCCCAAAAACCGGCATTTCAATATCGAAATCCGTTCCAAACAAGCGAGTGGCGAATATGCATGGTCGCGTTGGGTCGGCTCCGATGTTCGCGACGAAGACGGCTTACTGGAATATGTCGTCGGGTTCGTCGAAGACATCTCCGAATGGCGCGAGCTGAATCATCAGATCGCGCACCAAGCAAGTTTCGACGGTCTCACCGATCTGCCGAACCGCATCACCTTGGTCACCGAGTTACGGGATCGGCTCGAAGCGCAAAAGCCCCCGAAGATGACCGGAGTCTTGTTCGTCGACCTCGACGGATTCAAGCTCATCAATGACACTCAAGGCCACAGCGTCGGCGACATCGTGTTGCTTGAGGTCGCTCAGCGGTTCCGTCGGGCGCTCCGTCCAAAGGATCTGATCGGCCGCTTCGGTGGCGACGAGTTCGTCGTCGTCGCAAGTGATATCACCGACGAAGACGAGGCCAAAGCGATCGGTCGTCGGCTTCACGACATCTTGTCGACACCGGTTCTCGCTGACGGCCGAATTATTAACGTAAATGCATCGTTGGGCATAGCTCTGTCCGGTCTCGATGCTTCTTCGTCAGAACAGTTGATCGGCGACGCCGATATCGCTATGTACGAAGCCAAGGCCACCGGGCGTAATCGTTCGGTGGTCTTCGACGCCACACTCCGAGCACGGGCGTCGCAACGCTTCGACATGACCGCTGGCCTCCGGCATGCTCGCCGCCGACGCGAACTACGCCTCGTCTATCAGCCAATTGTTGACCTACAAACGGACACCATGGTCGGTGCTGAAGCACTAGTGCGATGGGAACATCCAGCGATGGGGGTCGTCTCCCCTACGGTCTTTATCCCCTTGGCCGAAGAAATCGGCCTGATCGACGACGTGGGTGAGTGGGTCGTTGAGCAGGCATGCGCTGATCTCGATCGTCTCCGGGGTCAAGGTGTCGTTGACATCGACTTCACGCTCAGTGTGAATGCATCGGCGCAACAATTCACCAACGTGGCCATGCTAGCGACCAGCTCGCTCGCGTCCCTGAACCAATACGGGCTCAAACCATCCAACCTGAGATTCGAGCTGACCGAGTCCGTTCCTTTGGCTGAGATCCCCGACGCTGCAAACCGGATCCGCCTGCTCACCAACTATGGGTTCGGCCTGGCTATTGATGACTTTGGCACCGGTTACTCCAGCCTTGGCTACCTCACGATGTTGCCGTTCGACATTCTGAAGCTTGACCTCTCGCTGACTGCTCAGCTCGAACCAGGGTCCCCTGCTCTGGCCGTAGTCGACAGCCTGACCCGGATGTCACACGAGATGGGCTTCAAGATCGTCGCCGAAGGTATCGAGACAGAGAAGCAACAGACCCTGCTGACAGACGCTGGCGTGCAGCTCGGTCAGGGCTACTACATCAGCCGTCCGGTCCCTCTCGGCGAACTCATAGACCTCCTCGAGGCCTGAACGCAACAGCGAGCTCCGCCGGCTAGCCGCGGCGCTTTCGAGGATCTGCGGGCCAATCATGTTTTGGGTAACGGCCTGCCATATCTTTGCGCACTTCGGCCCAGCTACCATCCCAAAAGCCGGGAAGATCGGCGGTCCGCTGGATTGGACGCCCTGCAGGCGACAACAGTTCGACGGTAAGCGGCTGGTCGCCACTAAGGATCGTGGGGTGGGTGCTGACACCATAGAAGTCTTGCGCCCGGGAGGCGATCGTCGGTGGCTCAGCTGCGTAGTCGATCTTGAGTTTCCGGCCAGCTGGCAACACAAACGTTACCGGTAATGCTGCCTCGAGTTGCTGTCGCCGTTCACGGCCGAGCAACATGTCGAAGGCAACAGCCACGGATACGACCTCGAGGTCAGAGCGACCACTAGCACCAACGAGCAACGGCCCAAGCCAGCTATCAAGCGTGGCAACCAGTGTCTTGTCCGACAGATCTGGCCAGCCCGCATCGGGTTGACGGGCTCGCACATACTCAACCCGTGCTTGGAGTGCACGAGACGAGTCGGTCCATGACAGCGCCTTCAGTCGAGTTCGCCGAACCTGGTCAAGCAGCAGGTCCACGACCTCCTGAGATGGCACTGGCCGCCGACTCGTCGATCCTAGGTCGAGCGACCCCAAATGACGATCGACCCGGGTGACGACATCCTTGCGCTCGCGATCCCACAGAGTGCGCTCAGTGACTTCGGCGTCAAACCCTGCGGTCTCGAGTAGGTCGGTCACATCGACCGCAGCACCAATACGAACACGGGCATCTTTACGTTTGCCATCGAGGTCGATGGCCACGATGTAGTCCTCGCCTGCCAACGGGTCGGTGTCAACAACGCGCACCCCTGATCCACTTCGGAGCCGGAAACGACCGCGACCGCTCCCCCGCCGTTGCGCTACCCGGTCCGGGAATCCTGCAGCAACCAACAACCCAATCCGGTCGCGATCGTAGCCGTCGTCGTCACAGCCAATTCGACGAGCGAGATCATTCGCCCGTGCCCGCACCAGCTGAATCGACCTACCCGACGCAAGCCCGTGGCTTCGGTTTCGGTCGGTCAACAGGTCCAGCCGCAAACCAAGATCTGCAGGGACCTCGGCCGGCCGACCTCGAAGCACGTCGCGTTCATCGATCAACGCCGCCAGAGCACACCCCATGGCACCGATGCCCCGCTCCACGCCGGTGACGACGATCGCTCCCAGGCGCGGATGCAGCGGCAACTGGGCAAGTTGACGACCCCGGTCGGTGATGGCGTCGTGGGCATCGATGGCGCCGAGCATGTGCAGCACCTGGCCGGATTCCTTCCAGGCCTGCGGAGGGACGGGGTCCAGCATCGGCAACGTTGCTGGGTCGGAAACACCCCACGCCGCAAGCTCAAGCCGTAACTGCGCCAGGTCGACCTTGGTGATTTCTGCCGCGCCGAACGCCGATCTCGTGCCGTGTTCGATCTTGGACCACAGCCGCACCGCCATACCCGGACGGGTTCGCCCAGCACGACCAGCGCGCTGATCTGCTGAGGCTCGCGAGACCGACACGGTGGTGAGCCGGGTCAGGCCGTTGCCTGGATCGAACCGCGGTGCCCGAGCGAGCCCCGAGTCGACTACGGCCGTAACCCCCTCGACGGTCAGGCTGCTCTCGGCGATATCGGTGCTAAGCACGACTTTTCGCATACCAGCAGCTGCTGGTGCAACGGCACGGTCCTGCTCATCGAGCGGCAAACTGCCGTGTAGCGGATGCACTTCGACCCGCGGGTCAAGTCCTCGGAGTTGCTCTTGGGTGCGTCGGATCTCGGCCATACCCGGCAGGAAGACCAGGACATCGCCGTCGTCTTCGGTTTCGAGCACCCATTGCACTGCCTGCACGACCGCTGGCTCGAGCCGATCTCGTTTGTTGCGAGGACGCCAATGCATGGCGACCTCAAACGTGCGGCCTGCGCACTCGATCACCGGCGCTGGCTCGGACTCACCTATTAGAGCGGCGACCTTGTGGGCGTCGATCGTGGCCGACATGACCATCACCGCGGTGGCGAGGTCGAGCGTGCGGTGGGCATCAAGCAATAACGCCAGACCCAAGTCTGCCTGCTGGCTGCGTTCATGGAATTCGTCGAAGATGACCAGGCCGTATCCCTCGAGTTCAGGATCGCGCTGGAGCCGACGGGTGAGGATGCCTTCGGTAACGACCTCGATGCGCGTCGCCTTGCTGACACGGCGGTCATCTCGAGTGGTGACACCCACGGTTTGCCCTACCTGTTCCCCCAACAGGGATGCCATACGTGCCGCCGATGCTCGAGCGGCCAACCGGCGAGGCTCCAGCATGACGATGCGTTGACCAGCGAGCCATGGTTCGTCGAGCAGACGCAGCGGCACCACGGTGGTCTTACCTGCTCCCGGCTCAGCAGTCAGCACGGCCCGACGGTGTCGGTCGAGTGCCGCCCGCACGTCGGGGATGACCGCTTCGATTGGCAGTCCGGTATCGGGAACAGTCCTCACCTGCAGCAATCCCACATCGCTGGTCGGTCAGGGTGCATTGTCGGCCTCGACTGCAGCGAGCATCTGTTCGAAAGCATCAGGGACGGCACTCTGCACCCGGGCCCAACTCGAGATGAACGGTGTCTCCATCGGGTTCGAGGAGAAATCCTCGCCCGCCTCGACGATCGTCTGGGCAAAGACCTCGACAAGTTGCTCTTCGCTGTGGCTATCGAACTCAAGGCCATTCATATCAGCGACTGCTTCATAACGTTCGACCATGTCGAGCGCGTTGCGGTAGTAACTCGCCTTGATGGTCCGGAAGGTTTCGGCAGAAAGGACCTCGCCACCAATAGCCAGCTTGCGAAACATTGCCTTGGTGATGTCAAGGCTCATCTTGTGGAGACCGGTCGACGGGTCCTCGAAGGAGACCTGCTGGTGTTTGTGGTCATAGGCCCCGGTGAGGTCGACCTGGCAGATGCGTTGTGTTGTGTAACGACGATGGACTTCACTAAGCACACCGATCTCTAGACCCCAGTCGCTGGGGATGCGAATATTGCGCACCACATTGATGTGCATGGCGAACTCGCCCGCCAGCGGGTATCGAAAACTGTCCAGGTAGTCCAGGTAGTCGTTTTCGCCCAAGCACTGACGAAGCGCTCGAATGAGTGGGGTGACCAATAGTCGCACCACTCGGCCATTGAGCCGCTCGCCATCAGTCCGGAAGTAGTACCCCTTCGCAAACGAGAAACCGAACGTCGGATGTACGACCGGATAGAAGAGTTTGCTGACCATCGATCGGTCGTAGGTCACGATGTCTGCATCGTGTAGACCGACTACCTCGCCGAGGCCTGACGCCAAGAAGTAACCAATGCAATACCAAACATTGCGCCCCTTGCCCGCTTCAAGTGGAGCGATCGAATGATCGCGAAAGACCTGGTCGAGCGCTTGGAGTCGGGGGCCATCGTTCCACAGGATCCGCGTGGCCTGTGGGAGGCGAGAGAAGAACTCGCGAGCCTGGTGGAATTCATCCTCGGTGGCGCGGTCGAGCCCAATGATGATCTGATCGAGAAACGGGACTTGAGCTAGTTCGTCAACGATGTGATCGAGCGCTGGCCCACCAAGTTCGCTAAAGAGAGAGGGGATAATGAGCGACATCGGTCGGCTCTTGCCCCATCGGATGAGATCCTTGTCGAGATCCTCGGTTGTGCGTAGACCGAAGTCATGCAGCGTCGTGATCGGACCGTTCTGGAAGTAGTCACCCACAACTTCCGAATCTACTCGGTAACGAAAGAACGAGGCCTTCTCAGGCCTCGTTCTTCTGTGTACTCGGTCTTAGCTGGACCTAGATCGGGCGGAACTCGATGCGCCGGTTCTTCGCCTTGTTCTCTGGAGTGTCGTTCGCCGCAATTGGCAGGTCTTCGCCAAAGCCGATCGCCGTCATCGACTCGGCAGGGACACCTTGTGATGCCAGATAGGACTTCACGGCATCGGCTCGTTCCTGGCTCAATGTCTGGTTGTAACCAGGCTCGCCATCGGAATCGGTGTGGCCGCCAATCTCGATGTTTCCTGGAGTCTCGAGCAAGAACGCCGCAACCTTGTCGAGTTCGACTTGGCCATCGGCTGTCAGATCCGAGCCACCGGACGCAAACGTGATCGGAGCCAAACCGAGTGCAGCACCGATCTCTTCGGGCAATTCAGCAGCAGCGGCCTGAGGCAGCAGTACGGAACTCACGATATGCATCACTCCATTGCGAGCGGCCGCATCGCCGACCAGGACCGATACCGAACCATTGAGCACGATGCTTCCTGTGGAGGCATCAACCTCAATGTTCTGGCCGTCGAGTTGTGTAGGTAACGAGGCCGTTGAAGAGATCGAGGCAGCATCTTGCGCTCCGACCAGCAGGTGGTAACGAAGAACTGCCTTGAGTGCCTCGGGATCGTTCTGCAGCTCAGCCACTTGATCGGAGACAGCCTCAAATGCGTCGTTCGTAGGTGCAAACAGCGTGAACTCGCCACCTCCACTGAGGGCTTCGGCGAACCCCGCTTGATCGAGCAATGCTCGCAGCGTGGACAACTCGGGCTGTGCATCGATGAGATCATTCAACGAGTAACCCTGGGCGCCGCCACCAGCAGGAGTGTCGGAAGCAGTGACATTGTTCTGTACACCGAGTCCGGCTGCACGCACCACCTGATCAAGGAGCGCACGTTCGGTCTCGTTCGCTACCGACCCGTTGAGCACCGCAACATCACCGAAGACTTCGCCATCCACGTTTGGATACTCAAGCAGGATCCCGTCGAGTGTTGTTTGACGTTCAGTGACGAGTGGGTCTGGCGTTGGCGTAGCGACGGCGGTTGTGTCGTCGCCGGGAGCAACGGATATGTCGCCATCACTGCCGCCACATTGCGAGATAGCGGTACCCAGAATGATGAGACCAAGCACAGCACCAATGAGCCACCACAACCAACCCATGCCGGAAAGTCCACTGCCCTCGACTTCGTCCGGGGCAGCATCAACCTCGGGAATTCCCGGGTCGGCATAGGTCATCGTTGACCCAGAAACGGCAGCATCGTCGGCAATAACGACACCCGCAGGCGCGACGTTGGCTACCTCGGCACCGAAATCAGGCATCGAACCGCCCAGCTCGATTGCCTCGGTTGGATCATCGATATCCATAGAGAAATCGCCGAGTGCACTGTCGTCGGGAGCACCGTCGTCGGGGGCGCTGTCGTCGAGACTCAGTAGCTCATCCGCTGCATCAGCGAATGCCCCCTCGACGATGATGGCATCGTCCAGTTCGTCGTCTGGTACATCGAAGAATAGGTCGTCGTCTTGGGGCGGGTCGACGTCTGCTTCGTGATCGCCACCTGCCATCTGTATCGGCGCCTCTGCAGGGGCAGCTGCCGCATCAGCAACAGAGGTCATGTCGAGGCCAGGCGGGCTGACGAGTTCGACAACTCGTCCGAAACCTTTTGCTTCGAGGTCAGTCACTGCATCGCCAAGATACGAACGCAAACCGTCGGGGCTTCGCTCGGCATGGGCGGCGACCGTCCCGGTCGCCAGCGGCGCAAGAACCGACATGACCTGCGCAAGCAGACGCGTGCTGAGACCTGATGCTGCGCTGAGGGCACTGAGTGCAGGTTCGCCCCTGTCACCAAAGGCGATATCGAGCATTGCTGCTCCGCGTGCGGGGTCACCAGCAGCGAGATACGCGTCGATGTCGCCGGGCACCGAAGCATCGGCGTCGCCGAGCATCGACGCAAGATTCTGAGCGCCTCCCGGCTCGAGCGTTTTATCTCGTAGACCAGTGATGAGCGCTGGAAGCCCAATCTCCATCGCCCGTCTGGTCTGGGTGCGATCAGTGCCGAGTGCGTGCGCGAGATCGTCGGGCGCCGATCCGCGCAGCATGTCAGCAATCGTGTCAAACATCGAGGCCACATCCAGATCGTACGACGTGGGACACGGCTGAACGTGGCACTTCAACGATTCTCCTGCTTGATCACCCCACGAGCACTTGTTCAGACGTACGATTTGTCTGTGGGATATGAGTTCGTTCTTGGAGCCGCATGTTGCCATCTCAGCAAGAATTCGATCGGTAAGGCCTCTACATGAGCAACGCAACAACGTGAGCAACGCTAATGAAAATCACGTTTTTTGGAACGCTAAGTCCCGAGCCGACGCACCGATTCTGGTCATGGCGCTTGAGGGGCTCTTCGATATCGCCGGTGCAGCCACCGATGCGGTAGACCACCTCGCTAGCAGTGCGATCAGCCGGGTCAAGATTGCTGCAATTGACCCCGAGGTATTCTTCGATTTCACGCAGCAGCGTCCGATCGTGTCACTTGATGACACCGGCGCCCGCACCTTGCGTTGGCCCGAAAACGATGCATACGAACTAGCGCTCGACGGCGATGTTCCCTCGCTCGTCACGATCTCGGGGATTGAACCCCACCTGCGATGGCGTACGTTCGCTCAAGCAGTGGGCGAGATCGCACAGAAGAGCGGCGCCCGTCTTGTCGTAACGCTTGGCGCCATGGCCGGCCAGGCACCCCACACACGGGCACTCGGTGTCGTCGGGTCAGCAAGTGATCCAGTTCTCGCTCAACGGTTGGGATTGGGCCGGCCCACGTACCAGGGTCCAACCGGGCTTGTCGGAGCCCTGCACGTGCACTTGCACGAACTCGGCCTCGCCGTAATTTCACTGCGCGTTTCGGTTCCTCATTACGTGACGCAGGCGCCAAATCCAGAAGCGACTCGTTCGTTACTGGCGCGACTCGAACTCGTGACGGGAATCGAGACAGGCCACGCCAGCTTCACCGCCGACGCGGCCGCCTGGCGCTCCAATGTCGATGCCGCCGTTGCCAGCGACGACGAGATGCGCAGCTACGTAGAGCGACTCGAAACACTCATCGACAACTCACAGGACCTGCTTCCTTCCGGCGATGAACTCGCAGCGCAGCTCCAGGCCTGGCTGCGCGACAACACCGACGAGGGGTAGTACTGGTAGTCCGGCTTTCAGCTCGTTCCTCGCCGAAACCCTGTCCGGGTTACACCGATCTACGGTCCAGGTGAGAGCTTTGCCTCAGGCGTCGAGGACGGTGGTTTGGCCTTGGGCCAATGGTGGTTCTTTTGACCACGGAAATTCGATCCACTTGTCGGTCCGTTTCCACACATAATCGCACTTCACGATCGACTGCGGCTTCTCGTAGACGACGGCGGTGCGCACTTCGGCCACCTTGCCTTCGCAGAACGACCGAACGAATTCGAGCGTGTGTCCTGTGTCTGCCACATCGTCGGCAACCAGGATGCGAGCCGCATGTGTGTCAACGAAGTCAACGTAAGGCGGAAGCTGAACAGGCACATCGAGCCGCTCATCGACGCCGGTGTAAAATTCGACGTTCATGACGTAGAGGTTTTTGACGCCCAGCGCATATCCCAACGACCCGGCAACGAATAACCCACCTCGGGCGATCGCCAGGATCATGTCAGGCCGATAGCCATCGTCGGCTACCTGTTGGGCCAACTCACGGACCGCAATGCCGTAGTTGGCAAACGTCAGATCTTCACGCTCTTCGCTCATCAGATAAGACGATATCCGTTGGGAACTTGTCCTGTTGGATTCCGATCGTTAGTGGCGAAAGTGGCGTCGGCCGGTGAAGACCATGGCCATACCCTGTTCGTTCGCAGCGGCGATCACTTCGTCGTCGCGAATTGACCCACCTGGCTGAACAACTGCAGTCGCTCCAGCAGAAGCGGCAGCATCGAGGCCGTCACGGAATGGGAAGAACGCGTCACTCGCGCACGCGCCGCCAACAGCCCGGCCTGCAGCCTTTTCGGCAGCGATCTGACCTGCATCACGGCGATTCTGCTGCCCCGCTCCGATACCAACTGCTTGTCCGTCCTTGACCAGCACGATCGTGTTGCTGGTCACTCGGGCAGCGACTCGCCATGCGAAGACAAGGTCGACCATTTCTTGCTCAGTCGGCTCTCGTTCGGTGACGGTGCGCCATTCGCTCACGTCGTTCTGCAGCGAGTCGTCGTGTTGGACGAGCATGCCGCCAGCGATTGAACGCATCTGAAGCGGAAGCGGCGCCCACGCGACATCGCCGACTTCGACCAGACGCAAGTTCTTCTTCGCCGAGAGAATTTCGAGTGCCTCAGCGTCGAAACCGGGCGCAACCACGACTTCGGTGAACGCCTGCGCTACTTCGGTGGCCATAGCCGCATTCACCGAACGGTTCGTGGCGACAATGCCGCCAAAGGCCGACACCGTGTCGCCTCCGTGTGCACGTGCATAGGCCTCGGCAATCGTTGCTCCGAGTGCGGCACCACACGGGTTCGCATGTTTCATCACCACCGCTGCTGGCCCATCGGCCCCAAGGCTGTTGACCAGATTCCAGGCTGCCTCGGTGTCATACACATTGAGATAGGACATTTCCTTGCCTTGGTGAATCGTTGCGCTGTCCCACCAGCCGCTGCCGTGAGTGAAACGATAACGAGCCCCTGTTTGGTGCGGGTTCTCGCCGTAACGGAGATCGTGCACTCGGTCGAGGCTCAGATGCAGCGATGCCGGGAGCTCCCTGGCGCCCGTTTCGGAAACGGTGGCGGCAGGATCAGTCTCATCGAACCACGACACAATCGCAGCGTCGTATGCGGCCGTGTGCGCAAACGCTTTGCGAGCTAACGAGCGCCGATACAACGGCGTGAGCCCATCGTCTGAACGAAGCGCATCAAGTACTGGTTCGTAATCAGCGGGATCCACCACGATCGCGACCGCATCATGATTTTTTGCAGCGGCCCGAACCATCGTCGGCCCACCGATATCGATGTTCTCGATACCTGGGGCAGCAACGAACGGATACAGGTTCGTTACCACAAGGTCGATCGGCGTTATCTCGCGGTCAACAAGCTGCTGCATATGGTCGGGCTCACTGCGATTCGCCAGGATCCCACCGTGAATAACGGGATGAAGCGTCTTCACCCTGCCATCGAGCATCTCATCAGCGCCGGTGATGTCGCTTACGGTGCGGGCGTTGAGCCCGGCAGCCGTCAGCGCAGCGTAGGTGCCACCGCTGCTCACGAGCTCAAAGCCAAGCTCAGCCAGCCCTCGGGCGAACGGCACGAGGCCCGACTTGTCGCTTACGGAGAGCAATGCGCGCACAGGGATCCTTGGAAGTTCGTCGACGGCGTCGTGACGACGCTAGCGCCATCGGTCGGCCGAAGCAGACTTCGGCGAAGTGACTGTGTGGTGCAGTCGTTTTAGCCGCTTCGCGTCGAGCGCTTCAGCACGACTTCGTCGCCGGTGAGATCAATCAACAGCTCGCCCGTGGGGGTTTGGCCGATCAGGTCGATGACTTCGTCATCCATATCGTCGAAGCCAGCAAGACGCACGAACGCATCGGCTGGATTGTTGACGGTGGTCACGCCTTGGCGAGCCTCATGGCGCAACTTCCGACTCTTGGCGATGACTCCACTGGTCGCTGCAACAAACAACACCAATACGCACGTCACGAGGCCGAGTCGCATACCGCTTGGCATCTCGCCCGCTGCGAACCACAGATAGGCATACGGGGCAAAGAACATGGCGACGGCAGTTACGAGCGGCACTGGCAGCCGAGACCAGTCGCCATTCGCAACCCGCCTGCACACCACGGCGACTGCTTTGCCGTATGGCCACGCCGAACCAACGTCGATCAGCCCGAAGATCCAGACGTTCACGCCGTGATCAGCGAACGCTCCCCAGGCAATGAAGAATCGCACGAGCGTGTAACCAACGACCGACCAGATCCAAGTCTGTTCGATAAGACTTCCGCGGTCACGTTTACCCGGCTGAGCAGCGCCGGCTGCTTCGACAGAGGGAGCGGTTACCGATGCCATACCGTCACACTACACACATGCTGCGTGGCCGTAAAGCGACGCAATGCCTAAAGCACTGCCTTAACGTGGGTATCTCGTCTCGTCTATGGCCTTGTTGGACGAATCGGCCGCTTTTCCATCTATCTCGGCCCCAAAGTGCTGTTCCCGGCACACAAGGTGCCGGGAACGAAGATCTGGCCAGACTTCTTCATGGTCAGAGAATCTTGAACACTTAGGCCATCTGACCTCATGCAATGAGGTAAAAATCACGTGTCACGTTGCAATCGGCCCAGTGCCACCGTGACCCCATCGGAGCGATGGAGGGTCGGATGGACGATGCGACCAGAAGCAACAACCCGGCTGCGTGCCAACGCCTCGTGCGCAGCAACGCAAGCCCGGAGTTACCGCCCAGCAGGAGCCGAAAGCAAGCCGCCACCTCATTCCAAGCGGCGAGCGGTACTACAGCCCAGCGACGATCTCTGCCATGAGCTCGCCGGCTTCGGTCGGGTTGAGCCCGACCTTCACGCCTGCGTCGCGCAGTGCTTCCATCTTGGCGTCGGCGGTGCCTTTACCCCCGGAGACGATGGCGCCTGCGTGGCCCATCTTCTTTCCCGGAGGTGCGGTTACGCCTGCGACGTAGCTGGAGACTGGTTTGGTCACGTGGTTCTTGATGAACTCCGCGGCTTCCTCTTCGGCCGAACCACCAATTTCGCCGATCATCATGATCGCTTTGGTCTCGGGGTCAGCTTCGAAGGCTGCCAGGCAGTCGATGAAGCTAGTGCCAGGAACAGGGTCGCCACCGATACCGACACACGTGGTGACACCGATGTCTTTCTGCTGCAGTTCATACAGCGCCTGGTAGGTCAGCGTTCCGGACCGACTCACGATGCCGACGGGGCCACCAGGTTTGGCGATGTGACCAGCGGTGATTCCGATGTTGCACTTTCCTGGGCTGATGATGCCAGGGCAGTTCGGGCCGAGCAGCCGCACGTCGGGGAAGTCGCGCTGAAGGTTATTGAAGAACCATGCTTCGTCGTGGGCTGGCACACCTTCGGTGATGGCCACGATGAACGTGATGCCACCTTCGGCGGCCTCCATCACGGCATCTTTCACGCCCGGTGCAGGAATGAAGATGCAGCTTGCGGTTGCACCGGTTGCTTCGACGGCCTCGGCCACCGATGCGTACACCGGCACACCGTTGATGTCGGTACCAGCCTTGGTTGGATGGGTCCCGGCGACTACCTGGGTGCCGTATTCAGCGTTCAGGCCGCCGTAGTAGCTGCCCTGTCGACCGGTCAGACCCTGGTAGATGACCTTGGTGTTTTCGTCTACAAATATTGCCATTGTTCGATCCTTAAGTCCCTCTACCTGGTCAGCCTGCGGCCAGCTCGGCGGCCTTGCGGGCTGCATCGAGCATCGTGGTTTCCATCATCAACATGTCGTTTAGCTCGGGCTCAAGGATGGCCCGGCCTTCATCGGCATTCGTGCCGTCCAAACGAATCACGATTGGTGAGTCGATCTTGACCCGTTTCATGGCTTCGAGGATGCCGTTGGCTACTTCTTCACCTCGGGTGATTCCACCGAAGATATTGATGAAGATGGCCTTGACGTTTTTATCGTCGTTGATCACCTGGAGTGCACCCGACATGACGTCGGCGTTTGCGCCGCCGCCGATGTCCAGGAAGTTGGCGGGTTTACCGCCGACCTGATTGATCACGTCGAGTGTGCTCATGGCGAGACCAGCGCCGTTGGCAATCACGCCAACCGTGCCGTCGAGCCCGACGTACTGCAGCCCCTTGGCGTGAGCGGCTTCTTCGCGCTCATCACGGGTCTGGGTCTCGTCGTATTGGGCATAGTCAGGATGACGGAACTCTGCGTTGCCGTCGAGCGTGACCTTTGAGTCGAGTACGTGGACCTTGCCCTCGGGCGTGAGGATCAGCGGGTTGATCTCTACAAGGTCAGCGTCGCCTTCGACATAACTGGTGTACAGCTGCTTGGCAATGGCGATTGCACCGTCGCGAGCCTCGGGGTTCAGATTCGCACCGTCGACCCATTGAGCAGCAACCTCGTCGGTGAGACCGTCGACCGGGTCAACCCAGATCTTGCTGATCTTCTCGGGGGTAGAGGCGGCAACCTCTTCGATGTCCATGCCACCTTCGGCACTGAGCATGCCCAAGTGCTTTTTTGCAGCACGATCGAGTGTGAAGCTCATGTAGTACTCCTCGGCGATATCCGAGGCAGCTTCGATCCACAACCGTTCGACGATGTGGCCCTTGATGTCAAGGCCGAGGATGTTGGTTGCGTGCTCGCGCACTGCATCCATGTCGGGCGCGAACTTAATGCCGCCCAACTTGCCCCGGCCACCGGTCAGCACTTGCGACTTCACCATCACAGGAGTCCCGAGGCGCTCGGCCGCAGCCATCGCTTCGTCGACGGTAAAGGCAACTTCGCCTGCCGAAATTGGCATGCCGTATTGGGCGAAGAATTGTTTGCCCTGATACTCGAACAGATCCACCACAGCTCCTTTGGCAAGGGGTTAAAAACGCGCGTCGCCGGGTGGGATGTGGCGAGGCGCCGACGTGAGCCTAGTTTCGCCCCGACACAACTCCCGCAATGGGCCGACGAACTTTCCTGAGATCGGAGCTGCGGGTCAGCCAGATAGCTTGTGACCGTGCCAGTAGAACAGAGAGATCCAAAGCAAACAGTCAAGGCTGTAACGCTGGGAATTGCGGCTGTCGGTGCTGCCGTAGGTTTCCTGCTCCTCGTCCTGTGGTTCACCGACCGGGGCGCTGTCGAGATCGCTTTAGGCGACGACACCTTCGAAGCTGGTCGGGTCGACATCATCGCGGAGGAGATTCGAGAGAACGGCCCGATCAAGTACGCAGACCTCATCGGTGGTCGCCAGAACATCATCTTGCAGCACCTCGGCGACGACGACCAGGTCGGCTGGTACGCCTTTGACCTGATCCGTCCCGGCCAGCCAAACGAGTGCCAACTCGACTGGATCGGCGCAGCCCAAGAATTCCGTGACTCCTGCGATGGAACCTCGGTCCCGCCTACCGGTTTCGGCCAGCCCGACTATCCGGTTGAGATCGAAGAAGGCCGTATCTCGATCGACTTCCGCGCCCAGGACACCGACGGCGACGAATCTCTATCTGACGAGTAGCCACCGAAAGCGCCTAGTCAGTTCGTCGAGTGCCCGCAAGCCCGACAGGCGCGCCCTGCTGCCATACCTGCGCTCGTCCGCACCCTCGGGAAGAGGTTTGTCAGAGAAACGGTTTGCTGCTTAACGGTTGTGTCTACCCAACTGGTCAACAGCCAGATTCGTTCGGTCCCAATGCGCCGACATCCCGATACCAACACCGAGACTCCGACCGCCACGCCCGTAGTCGAACTGCTCTCGGGCCATATCTTGCACACCGTGGACGGCCCCTTGTGGAAAGCGGGCCAGGCTGTGAGGCCATCTTGGTCTCCGCGACCGGCGATTACGCCGCCTCGTCGCCACCCAGCGACTCCTTCGCTCAGGCACTGCCAGTCGGCAACTATCTCATCTGCCAAATCTGCGGCGGCGCGCTCGCACCCGTCGAGAACTCCGGCATGGAGTGGCCGGTCCCAGACTGCGACGTTGAGGTCCGTTGCTGAGAGGGCGACCGCACTCGCCAGGTGTGCGGCGTCGGCGCCACGGAGGCCGTGAGGTGCTGCTAGTTGTCCAGCGCTTTGTTCTACATCGGCAGACAATTTCACGGGGCGAATCGATGCCCAGAATGCCTCCTAGTCAGCGGCGGCAGAGCGCGCCTCCAACAGCGTGAGGTCATGGTTGCGGCGAGGGCGGCGCCTAGCTCTGAATAGGCCAGACGGCTCGACAATGCAGCGTCGTATCCGTTCCACAAAGCTGCAGCACTATCTGACCCAGTCTCATCCAGGACAAGTTTGACCAGAGCGCTCGCATCGACATGGACCAGCGACATACTCAGCGACGCTGGTCACGAATGATGTCAGCAACGGGTCGTTTCGGTATCGACCGAGATGTGCCCTGAGTTCAGTGACTGTGACGTCCTTCACTCAGCTGCACATTACGAAGATGCGCCAAACGTACAGTTCGGCGCAACAGCGTCCCGCCAGCCGCTGAATTCAACAGAGCCACACAACTGGCGAGGTGCGTGTCGGACATCTCGTCGAGATCGAAAAGGCCGGATCTCGATCGACTTTCGCGCCCAAGATACCGACGGCAGTCTGGCGTAGAGCGAGGCTAAGGTCACGTGTCTTGGGAGTTCGCGGGAATGTTGCGGCTATGTCGATGCCGACGGTCTGAGGTGCGACAGCACCGCCCAGGATGGAGCGTCGCCCGCCTTAGCTTCTTCGTTGCGCTCGTTGCGCTCGGCTTGTGGGCGCTCATGTCGTGTTCGTCGGGTGAGAATCCAGCCGAACAGTCCTTCGCCAGCAGAGAGGAAGGCGAGATCACAGTTGAGGAAACAAGGATGAAAGTCGGCGGAGGCATCGTCGTCCAGACGAGAGCGGTTGGACCGGTCGATGCCACGAACGTGTTGATCACGATCCATGGTGGCCCTGGTCTCAGCCTCGAAGCAATGCGTGGGTTCGAACTACTCGCTGGACCGGACCGACGCGTCGTGAGTTATGACCAGCGTGGTGCTGGACGCTCCACCATGGCCGACGATCTCGACTACAGCCTTGAAGGCCACGTTGCCGACCTCGAAGCGGTCCGCAAAGCGCTCGGCGTCGAGAGTGTGCAACTTGTCGGGCAATCATGGGGTGGGGCCATTGCCTCTGCGTACGCGGCTACCCATCCAGACCGCGTCAGTGCACTGGTGCTTGTGGGCGCAGTGCCACTGGACCGGGCCGAGTATCTGGCTGGGCAGGACCGATTCCAAGCACGCGTCGCCGAACTGCAGCAACTCGAGATTATCGCTGCTCAGATCCCTCAGATCGAGCACGGATCGTGTGTGGCCGCCTTCCACGCAGTCCTGCCCGCCTACCTCGATGACCCCACCTCGAACCTAGAAGTGCCACTCGAATCCTGCACCGCAGAAACGACGATCGCCACCTACGAAGCGTTCATAACGGACGAGACGGTGTCCGAATACGGCGACAATCTCGCAGCGTTCGCTTCCCCAGCGTTGCTCCTTGCTGGCGAACACGATGTCTACGGGCGCGGCTGGCTCACACGACAACAAGAACTCTTCGTAAACGCGCTAACGGACCTCGTGCTCATCTCCAACGCCGGACACCTCGTGATCGCCGAACAGCCAGACGCGACCCTGTCAGCGATTACCAGGTTCCTCGCCGACCAAGCACGTTCCTGAGCACTCCGACCCCTAGGTCAGCAGCCGGGCATATGGCGGTTGGCCCAGCCATGTCGTCGCCGGCCAGGCTGCGCTCCGTGACACATCCAGCAGCACAGGCAATGCAACGAACGATTCGACACTGGCTGCTGTTCGTTGCGGTGCGTCTACCATCGACTGATGGCAGAGGTGTTCCATCTTGATCTGACTCGCGACATGTTGGGCGGCGCCACAGTGGCGATCATGCCCGGTGACCCAGCGCGACCCGAGTCCATAGCGAAGGGCATGGACAACCCGGTCTTCTTGGCCAGCAAACGCGAGTTCACCAGCTGGCTTGGATACATCAACGGCACGCCCGTCGTCGTGTGTTCCACAGGAATCGGTGGACCGTCGACATCGATCGCGGTAGAAGAGCTTGCACAGCTCGGGGTACGCACCTTCTTACGAGTGGGCACGACCGGGGCAATTCAGCCAGACATCGCCGTTGGCGATGTGGTCGTAACCCAGGCTGCTGTCCGACTCGATGGAGCCAGCGGCCATTTCGCCCCTCTCGAATATCCGGCCGCGTCCGACTTCGCGTGCACCTCTGCGTTAGTCCACGCAGCGGCCGAGTTGGGGCTCCCCCATCACGTGGGCATCACCGCATCGTCGGACACCTTCTACCCAGGTCAGGAACGTTACGACACAGTGTCGCAGCAGGTGCTCCCCCGCTTCCGCGGAAGCGCCGAGGAATGGCAACGACTCGGCGTGCTCAACTACGAGATGGAATCCGCGACCTTGTTCACCATGTGTTCGTCGCACGGATGGCGGGCTGGTTGTGTTGCTGGCGTGCTCGTTAACCGACATCAACAAGAGACACCCGACGAAGCGACGATCGAATCGGCCGAAGCGAACGCCGTTGCCGTCGTGTTGGCTGCCGCTCGCGACCTGGTATGACCACAGAACACAATCCGTGGAAAACCCAGTCATCCGACGTCGTGTACGACAACCCTTGGATCGAAGTCTCCCACAGCGATGTCACGACACCGACGGGGAGCGATGGCATCTACGGAGTGGTGCACTTCAAGAACCTGGCCATTGCTGTTGTCCCGATCGATGAGCACGACCACACCTGGCTTGTGGGCCAGTACCGCTGATCACTACACCTGGGAAGTCCCCGAAGGTGGTGGGCCGCTCGATGAGAGTCCGGCCGAAGCCGCTCGCCGTGAGCTCCGCGAAGAATGTGGTCTGTTGGCCCAGAAT